>Ga0222632_1000085_pt1 | contig 81153 bp, 67 predicted proteins | sample AntAcemetageno46_FD_179828 | JGI IMG/M metagenome (GOLD analysis project Ga0222632, IMG submission 179828) | Saline water microbial communities from Ace Lake, Antarctica - #46 | ecosystem: Environmental > Aquatic > Non-marine Saline and Alkaline > Saline | place: Antarctica: Ace Lake | collected...
CTGGGCCAGCGTTGGTGATTTTTTTTATACATGATCCATAGTTTAGATTTTAGTTGATTTAAAAAATATAGTACTTTTAATCAAAATGAGAAAGGCTTCCGACCATAGGGAGGATTCGTTCAACAATCGCTATAAAAACATGCCCTTCCGGACACGTTTCATAGCCGGAATGTTAGCAGTAATTACACAAAAAAATTATGAAACAAACAACAACCATTCTAGTATTGACAATGATTTTTTTTATCTCTTGTAAAACAGAAAAGAGTGAAAAAGCCTATTATCAAAATTCAATTGGGAAAACCTTTGCGTCAGAAGAACACGAAGAAATTGATAGTTTGTTTCAAGAAATGCACGATAATGATAATTTTAATGGAAATGTACTCATATCAAAAAAAGGAAAAATTATATTCAAAAAATCATTCGGATTTGCTAAATATGGGAAAGAGCCTCTGACAGATAAGTCTATTTTCAATCTCGCATCAATAACAAAACAATTTACGGCTGCCGCAATCGTACTTTTAGAAAGAGAAAATAAGTTGACTTTCGAAGATGACTTTCGATTATATATACCTGAATTAAATTTTTATCCTAAAATAACTATACGAAACTTATTAAATCATACAAGTGGTTTGTACTACTATATGAAACTAACTGATTCGCTTATTATCCAAAAAGATGATAAAAGACTTTTAAATAATAATATTATAATAGATTTATATGAGAAGGCTAAACCTAATTTAAACTTTCTTCCAAATGAAAAGTACGAATACAGCAATACTGGATATCTATTATTAGCCACAATAATAGAAAGAATATCTAATAAATCATATTCTAGTTTTTTAAAGGATAATATATTCAATCCTTTAAAAATGAATAATACAGAAGTTCTTTTTAGATATATAAATCCTGTAGAGTCAAAAAACTTAACAATTGGCTATCAAAAAAATGAAAAAGGAGAATTAATAGATGCTATGTTTGTAACACCTGATATTCTAAACTATGATGGTGTAAAAGGACAAGGAAGATTATACTCAACAACATTAGACTTAAACAAATGGTCAAATGCTATTAGTAATGATTTTTTCTCTAAATCAGAATTAGATATAATTTGTGAAACAGGAAAAACAAAAGAGAATGAACAAATAAACTACGGATTTGGGTGGTATATAACAAATGATTTGATTCATGGAAAATCAATCTATCATTCTGGGAGTTGGCCTGGATATGTTACATACATAGAAAAAAACTTAAAAAATAATATAACCATTATAATATTACAGAATAAATCTACCATAAAAACAGGAATACCTATTTATCCTTTGAGAAAGATAATCTATAATAAAGAAAATGTAAATCTAAAGGAGGATTATTTAAAATCTTTGGCAGGCGATTACAAAACAAATGATGGAAAAATTAAGCAGATAGCTTATGAAAGCAATAAATTATTTGCTGTTGTAAATCCTAGTTTTAAACTTGAACTCATACCGATTACAGAAACAATCTTTGAGGTAAAAGATTTTGATCCAAAAGTGAATTTTCAATTTATTACAGAAAATAATAAGATAAAAGGTTATAAATTTTATCAATTAGATTTGGGTAAAGAAGCTGAATTAGGAAAAATAAAATAACTACTGCTAATAAAATGCATAAATCATTGGGCAGTAAGTGTTTAAAATAAAAATTAAAGCAATGAAGAAAATTTACTGTACACGGAAAATGAAGTGCTTTGAAATGCCCAACGCTTCATATACAAACCGTCAGACTGTCTAAAAACTTCCCTTTTTTCTTTGGAGTATTTACAGAAATTTTGGCTAGACGTTATAAATAATAAGGGTGTTCGTATTTTCAATTATGAAATTCATACAAGGACACCATTGCGCCTAGATGCATCTTTTCCCCGTTTCATTAGACTACACCCTAAACTAGGATAACTAAATGAGATTGATTGAGCTTTTTGTAGATAGTTTGTCATAAGCTGAATTTTGTTTTAAAACGGATTTTTTGAAAATGATCTTCCAGCCTATCGGCCCTCAGATTTACTCGTGCTCTATATTTATGGTTATCTGAACAGAATTCGCTCGTCAAGAGATTTAGAAAAAGCCTATTAGATTAACATTGAAGTGATTTGGCTTTTATAACACTTTCGCCAGACCAGAACGCCCTATCTAACTTTAGAAGAGACAAGCCAAAAGCGGTTAAAGAAGTATGTAGGGACACAGTAAAAATGGCCGAGCATTTTAACTTGAGAGGTGGTAAGCGGGTAGCTGGAAACAGTACGAAGTTGCATGCTCAAAACAGCAAGAAGAATACCTTCAATCCAAAGAAAATAGAAAGGCACATTACTTATATAGACCAGAAAATTGAAGGGTATAACAAAGAATTAGCTTGGGCTGATGGTGATAGAAGAGAGGGAATTATGAAAGAAGTACAGAAACAATCTCAGCGAAAAGTGGATTATACAAGCATGAAAGAACAAGCGCTGATATCGGATTCATGTTTGCCCCTTATAATTTAAGGCGCCTTATCAATATCCTTATTAAAGAAAGACGAACAAAGCACTTAAGGGTGCATATTCCACACTTTAAAATCTTGACCAAAGCCATTTTCAGCTCTTTTTCCGAATTGGATTCTTCACTCAGAACACCATCATTTTATTCAAATTATAATGCCTATCGGCTTAAATCCACCTTGAAATAAAAAAACAAGGATGGTTTTATATGAACTGGCCTTGCAGCCAATTAAAACCATCTTCGAATTAAACCTTTTGGCAGTAAGAAAGTCCAATTGTCAAATAAATCAATTATGATTCATAGACATTCTGTAAAAGCGATTAGCATTTGCTTGTTTACCACTTTATTTACAATTATTGGCTGTAATAAATCAGATGATACAATCGAAATTCCAGGCCAATCTTTACCTGAAATTGCTGACCTAACACATTTGCCATTTGGAGGCATAAGTCCTACCAATATATTAATTAGAAATGAAGGCGAACCACAACCTGAATTTTTATCTCTATGGTTATGTGGACTTCCATCAAATGGAGCAGGAAACGCTGATGCAAGCGATTGGACAAATCCTGATGGCACTTGGGATTATACCAGAAAACCTCAGGTTGATGGAAATGTTACTTGGATGAGTGAATTTAATGTCTCGCTGGATGGCAATGGCAGTAGGATTATAACTGGAAATGCTTTACCCGACCATCCAACTGGCATTTTCCCTATAACGCCTGGAAGTATCGCCTATCAATATGACGGCAATCCAAATATAATTACTGAACATATAGTGAATTACACACTACCTGCGATACCTGAAATAGCATCAGAAGAAAGCTGTGTTGGATTTGGACCTTCTGGTATTTCACTTACAGGTAGTGCAATATACCATGGAGCATCTACGCTTGGCAATGATGCTGCAGCCCATGAAATTTTCGATAGATTTGGTGGACACACAGATGGAACAGAAAGATATCATTATCATTTTCCTTCCGAAGACCTTCAAGAACATATGCACACGCAGGAATTCGGACACGCACCACTTATGGGTTATATGCTAGATGGGTTTGGAATCTATGGGCCTTATGGAGAAAATGGAGAACTACTTACTTCGGTAGATTTAGACGAATGTCACGGACATACACATCTTGTTCTTTGGGATGGGGAGATGATGGAATTATACCATTATCATTGGACATATGATTTTCCATATAATATAGGTTGTTTCAAAGGAATACCACAATGAAAATAACCAACAAAATGAAAAAAATAAAATCAGTTTTATTATTGATGATTTTCATTGGTTTTGTTGTCACATCCTGTTCAAAAGATAAAAATGAAGAAACAGGTATTGAATTACCCAATACAGAATCACCAAATGTTCTTTTTATTATTGCCGATGATTTAGGTAAAGACGCTATAAAAGGTTTTTCAGAAGGCAATATAAAACCACATACACCAAACATAGATGCCATTAGAAATAATGGAATTTCTTTTAGTAATTTTTGGACGAATGCAACTTGTACACCAACTAGATCTTCCATAATTACTGGAAAGTATGGTTATAGAACTGGAGTGAAAGGTATTGGCGATGAGTTACCTATTTCGGAAACGACACTACAAGAATATATTGGCATTCAAACGAACAATAAATATGCAACTGCAATTGTTGGAAAATGGCATCTTTCAGGTAATAATTCATCTATAAACCCAGAAACATTTGGGATTGATTATTACGCTGGACTTATTCGTGGTGCAGTAGATGATTATTACCTATGGCAATTAAGCGAAGACGGTGCTACAAGTCAGAATACAGAATATATAACAGAAGTTTTTACAGACTTATCAATTGATTGGATCAATCAACAATCTAAACCTTGGTTTATGTGGTTGGCATATAATGCACCACATACGCCATTTCACGTACCGCCAAGTAATATGCACAATCAAGGTAACTTACCAATATATAGCAATGGATTAGATCCAATTCCTTACTATATGGCAGCGATTGAAGCAATGGATTTTCAAATTGGACGATTATTGGATGATATCTCCGAAGAGGAAAGAAATAATACGATAATCATTTTTATTGGCGACAATGGAACACCAAATCAAGTTGCGCAAAGTCCCTATTCAAGCACAACAGTAAAAAACACTTTATACCAAGGTGGTGTTAACGTTCCGATGTTTATTTCTGGAAATTCTGTCTCTCGTTCTGGTACAGATAATAACCTAATAACTAGTACCGATTTATTTGCAACAATAGCCGAAATAACGGGAAGTTCAACAAACGAAATTCACGATAGTAAAAGTTTTAAATCACTGTTCACACAATCTAAAATTATTAGAGATTATCAATATTCTGAATTAGCTGACGGTGCAACTGATGAATGGACAATACGGAATGGAGAATATAAACTTATTGTCAATGCAGTTGGAATGGAGGAAATGTATAATTTAGTAATTGACCCTTATGAAAACAACAATTTGCTAAATGGAACTTTATCAGTAATTGAACAGAATGCCAAATTGGAATTAGAAGCTGAATTAGTAAACATCCGAAATTAAAATAACCGGCTACAATCACTAAGCATTCATTTTACCGATAGGCCAGAAACGAATTCTTAGTTGACTAATCTGGGTATCGTCTTATATACATATCGGAAAAATGATTTCTGGCTTTGATTTGTGAAGGAGAGGATTGGGTATGAATCCATTTTCGGTGGTCTCTATAGGGGATTGGCGTTGACCTCTTGTTTAGTATGGCGTCCAGCCGATGAATAATTTCGAATATATCCTTGAGTTTCACGACTTTTTTTTGCGGCTATGCATTTGTTGAGGATTCAAAAGTGCATAGATGATGTAGGATTGAAAACACATATCTATTCTATTCAGTAACGCATAGAACTATTACATTGCAAAGGATATCAACAAATTAAAACGATGAAAAACGTGAGATTATTTTTTGTGCTGAGTCTAACAATAACATTAAACTATGCTACCGCTCAGCTCTGCACTGGAGATGATAGGTTTACGAATGTTGACTATTTCTTAAACAGTGATATCGATGCTCTTACAAATGTTACCTACGGAAATGCCATCAATTGGCAAGGAAATAATGAAGTATTGAAATTGGATTTTTATTTCCCTAATAATGTGGTAGACACTTTAGCTAGAAGGCCTTTTATTTTACTTGTTCATGGAGGCGGGTTTACAGCTGGCGATAAAATGAACTATCGTAATATGTGCCGCGCATTTGCGAAAAGAGGGTTTGTAACTGCTACAATGGGCTATCGTCTTGGTTTTGATCAGACTGATCCTATAGGAATTCAAAAAGCTATTTATCGAGCCCAACAAGATGCTAACGCTGCGCTGCGATTTTCTGTAGACATGGCTGATAGTTTAAGAATTGACACCTCTTGGATTTTTATGGGAGGTATAAGTGCAGGATCTATTACTGCGCTATTTACTCAATATTCAGATCAAGGATCATGGAATAGCTCGATTCCTGGAATAGCTTCCACTTTGGGTCCTCTAAATAGTTCTGGAAATAATCTAACACATACTTTTGATGTTAAAGCATTGTATAATAACTGTGGATCCTGCCTTGACGGTAGCTTAATTAGCAATGCTTTAAAACCTATGGTTTCTTTTCATGGGCTATTAGACAATATTGTTCCTATTGATTCTGCAGCGAACTTAATTGGTTCGAGAGTAATCCATAATACACTCAATACAAACGGAATATGCAATGATTTCACCATTGATCCCAGTGGTTTCCATTGTCCTCACCCTGAATCGTTAATGGTAAATAGAACGGCCTGTTTCTTTAAAAGCTTGTTCTGTAATGCCTGCACAGATTTCTTTTCAACCAATAATATAACTCCCAGCTGTTCTGGCAGTACGGTATCAATTGTTGAATCATCAGACCTCAATAAAATGGCTATTTTCCCAAATCCCTTTCAATACAAACTGAATATTACGGGTATTAGTGGAAATGAATACTTCTATCTCTATGATTATTTCGGCCGTGTTATTTACGAAGGAAGCGAAATTCAAAATGAAAATTTTAAACTCTTAGCTTCTGGTGCTTATATGCTTCTCATTAGTGATGGTAATAAGTATCAGACATTCAAAGTTTTTAAGAATTGAGGGTAGCAAAGAACGGCTTACTGTAATGGCCAAAGTCTATTGCACCAATGAACTGGCAGGTAGCTAAGGATACTTTTGCCTGACGTTTTGCTTTATAAAACATCTTTATTTTCTAAAATCATACTATGACTCTCTCCAACTTTCTTGTCAAACCAAAATGGCTAAATGATCATTTAGGAGATGATGATTTAGTAATTGTTGATTGTCAGTGGGACATGAATGCCTACGTTCGGGCACATATTCCGGGTGCACTAATGAGACCTGGACATCCCAATGTAAAATCAGAGAAGGATGGCAAGCCTAGCAAATATTTGCCAACCGAACAAGAATTCTTGACCCTTATGGATCAATTGGGGATTAATAACGAGACTCAAGTGGTGTGCTACGATGAATTGGACAATCACTTTTCCACGAGATTTTGGTGGGTTTTGACTTATTATGGTCACACTAAAATAAGAATTTTAGATGGCGGATGGCTGGCATGGGTAGATTCTGGATCGCCTGTATCCTATAAAGATTCAAAAGCCCAAGTGCAAAAGAAAAAAATGATTATTCAAAAAAATGGTAAATCCAAGGTGGATATGGCGGAAATAATGGCCAATCATGATAAGCCCAACTGGCAAATATTAGATGTGCGTACAAGTGATGAGTTTGAAGGTACAGTTTTAAGAGGAAATAAAAGAGGAGGCCATATTAAAGGGGCTATCTATTTGGAATGGAAGAACTTGCTTGTCCCCTCAGATGGAGTCAATTATTTCGGATCCGAAAAAGAAATGACAGCAATACTTGATGGAGTTGGTTTGGTTAAGGAAAAGACCATTGTTGTCTATTGTCAAGCTGGAGTCCGAGCAAGCTTTATGGCGTTTTGTTTGGAAATGCTTGGCTATTCTGATGTAAGACTCTATGATGAATCGATGAGCGAATGGGCAAATGTGGATCATATGCCTTTGGAAATTTAGGGTTGAATATTTTATATACTTCAATGGATGATGGTAGAATAATAACCCTGTGTGTAATACAGAATGAATCTAACTAAAGAAACAGTAACAATTATAAGTATGAAAACGATTCTCAAATTAGCATTATTTATGCTTCCCACCCTAGTTCTTACGAATTGCAACAAAGAAGAAACTGAAAACGGAGATAGTGGAATAAAGGTAACGATCTCGAATACGGATGACTATGAGTTCGATTTAATGATTTCAGGAGATGAAGAAGGTGCATTAATCAAGACTCAAGCTCAAAATATGGAGAAGAGTGAATTAGTTAGAGATGCAGGTACAAATTGGAGTGTGGTGTATCAATACAAACCATTACCAAACTTTGTAGGGTCAGACTATGTCGAAATCGAAACCTGTACTGGAGGAGAATCAACAGCTTGTTCTACTATTGAAATCGTAAGAATTAATTTTACGATAACCAATTAGAAACACCCACAACAAAAGCACACTAAAATGCAGTTTATCAGAGCCTTATAGTAGGTCAAATAATATAGGATGGACAACTTCTATTTAATTGGGATCTCTTTTGACGGTATTACTGATGTGCGAGAATGCTGACTGGATTTTAAAGGCGCGCCCTCTTTTGCTCAGTGATTCGACGCTTGTAGATTGTGCTTCTAGGGTAGTAAAAAGCATCTATTTGAATAATGAGCTAAAACAATACATCTGTTCTATTCATCCAAACGAGATTGGAGGACTCAGAGACAAATAAGAAATTATTCGAGCGACCTCATTTCTATGAGATTCGAGAGGCTATTTACCACTATCTATTCCAACTACAATTGCCTTTCAATTATGCACTTTGGGAAACGAAGGGGTGGATAGGATTCTGGCCGATGGCATAGTATCAGACTTGAAACGAGATGGAATTAGAGGACACTATGGTTTAGGAGAAAATGAAGTTGGAAACCTGAATGAAAGCTATTTTTCAGGTTTTGGATCTTGTTAGTACAAAAACAAAAGATATTTGAACGGTCTGATAACATCGGATATGAAGTTTTCTAGAATAAAAGCGAAGTTTTCAGATTTTAAAATATTCAAAAGTGGCTATAATGAGCTGCCTATTACGGAAAAAAAAGGAACGCTAATAACAAAGCAATCGTTCAGCAGATAGGTGAAGAATGAATCTATCGTGAACGATTTATGGGCGGTTCATTTGCAGCAAATGGGGAAAACGATTTCTAGCATTGATTTGGGAAGGAGAGGATTGGGTAAGAATCTATTTTGGGCTGTTCTTGCAGCCTTTTTTATGCGGGCTTCTTTTATTCATGTTTTACAGATCAGCAATAGATTTGATTTCAATTCATTTAAAAAAATAGAGTCCATTTCTATTTAAAATCGAAAAGTTTCCTAGAAGATGCAACTTAAGAGCAGGAACGGCTTTATAGAGATAAGAGCATGAATTAAATGCTCATCTGAAAAGTAGTCTCTGGACGGATGCAATAAGGTCTATTCCAAGCTATTCGTTTTATTTTGACTCTATTGTCTGAAGGAATAAAATGGAAGTTTGCATCGAGAGTGCTGTTATGGATTGTCTCAAAGGGAAATGCTTTCAGCTGCTGATAAAAACTTTCCAATGAAAAGCAATTCCAACACTATTTCTTTGTTCTTTAAAGACAACGCAAAGTCTTCTCAAAGAAAGCATATTTTTAGATTCGGTTAGGAGCATTAGGGCCTTCCGGCAATCAAAAGAATTTCAGTGGAGCCTATTGCGACAACAACCCTCATGAGAAGATTAAGAAATTTGAAACCAATATGAAAGATGAAAAGCTTGCGGTCTTAATTGATGCAGACAATGTGCCTTATGCCTATATAAAGGAAATGCTAGATGAAATTGCGAAATACGGAAATCCGACCATCAAACGCATTTATGCCGATTGGACTAAGCCCACAGCTTCTGGTTGGAAAGGTGTTTTGCTTGAAAATGCAATAACGCCTATACAGCAGTATAGCTATACAACGGGAAAAAATTCAAGCGATAGTGCACTCATTATCGATGCCATGGATCTGCTCTATTCCGAAAAAGTCGATGGATTTTGCATCGTTTCAAGCGACAGTGATTTTACACGACTTGCTACTCGTTTGAGAGAAGCTGCCATGTTTGTAATTGGAATAGGTGAAAGGAAAACGCCTAGGCCTTTCATTACGGCCTGCGATAAGTTTATTTACATTGAAATTCTGAAGAAAGAACGTGAAAGCGAATCTATTGAAAGGCGGAATAAGCAAAGCAAACCGAAAGTGGAGCCTTCCTCTGTGAGTAAGGTTGATCAGGAGTTGATAGATCTAATAAAAAACAGCATCGACGAAATTTCAGATGACAGCGGTTGGGTGTTCTTAGGAATATTGGGAAATTTCTTGATTAAGAAAAAGACGGATTTTGACCCTAGAAATTATGGCTTCGTCAAATTGTCTCCACTGATAAAAAGTACTGGAGAATTTGAAATTATAGAAAAGGAAACGGGAGAAAACAACATCCGACATATTTACTTGAAGAATAAATAAACCCGATCATTCATTCGACATCCTAAGGAAGGGTTAAATCACAAGAATATCAGGATTTTCGATTCGAAAACGGAGTGGTTGATCGGATTGAGTTAAGGTTGGAATAGATATTTAAATGGATATTATGGGTTGAAAGTGGGATGAATACAATGCTCGGCTAGCTTGCAATATTTCTAGGGCACCAAATACAGAATGTTCTTTTTGCCCTCCGAAAAACATCAGGGGAACAGCTTGCCTTGTCGTGAAACCTACGGAAGAATTTGTGGCTCTCATCCAAGCATCCTACCTTGCTCAAATACAAATTGAAACATGAGAATTGAAGAGATAGAGCCAAGAGAACTCTGGAGTGAATTCGCAGCCTTTAATGCCGTTCCAAGAGCGAGTAAAAAGGAGGAGGAAATTACGGCCTTCGTATTGGCTGAGTTGGATAAAATGAATTTGAGCTATCAGCTCGATGCGGTTGGAAATGTGCGCGTTGAGAAGGCGGCTTCCGCAGGATACGAATCGAGACCAATGGTGGCTCTTCAGGCGCACCTAGATATGGTTCATCAGAAAAATGCTTCCACCCAATTTGACTTTGCTACTCAGGGAATTGATATGTATGTAGATGGCGACTGGGTTCGTGCTAAGGGCACTACCCTTGGAGCGGATAATGGACTGGGAGTCGCGGCCATTTTAGCCGTTTTGAGATCGAGTACCATTGAGCATCCGCCGCTAGAAGTGCTTTTCACCATGGATGAAGAGACTGGAATGACTGGAGCAAAAGGATTAAAGGAAGGATGGTTGACAGCCCCTTATTTATTGAATTTAGATACCGAAGAAGACGATGAATTAACCATAGGCTGTGCAGGTGGAGTGGATACGCTCATTTCTGCAGACTTATCTCCCTTAGAAGCTATTCCATCCGAATTCCATACCTATACCTTAGAGGTTAAAGGTCTTTTTGGAGGACATAGTGGTACCGATATTCATTTGGGAAAAGGCAATGCCAATAAGATTCTTTTCCGCATTCTCAATACTATATTATCGCATTCAGACATTTGCCTATCCGATGTAGATGGGGGAGGGCTTCGCAATGCTATTCCGAGAGAAGCGCAGTGTACTTTTAGTTTTTCTTCCTTCTATAAAGAGGCTGTTTTGAATGCAGTAAAGGAATTGGAAACCATTCTTAAAGCAGAGTATGCGGCAACAGATCCTTCTGTACAATTGGTTTTTCTAGAATCGAAGAGCGGAGTGAATTCTATTTCGCCTTTGAAATCGAAGGAACTTATAAAGGCAGTAATGGCTTGTTTCAACGGAATTTTTAGAATGAGTCCAACTGTTGCTGGTTTGGTGGAAACATCATCGAATTTGGCACGGATTGTATTAAAAGATGGAAAGCTAGATATTCAAGGATTACAACGTTCTTCAGTAGATAGTGCGAAGTATGAGGTCTCTGAGAATTTCTCAGCCCCCTTTGAACTCATTGGTGCCAAAGTAGAGCTAGAGGGCGAATACCCGGGCTGGATTCCAGCTCCTCAATCCGATTTAGTGAGTAGCATGCATGCACTGTATCGCAAAATGTTTGAAGAAGAACCCCAAGTATTGGCCTGTCATGCAGGTTTAGAATGCGGTTTAATTGGGAAGTCAATGCCGAATACGCAAATGATTTCCTTTGGACCAACCATTCGCAACGCCCATAGTCCAGATGAATGTGCACAGATTTCTTCTTCTCAGAAGTTCTGGAGTTATTTTCTTGAGGCACTGAAAATGATCAAATAGACAAGAAATTTTTCAGCAATTCATGGCCGTATTCGGTCATAATACTTTCGGGATGAAACTGCACGCCATAGAGCTGTTCATCCCGATTTTCTATTCCCATTAAAACACCATCTTGATCTTCTGCCACTGGGGCAAACGAAGAGGTGCTTTTTAGTTTCAAGGCCCATGAGTGGTATAGTCCGATGGTAAATTGCGGCGGTAAATTATTAAATAAGAGACTGTCTTCTTCTTTTCTGTTAATGACACCTTGCATGCCATGTCTCACCACATCTAGATTATACAGTGTTTCATTTTTCAGAACTCCCATTGCTTGCATTCCTAGACAAACGCCGAGAATAGGTCGTTTTTGAGCATAGGTTGAGAGGCAATCCATCAACCATCCGCTTTCCATCGGCAAGCCTGGGCCAGGGGAAAGAATCAGGTGAGAAAAATCTACCTTTTCCCAACCTAGATCTCTGTTGCGCAAGACCTTCACCTCCGCACCTAATCCAATAAGATAGTGATAGAGGTTATAGGTAAAGGAGTCAAAATTGTCTACTAAGAATACCTTTTTCAATGCGGAGAAGTATGCAGCAAATATGCCTAATTTCGCTCTTAAACGAATCGAAAATGTCTGAAATAATCCATACAAATGCAGCTCCAGCTCCTATTGGTCCTTATAGTCAAGCCGTAAAGGCCGGGAACATGGTGTTTTGCAGCGGACAAATTGCCTTAGATCCTTCTACAGGTATGTTGAGAATGGAAAACATAGAAGTAGAAACGCGCCAAGTTTTAGAGAATCTCAAAGCATTATTGAATGCGGCAGGAGCAGAGATGAAGCATGTTGTAAAGTGCAGTATATTTTTATCGGATATGAATCAATTTGCAGAGGTAAATGCGGTATACGCAGAATACTTTGGTGCTTCTTGTCCGGCAAGAGAGACGGTAGAAGTGGCCTGTTTGCCAAAGAAAGTAAATGTTGAAATAAGTGCGATTGCAGTTTTAGACTGAATCCTGAAGATCCATTAAAGAATCTATTTCAGCCTAAACTCGATATAATGAGTCAGTGCGCTGTGCTTCTCATCGCAGCGATGATATACTTTCAAGAAGAAAACCCTTATTTTTTGTGATTTAAACCTTCATTGCGCTGTCTACTGCATAATCTGGCTTCAACTAGCAAGAAACTATGCGTCATAAAAAAGCCGTTTGAATTCTTCCAAACGGCTTTTAATTTCAGGGGGAGATTATTTAATCTGCCCTTTTTCTCTTGCGGAGTCAACCAGTTTAACTTTTTCTACTTTGGCTTTCTGAACCAAAGCTTTGCCTTGCGTATCTGCTTCTTTTTCTATTTTTTTGGCATTGTCGTCGGCTGCTTTGCGAATAACTTTAGCCCCTTCTTTTGCTGCGGCCTCTTTTAGAAAATTGCCTTTGGCATCTTTCTCCAGCTTTTTTGCTTGCTTTTCAGCTTCTGCTCGCAGTGCATCGCCCTGTTTTTTTGCTTCTGCATTTAAAGATGCAGCTTGTTTTTCTGCCTCCACGATTAATGCATCGCCTTGTTTCTCTGCCTCGTCTATTAGTTCTTGTGCTTTGGCATTCAGATCTTCTTTTACTTCCTCAATTTTCTCTTCAACCAAGGCGGTAGCCTGCTCTGTTAAATCATCTACTACATTATTGGTCATGTCGCCCAACGAAGTTTTAATTTTTGGATCGTCAACGGTTCCTCCAATCAAAATCTTAATATCTACGTTCTCTGGGATGCTAGCACCATACGAACTCAGGGTGGATGCTAAACCACTATTCCCCAGTCCTTTTGTAGGTAATTTAGTGTCTATGGTATAATCTATGGTTTGATCTAAACCACTGCTTCCTACTATAGTTGCTTTTACGCCACCTGCTTTTATGTCAAAAGGATCGACACTAATTCTTCCATCTTTAATGGTATAATCGATGTCTATGGCGCCTGAATTTATTTCGGCATATTTCGGATCCTTTAAAAGATCGGCTACCTTTTTCATTACATCCGGATTGGATTTAAATCCTGGCGACTTCAAATTTCCTTTCGAATTCACGCTGGCTAAATCCGGCATCATATCGCTCTTTAATTCAGCATCAAATGAAAACGCTGTGGAATATGTACCTTCCGTCTTCTCCATAATTGGAGCCAGTTTTTGGATCATTGCAAAGTTTTCGTAACTCGATTTGAAAGAGATATTATTCAACTTCATATCCATTGCCGTTGTTGGAATTTCAGGTTTGCTATCGTATACTCCTGACATTTCCAAACCACCTTCAAGCAGACTCATTTTCAATCCATTCATTTCCAAACGACTGTCCTTCATATGCATGACTCCTTTGAGGTTTTTAAGGTCAAGGTTTGAATACAGAATTTGATTGACATCCGCTTGAATTATCATGTCGATATTTTGTGGAATACGGATAATCTCTAAAGGAGCGGCACTGTCTGCTGGAGCAGTATTGGTCGCTTCTTCATCCATTCCTGCCGCTGTAAATAGTTCGTTCACATCCAATAGATTACTCTTGATGTTGAAGTTTCCTTCCAGCAATTCATCACTCAAAGCAAATCCCAACAGATTGTCCATTCTACCCTCAGCGGCTAGGTCTGTATTGCCCATTTTCATATTGAAGTTCTTCAATTCGGCTTTTCTCGGAGCCAGTTGAAGATCACCTGAAGCGATATCGATTGGAATGGGGATGCTATCGCTTGAAAGATGAAGGTCTTTCACGCTCATTCCACCTTCAGCAATAATGTTGTCGTATTCTTCCTTGTCTATATCCGACATCTTTCCCTTCGTTTTGAAGTCGGCCGTAATGATTCCGCTGTAGTCAAATCCTTCGGAAGGAACAATGGATTTTAAACTGCCGAGATCGATTATAGCATCCACAATTAGATCGAAGTTAGGATCGGAAATAGGGGTGGAAAGAAAGAGTTTGGCATCGATTGGGTTGGAAGCCATTTGCATATGAAATCGCTTCAGATCAACAATGGTTTGATCGGGCTGACCACCAGGATTGCTCACCTTTAGATCTACTTGAATGTCATCAACACCTGCGGGTAAATCGGGATATTGGAAGCTAGCGTCTTTAACATTCAATTGAATAGCAAAAGCGGGATATACAGGGCCTTCATAACGGTATGCACCACTTAGATTTCCAGAAAGATTAAATATTCCGGCTGTTTTTAACTCTTCAAATCCTTCAAAGAAAACGACAGGAACCATGCTTAAAACGCTTTTAAACTCCGTATTCGGAGCGCTGAATTTTAAATCCATCTGAACTCCAGTCGCAGCGTTTATTAGCCATCCTTCAAAAGCCAAGGCCAATGCATTTAATTGAATGCTGTTTTCACCAAATGTTATTTTCGATTCCAACTGATTGTATTCAAGTCCAATGTCGGCCTTGAGAGCTGCTTTGTTCATCATGCGCAATCCATCACTCACAACCGTGATTCCTTTCACATCGGTATGGGTGGCTAGTTGTACAATCTCCTGAGTAAAATCACCCTCACCTTCGTGATCTAATTCTTCAATATGAGCAGACATTCCGCCTTCTAAGTCGTTGTATTTCAGATTGAAATTGCGCACAGTATATTGCTTCAACTGAAGGTGGAAAGCAGTGGCGCTAGTATCTACGCTCTCCTCTGTGGTGGCGCCATCGGATTTAACAATGTCATAATTTGCGCTCCCGTCTTTGAGCACCTTTACATTTAGGTATACATCCTCTAATTTAATGCTACGTATGTCAAATTGCTCTCCCTTAATAACGCTCATTAGGTCGAGGGTAAGTCCAATGTTTCCCGCACGCAAAAGAGTATCTCCTTCAAAGACCTCTACTCCAGCAATACTCAAATCATGCAGTCCGAATGAAAAATTCGGAAAACTCTTGATTAGGCTAAGCGAGACATCACTGAATTCAACTTTGGCGTTTAAATTCTCATTTGCCTGATCTTTTACCAACTGAATAATCTTGTCTTTAAATACGAAGGGCAGGATGATGACTGTAGCTATCAGGAGAATAAGGAAGATTCCAGCGATCTTGAGAAATTTTTTCATTGCATGAAGAGTTTGAACAAAATTAGTGAAGCTTATGGATCAAAAAAATGAATGTCACTCTGCTATTTTTTTATAAAAATGTAGATGTCTTAAGTTGCTTTCAATCTTTCCTCTTATCTTCCACAACATGAAAACTAGCTCGAGACAGCCCAGTCTTTTACAGGCCTTAATTCCAGTAATTTTTCTTGTGGGTCTTTTAAGTTTCAACGTACTAGGAGTATATGGAAATGAGGCCTTGGATGGATCAAACCAAATGATTCTTCTTTTGAGCGGATTTGTAGCCATGTTGGTTGGAAGGTGGAATAAAGTTGCTTGGAACGATTTATTCAATAAGGTGGGAGAAAGTATAATGACTTCTGCCACTGCTATCATCATTTTGCTTCTAATTGGGGCATTGGCCGCATCGTGGTTGTTGGGAGGAGTAGTACCTGCCATGATCTATTATGGGCTGGAGGTGTTGGATCCAAGTTATTTCTTACCGGCCTCATTAATCATATGCGCTGCGGTTTCTCTTGCCACAGGAAGTTCTTGGTCTACAACCGCAACTATGGGAATTGCTTTAATTGGAATAGGCAGTGCACTGGGTATTTCAGAAGGATTAACTGCAGGTGCCGTCATATCAGGTGCTTATTTTGGAGATAAAATGTCTCCCTTATCGGATACTACCAACTTGGCACCGGCCATGGCTGGCGCTGAGCTTTTCACGCATATTCGATATATGGCATACACCACCATTCCTTCTATCGTAATCGCTTTAATCGTTTTCATTTTCATAGGAAACAGCTCGATAGATAGCGCGTCGGTTGCCGACACCTCTGAAATAATGCGTTCCATTAAAGAGCATTTCTATATTCATCCCATTCTTTTTCTTCCTCCATTGGGTGTCATTCTTTTGATAGTGAAAAGAGTGCCCGCTATTCCGGCTATTTTGGGTGGCGTGTTCTTAGGATTGTTCTGCTCACTCTTTTTTCAGTCGGATGTTATTCTCAACTTAATGGGAGAGTCGAGTTCAGCGAAAGGCTATTACAGAGTTTTAATGGATACCATTACTCAAGGCGTTTCCATTCAAACAGGAGATGAATTACTGGATGAATTGTTTTCTTCATCTGGAATGAAGGGAATGTTGAATACCATCTGGCTTATTCTCTGTGCAATGGTTTTTGGGGGAGCTATGGAAGGAGCAGGCCTCTTACAGCGCATTAGCCGTTCGCTACTTAGCCTTGCAAAGACCGATTTTGCGTTAACTGCAACCACCACCACAACCTGCGTTGGAATTAACTTAACGGCTTCAGATCAATACCTTTCTATTGTTGTTCCTGGAAGAATGTATGCGGAGGCATATGAGAAACGGGGCTTGGCTCCTGAAAATTTAAGTAGAACTCTTGAAGACAGCGGAACAGTTACCTCTGTTCTAATTCCTTGGAATACCTGCGGAGCGTATCAAAGCGGTGTGTTGGGAGTAGCCACGGGCACTTATTTGCCCTATGCGATTTTTAATTGGCTTAGTCCGCTAATGACCTTAGCTTTTTCGTATTTCAATATTCGAATTGCCCGATTAAAAGAAGAAAAGGCAAAGAACTAATCAACGATCTCCCAGGTATGATCGGCAAGAAGTTTAAGAGAATATAGATGTTCTTGGAAAGGCATTTTTCTCCATTGACTTGGAGCGATCATAGAAAGAACTCGTTCTCCGTTTTCCTTTAGATATAAATGGTACGTATGACTGACAAGTGGCTCAAAACTCATCTTGGCAGAATAAATTTCTTCAGAAGCACGTCTTCTATCCAACAGCTTTTTTGCCTGCCTAGAAAGGAGCTCAATCTGCTCTTTAATTTGCTCTAATTGCATATCAACCTGCTCTTCCATACTCGAAAGAGCTTTGCTGCGAATCTGCTTATTGTCCGTGGGTTTTATGACCGCACTACCCACATGATGGGCATAGGGTAGGGTAGAGGGAGATTCGGTTATGGAATCTGGATCTATTGGATTTTCAATCATTTAAAATAGCATTGGCTCTGAAGTTTACAGATCGGTTTGAGGTTGTGTGGCGAAGTAAGATGCGATGATTTTCTTCTTTCACTTTTGGATTTTTCTTGTGTTCCCATAGTTTAGCCGCATTTGTTCGATTCTCTTTCTCTAAATTCATTCGACATAAAGGATATTCTTTATCAAGGCATAAACCGTAAAATTGTTCTTCCATTGGACTTATTTTCCAAGGTTCATGAATGAGTCCGTTGGGTACGTTTTCCAGCTCTGGCACCCATTGTCGAATAAAAACACCGTTTGGATCATGATCTCGTGACTGCTTAATTGGATTATAAGTACGGATGGTATTAATTCCTGTAACTCCTGCCTGCATTTGCAATTGAGAATAATGAATTCCAGGTTCGTAGTCTAAAAAGTTCTTTGCTAAGAAGTGCGCCACCTTTTGCCAAGGTAGAAAGAGGGTATGTGTAAAATAACTCACCAACATGGCGCGCATACGGAAGTTTAAATAGGCTGTTGAAAGCAAACAGCGAATGCAAGCATCGATCAGAGGAACCCCGGTTTCTCCCTTAAAAAAGGCATTCATAGCGGCATCATTATTCGAACGTTCAAGAAGAGCATACCCACGATTAATATCTTCGAATTCCATCCGAGACTCACTTTCAAATTTCTGAATAAAATGGGCTTGCCAATGCAATCTAGAGAGAAAGGCATTCCAGTTTCTCTTGTTCTTGCCAATATGGTATTCAGCCACTCCCATCTGAAAAACTTCTCGAATACTAAGTACTCCAAAGCTAAGATAGGGAGAGAGCCGACTGCAAGAGTCTCGGCTCTCCAAGGGTTTGGATATGTTTTTTTGATAGCGTGAAACACTACTTTCACGAAAGTGGTTTAATTGGATTAGTGCGTTTTTTCTTCCCCCCTTTTGTTCTACGGTTTCTTTCTTCTCCAATGCCTCAATAAAGCGAATAGGCAGAGCAGGAAGCGAAATATGAATGGTATTTGCTCCGTTCAAGTCGAACGGAATAACGGAAGAATGAACATACTCTTTCCAGCCTTTATCCCAGTCTACTCTGTTTTTTCCACCTCTTCGAATTCCGTTTTGGGCATTTTCTATCCATTGAATTCCTTTGGTCTGAAAAAGAGTTCGCACTCTGCAATCGCGCTGAAAACTCAATAGGTTGCCCACTTCTAGGTGACTATGAACAGCGCGCACATCGTATTCTCTTTCTATATGTTCTAAGGCAGATTCGAATTCACAATAAGCGAGGCACAATGAAATAGTATAAGCATGCAAGTCTTGCTGCAAAGACTGTATGCTTTGGTAAGCAAAGCGAGCATGACGGATGTGATAGTCGCCTGCTTTCATGAGCTCAGGTTCAAACAAATAGAGAAGCAAAACCTTGTCTCCTGATTCAAAAGCCAAGCGAAGGGGAGAATGGTCTTCTAAGCGAAGGTCTTTTTTAAACCAAACAATGCGCAGCGGAGGTCTCATAGATTTTCGATTGAGGATAAATATTCTTCAGCTTGATCTTGATGAGCCAACTTCAGGTCTGGATCCATTCGGTCGATATTTCTATAGGCCATTCCAATACGCGGATTGCCTTCTAGTAGGTCTCTATTTTTTATGAAGAAAGCCCAATACAAAGAATTGAATGGACAGGCTTTTGGACCGGTTTTTATTTTTGGTGAGTATTGGCATCCATCGCAATAGTTGGACATTTTTTGAATGTAGTTGGCGCTGGATACATAAGGCTTGGTGGCTAAAAAGCCTCCATCTGAAAACTGGCTCATACCCAATGTATTCGGCATTTCAACCCATTCAATGGCATCAATATATATTCCTAGATACCACTCATGAACTTCTTGCGGTTTAATTCCAGCTAAAAGAGCGAAATTACCTATAATCATCAGCCTTTGAATGTGATGGGCATAAGCGGTATCTAGGCTTTGTAGAATGCTTTTTTTAAGGCAGTTCATCTCGGTCTTACCAGTCCAAAACCAAGAGGGAAGCGATCTTTGATTATTGAAGTAGTTTTCGGTTGAATACGCGGGCATTTTTGCCCAGTACACCCCCCTTATATACTCCCTCCAGCCCAATATTTGACGAATAAAGCCTTCTGCTTGAGCCAAATTGACTCTTTCCGAATCGGCATGATATTCTGCTTCTACGGCCTGAATTACTTCAAAGGGAGAGAGCATTTTTGAATTCAATGAGAACGAAATTCTACTGTGAAAAAGAGTGCCCTGTCCTTCGGCCATAGCATCTTGGTATTGGCCAAAAGAGGGAAGCAGATATTGGCAGAAATACTGAAGTAGATCGAGGGATTCTTTTCTATTTATGGGCCAAGTGCTCACTTCTCCATCCATAGAGCCCATGGTTTCAATATTCTGAGCTTCAATTAATGCAATGATTTCCTTTGCAGAATGCTGAAAGCACAAGGCTTCGGGAATGCGAAAGTTTTTGGGTATTTTTTTTCTGTTGTCGTGATCGAAATTCCATTTTTCACCCAGCGGCTTAGTCCCGCTCATTAGAATAGAATACTTCGTGCGCATATGGCGATAGAAATTCTCCATTAGCCACTTTTTCTTTTCCTTAAAAAAAGATTCAACCTCAAACCTTTGGGTTAGAAAATGTTCAGATGAGACCTCTTCACAGGGTATTTTTAATTCGGCAGAAAGTGCCTCAAACTCTGTTTTGAGTCTATACTCATCGGGTTCTTGGTATTCTATTTTATCGAAAGCATGCTGGAGAGCTAATCGATGGATATTCTCAGTGAAGCTTTGAAGGTTATTAGGGTCATCTAGATTGAGATAGATGATGTTGTATCCTTCTTTCTTCAGCTGTTTGCTGAAATACCGCATGGAAAGAAAAAAGGCAACGATTTTTTGAATGTGGTGTTTAACGTAATCGGTTTCCGAACGCAACTCCATCATTATATAGGTGACATCTGGCTCTTTAGAAGAAAACCAAGAATGCAGAGAATGGAGCTGATCTCCTAGAATAATTCTTCCAACTTTCATTGAAACTAGATATAGATGCAGCCTTCTGCTTCATTGCCATACATTTTTTGTTGACCAGAAACAAGGTTTAGCGCAGACATTGTTGCCAATAATGCATCGAGATGATGCCATGTTGAAATCTCCTTAGAATCCAACAGAATATTCGGATTTATTTTTGATTTTAGTGCAGCTCTACAGTGGCTAAGCGCGGTTTTCCCTTTTTTATATCCCAATTCTTCTAGGCCCATAAAACAGGCCATTTTTCGAGGGTAGGTTTCGTAAACAGTAATGCCATTGTCTTCAATAGTTTCTTTCAATTCCATGGCTCGGGCAGTCAATCCACCTAAAAACATAGGAGACATAGCCCTCAATTCTAAGTCGGCTTTGCGAAAATGAAAATTATCGCAATTTTCTATTCCATTGTATTTGCCCGGCAAACTGAGAGGCGCATCCAAGAAAACATGCTCGGGTTTAAAATGCAATACAGCCTTCAATATGAAAGCATCGGCATCCACGTCTTTATCTACTTGCATAAAATGGATTTTGCCAAAGTTGAAAATACAGACAACAGTATTGCCAGATAATCGACTTCCTAAGTCTACTCCGAAAATGATTCGATTCATTTAAATTTTCCAAATAATTCTTCCACCTTATTCCAGCGATAGTTGAAAATCTCCTTGAGTTTAGGCTCAACCAATATAGGGTGAACCATTTCACCTAAAAAACCGAGCGGAATTTGGTAACTCACTCTATCCAACATGCGCACTCCTCCTTCTATTTCCTCGAAATGATGCTCATGATGCCAGATGGTATAAGGCCCTTTTCTCTGTTCGTCTACAAAGAAAACATTCTCTTTAACGTGTGTTATTTCTGTAACCCATTCTATTGGAATACCGAAAAGTGGCTTGACAGTATAGCCAATAAAAAGACCCTCGTACATTTTTTCAGGAAATTTAGTCTTGATTTGGAAATCAAGATAGGAAGGAGTAATGACTTGGAGATTTTTGGGCGAAGAGAAAAATTCCCAAGCTCTTGCTACCGAAATGGGCAATTCCTGAGTACGTTCAAATACAAACATTTACATAAGGTTATGACTTAAAGACAAAGTAGAAGTGCTTTTTGTTCCTGAAATGCTAGATTACATAGTATTTTGGCAGGATGATACAATTGCGCATTATGAAAGTAAATATCAAAAATCTAATAGCCGTTTTTTCACTGAGTCTACTTTTTCTTCCTGTTCGAGCGGAAGAGGGAATGTGGCTTCCATTTCTACTGCAGAATCTCAATGAGGCAAGAATGAAAGAGTTGGGATTGCAATTGAGTGCAACGGATATTTACGATGTAAATAATAGTAGTCTAAAAGATGCAATTGTGCATTTTGGTGGAGGTTGCACATCAGAGTTAATTTCATCGGAAGGACTTCTTCTAACGAATCATCACTGCGGATACAGTAGGATACAGAGCCATAGCAGCGTTGAAAACAATCTATTAAAAGACGGGTTTTGGGCTATGAATCGTTCTGAGGAGCTCAAGAACCCAGGCTTGGATGCCACCTTTGTACGTTTTATGGAAGATGTAACTTCTTGGATAATTAGAGGTGTTCCGGAAGATGCAAGTACACGGGTACATGATAGCATCACGAAATTGAATATTGAAAATTTGCTTTCAAAGCGGAAAGATCCAAGAGGATACGATATTGAAATTGTGCCTCTTTTTTATGGCAATCAATACATAATAATTGGAACAGAGACATACAATGATGTTCGTCTGGTGGGTGCCCCGCCCTCGAGTATTGGAAAGTATGGCGCAGATACAGACAATTGGATGTGGCCGCGGCATACAGGTGATTTTTCACTTTTCCGCATTTATGCCAACTCAGAAAATAAGCCAGCAGACGTGGCAAGTGAGAACGTTCCATATAAAACGGATGCGCATTTAAAAATAAGCATGGATGGAGTGCATCCAGGTGATTTTAATATGGTTTTTGGATTTCCTGGTTATACGCAAGAGTATTTACCTGCGGCAGGGGTGAAGCAAATTGTAGAAGTTGAAGATCCAATGCGCATTGCGGTGCGTGATATCCGACTCGAAGAGATGGATGTATTTATGCGGAAGGATGATGCTACACGAATTAAATATGCAGCTCAGTACGCAAGTATTTCAAATGGATGGAAAAAGTGGATCGGAGAGATTCAAGGAGTAGAGGCAACAGATGGTCTAGGCCGAAAGTTGAGAAAAGAAGAGGAGTTTAGAAAAAGGCTAATGAAAAACGAAGAGCACCATAAGAAGTATTCTGGTTTATTAGCAGATTTTGATGAAGTCTATGCAGCAAAGGCAACGGAATTAAAGCGAAGGACCTTATTTATTGAAGTCTTTTATTCTGGAAGTATGATTCTTAGAAAGGTAAGAGCAATTCAATCCTTATTCCGGGAGTATGAGAAGACAAAAGAGGAAGAGGTACTTGCCAGAATTGAGCTTCAGCTTTCCAACCCATTGGATCCGAATTCAGAGGAAATTGAACGCAGAACAACGGCACGAACCTTTGAGCTATTTAGTCAGAAATTAAAAGGAGATCAACGTTTTGAGGCTTTTAATCAGTGGAATACGAAGGCGAATGGAGATTGGATGAATTTAATGACAAAGAACATGGAATCTTCTTTTGCAACAAATCCAAAAGTATCTAAGAAAGCAATCAAAATATTAAAGAAAAAGGGAGCAGAAAGCGCATTGGAGTTCTTAGAAAAGAAGGATCCTTATTTCTCACTGAATACAGGCGCGTGGGCTTGGTTTAGGGGAGATGTAAATCCAAAGTACATCATTCAGCAAGATAAAATCGAGAGCTTAATGAGAAGGTATATGAAGGCGCAGATGGATGTGTTCAACGAGCGCGTTTTCTATCCAGATGCAAATAGTACCTTGAGATTGAGTTTTGGTAAAGTCGAAGGTTTTTCACCAAAAGATGGAATGAGTTATGTGCCTTCGACGTATTTAGACGGGGTAATGGAGAAGTATATTCCAGGAGACTATGAATTTGATCTTCCAGCAAAACTGGTTGATCTGTATGAGAAAAAGGACTACGGCGTATATGCAGATGAAACGGGGAGAGTTCCTGTTTGCTTCATTGCCTCGAATCATACCACAGGTGGAAATAGCGGAAGTCCCGCTTTGGATGCTCAAGGGAGATTAGTTGGATTAAACTTCGACCGAGTTTGGGAAGGAACTATGAGCGATATTAATTACGATGCGAGCATTTGCAGAAACATCATGGTAGATATTCGCTACGTTCTGTTTATCATCGATAAATATGCTGGGGCCGAACACCTAATTAAGGAGATGAGCTTATCAACTTCTAAGAAGGAGGAGGCCAATCCGATTAGATAAACGGAATCAACCCATTTGAATAGGTGAGCTGGCATCGATAATAAATATGCTGGGGACTTTACCGATCTCCGTTTTTCTTTTCTTCCATTGCTCAATGGTTAACGTTTTTATGCTCTCATTGAGAGCGGTAACATTTGTACCAATACAAAGCCGTGTGAAGGGAGAAAGAATGCTTAAAAAATCCTCTACTAATTTATCGTTTCGATAGGGCGTTTCAATAAAAACTTGTGATTGTCCGGTGGATCTTGAAAGTTTCTCAAGTTGTTTGATTTTCGCTTTTTTCTCCTGTTTGTCGATTGGTAGATAGCCCACAAAGGCAAAGTTCTGTCCATTCATTCCACTTGCCATCATGGCTAAGAGAATGCTAGAGGGCCCAACCAATGGAACGACTCGAATTCCTAGAACATGAGCTAAGGATATGAGGTCAGAGCCTGGATCTGCAATTCCTGGGCATCCAGCCTCGGACAAAACGCCCATATGTTTGCCTTGTTTGCAGGGCTCCAATAGTCTTTCTAGTTCGGTGGTGTCCGTATACTTATTTAAAAGTTCGATAGAGAGGCTAGGCTGATCTTTAGATGGCAATACTCTTTTTATAAAGTGTCGGGCCGATTTTTCATTCTCAACCACGAAATGATCGACCATATCTATTACTTTCTTTACCGCTAGCGGCAAAACCTCTAAGGGTTCGGTATCGGCTAGGAGGGAAGGTATTAAATACAGCTTTCCGAATGTTTTTGTTTCCATCATGCTTTTAAACCTTGTGCAATGGTTTCGCAAGCTTCATTCAGAAGTTTGAAAACAATTTCAAATCCCTCATCGCCGCCAAAATAGGGATCAGGAACCTCTGGGTCATCGCCCGGATGATTGATACTGAGCAGTAGCGAGACTTTTTCTTTTTGTTTCTCTGATTGTGCTAAGGATAGGATATGCTGTAAATTGGATTTATCCATTGCATAGATTCTATCAAAGTTCTCGAAGTCTTCTTTCACAAACTGACGTGCAGAAATTGCATTCATACTGACGGCGTTTTTTTTGGCGATGCGCAATGTTCTAGGATCAGGACGTTCGCCATCATGAAAAGACGAGGTGCCGGCAGAATCAATAAAATGCTTGCTTTCATCTAGTTTGGAACGTAGAATTCCCTCAGCGAGGGGAGACCGACAAATATTTCCAAGGCAAACCATTAAAACTCTCATAATTCAATTCATTTAAACTCAGTCTTGGCAAGACTTATAATTTCAGTTTTGATAACTCTCGTTTGATATCCTTTTGCTTTAGGCTCTCTCTCTTATCGTAGAGTTTCTTGCCTCGGGCTAGGGAAAATTCTAATTTAGCGAAGCCTTTTTTGTTAATAAATAGAGCTAAGGGTATTAGAGTAACGCCAGTATCTTTTACTTTTCCTTCTAGTTTTCGAAGTTCTTTTTTTGTGAGCAGCAGTTTGCGGTCCCTTTTGGGACTGTGATTATTGATATTTCCAAAGGAATACTCCTGAATGGTCATATTTCTAACAAATATTTCATGTCCTTGAAAAAGACAATAACTCTCAGCAATATTTGCTTTTCCTTCTCTCAAACTCTTGATCTCTGTTCCCAACAGCTGAATGCCAGAAACAAATGTCTCAATAAGTTCAAATTCGAATCGTGCCTTCCGATTCTTTATGTATATATTTTCTTTCGACATTGAATTTCAACTGAATAATTCAAAGGTCAACAATTAGGGGGAGAAAAATTGAATTATATGATTTTAACATCATGAATTATATGAAGAAGAATCAAGCGACCTGCCTTGAGTACTATGGTTTGTTGAGGTAACGCCCAAATAGTAAGATGCACTAGTTTTAATCCATCTGAATCTTCGGAGGTAATACGCACCTTTTGCTTTTCGTGGTTTCCCAGACCTATAGCGCGATGCAAATTCCAGCTGCGTTCCATTCTCTCTGACGGACTAGATAGAACTTCCGTTTTGGGAAAACACAAATCAGCTATCCTTTCCTTTTCCACTTCGACTGCTCCTAAATCATTGAAATTGAGCATGTTTTATAAATATGTGGGTAAAATAAAAATTGAATTCAGTAATCTTCAGCGTTCAAAATGTAAAAAATCACATTAACAAAAGGTTAAATCACCTATTAAAGCTATAAAGTCATTAAATTTGATGGAGAATTTAGGAGTAAAATAAACTCAAAGTGATTCTTTCGTAATTTTAACAATCGTCCATTACCTTAATTTAGAGCACATTATTTGTAGTGGATAATTATGTTAGCGAAAAAATGTAAAAAGTTGATTTCCATTAAGGAAGCACGATTTATCTTTGCAGACAATTTAAAGAGGCAATTGAAAAAATACCATGACTTATGGACTTGAAAGATTGTCTTAAAATAAGAAAATATTCTATATATGGGAAATAGCGCCAATTTAAAATATCCACAGTTTGAGATGGATATCAGTATATTAGCGGCAAAATTATTAGAGGGTGCGAATGTTGCCACTGTATTGGCATAGACAATATTGATATGAAGAAATTAATCCTAGCGTCCTTATTTTTACTTTTTTCTCTCTCATTTGCAGAGGCGGAAGGAACGAGAGAAGTAAGGCCTACAGCAACTTCCGGTGGACAAATTAGTGTTTGGGACTGGGGAGGAGAATTTGCGACCTACAACGCGCCTGCAGAGCGCAGACTGCATGTGAGTGTTAAGGATCATACGAACGAGCAAGTATATCTTGGTTTCAATTCCATTTTTAGTGGAATGACCTACATCCGCATTAAAGATTCGAATGGAAATATTGTTTGGGGTCCACACGAATTAAAGAAGAACAATTCAAATTTCCCAGGTTGGATTCCGAATTATAATGCCGCAGTTGCAGGTCCACTAAAAGTGAATCCTGCAGGATACAAGCCTCTAACCTTCAATCCAACATCAAATGGTGATTTCATAATTGAAATAAATCCAGGTGATCCAATTGTGAAAGATGCTCCTTCTCCAGGAAATGTGCGTCGTTACGATCTCTTTGATGTTACGGTTGTAGACACGGTTTCCATGATAGAGAAAAGAGGAAGACTTTGGTCTAAGCTCTGGGCGCTGACAACAAATGGTCAAGGTATTCTTTTCGATGCTGAGATTTTTGTGCTTCGCGAAGACAGCACTCGTTATTTGGTAGATTATAACGGAATGGATGCTTTTGGTTTTGGAATTATTTCCAATGACAATGGATGTACTAGCACCGGTGATGCCATTTACGATAGACAAAGTAGAAGTTTTACTCCTTCACCTCCGCAAGGAACAGTAACCTACTACCCTCAGCATAAATTGTTTTTAAATCCACCCGATACGGATATATGGCCTTTCCCACTCGCAAATCCAACTATTGCACTTCCAGCTGATACCACGAATCTTATAACAGGTTGTAATACAACTGGTTATTGTATAAACGTGAATGCAACTGCCTCTGGCTTTGCTACGGTTGAGTTGAATTTAGATGGTGTGCCTGGGATACAAATGCCGGGTATGGACCGAGTGATAACAGCCTTAATACAATCGGGGGCAAATTGTATTCCATGGGATGGATTAACTGGTACAGGTGGAGTTGCTCAAAACGGAGTGATTGGTATCAATATTGAATATCAGGCTTCGGTAATCAATATACCAATATGGGATTGTGAGACTTATTCAAATGGAATTCTATTTTATCATATCCAAAACACGGGTGTCCGCAATCAGCTTCCCCTCTTTTGGGACGATGCTCCAGTGGGTCAATCAACCAACCTCACGGGTTGCTTAAATCCAATTGCGAATCAATGTAGATTCTGGGGTACTGCCCAAGGCAATGAGCGATTTATGAATACATGGTCATCGGCTTTTGTATCTACAACGAATCTCGCAAATGTAAATTTTCAGGGATGTAGACCTACAGCGATTAGAGATGTGGCTTTTGTAAATCAATCCGACTCAATTTTCATTCTACCCTTCTTGAATGATCAGTTTCCGAGCACGCCTTTAAATCCGAATACCTTTGTTTTCTTGTCACTTCCTTTAAACGGTCAGGTGAGCTATAATTTAACGACAGAGGAGGTGAAGTACAAGCCATTGCCTGCTTTTATTGGTGTTGACTCAGCCCGTTACCAAATTTGTGATCAAGGAACACCGTCTATTTGTACAACTGCTTGGATGGTTTTCAATGTAATAGATGTAAACGTTCCTCCGGTAATAAATTTAATTAATGGCAATCCACCAGATCAAAATATCCCCGTTCAAACGAATGAAGATACTCCGGTAACCATCTGTTTTGATGTGTCGGACATTGATGGCGATAATATTTCCTTAACTGCAGTTTCTCTTCCTTCCAATGGTACTGTTACGGGTTTGAATGTGGGGGACACATGTTTCTTATATACTCCAAATGCCGACTATTTTGGTCCGGATACGGTAGTGATTAATGTGTGTGACGATGGATTACCGATTCGTTGTACGCAAGTTTCTGTGCCAATTACTGTTCTTCCAGTAAATGACAAACCGAATATCGTTGCTGTTGGCAATCAACCTACTGTTAATGATACAGTGTATCATATTACTCCAGAAGATGTTGCGAAAGTTTTATGTCTGATTATTGTGGATGTTGATTTGGGTCAGACAGGCAATATTCCTTCTGTTACTCGTCAGGTTCCAGGCAGTAATTTCCAAGTAAATCCACAGACTGGTTGTCCAGTGTATACGCCTGCTCCGAATTATAATGGAGTAGATACATTAAGAGTGGTTTTCTGCGATGATGGAGTGCCTTCTCTTTGCGACACCACTTATATTATCATGACCATCACTCCTGTAAATGATAAGCCCATTGCAATGCCTGATCAAGATGCAGTGGATCCAGGAGATACGGTATGTATTAATCCACTATTGAACGACATCGATGTAGATGGCAACCCATTGAGCTTCATAGTAATTGGAACGCCTAGTTTTGGCACATATAGCCTTGCTGGAGATTCGTTGTGCTATACTCCATTACCAGGTATATTATTCGGTATAGATTCAATCTATTACCGTGTATGCGACAATGGTAGTCCGGTTAGATGCGATACAGGTTTGATACGCATTTTTATTCCATCAGGTCCTTATCCTCCTACAGCTGTAACGGACAATTATACTTTGAATGAAGATCAGCCTTATACTTTTGATCCTTTATTGAATGATTTTGACGCGAACCAAGATCCTGTTTTCTTGCTTTATCCCCCTGTAACTCCTCCTGTTAATGGAATTGTTTCTCAGTCAGGTAATCAATGGACCTATATACCTTTCAATAATTTCTGCGGAGAAGACTCTCTGGAGTATCAAATTTTTGACGGAACAGGTCTGAACTCGACCGGATGGGTCTATTTCACAGTTCTTTGTATTGGAGATAAGCCAGTTGCTTTAAACCCGCAAGGCTTGCCAACACCTACGTTGACTTATAACGTTTTTGAGGATACTCAAGCGATATTGTGCATGGACTTAGATGATGCAGATGGAAATGCAGTAGATGTTACTGGCGTATATGCAACGGGTACTGTGCCTGCGCAGGTTTCAGGACTTGCAGATGGAGACTCCTGCTTCACTTTCATTCCAGATCCTGATTACTTTGGAACAATTGTTTTGAACTTTATCATCTGCGATGATGCAAATCCTAGCCTATGCGATACAATTGTTACAACTATAAACGTAGCACCTGTAAATGACGCTCCAATAGCCCGTCCAGATGCGGATACTACTACGGCTGGAACTCAAAAGATAATTAGTGTCATTTCAAATGATACAGATATAGATGGTCAAATTAATCCATCTTCAATCACCTTATTGAGTCCTCCTTCGAATGGAACGGCAACGGCAAATCAGATCAATGCAACGCTAATCTATACGCCTGCAGCAGGGTTTACTGGCTTGGATACTTTGATCTACAGAATTTGCGATAACGGAACACCTTTACCAGCTCAGTGTGATACCGCAATGGTGTTGATACGAGTTGTTCCAAGAGATTTTACCTTGAGTTCGTATGCTGGATATTGTGAAAATAATATTGCCAAGTTGTCTTGGGCTATTACAGATTTGAATTTCCCAGCAGGAACAACCAATCCATTGACTATATTTTGGTTGGATCAAGGAGGAACAGTGATTTCAACGAATACCAACTTACCGCTTAGTGGAAATATCATTTGGCCAGGTATGGCTTTAGATATAAATCAGAATCCAATTGATTGGCCAGGATGGTTGCTACAAGGTGGACAATGGGTTCAGGGAGTAGATGGATATGAAGGGTTAAGACCTCAGGCAACGGTAGTATTCTCTATCAATCCGAGCGACACTGTGGTTGTGAATTACCCAGTTGCTTCAACAAACTGTTCTGCAAATCCAGCGGCAGAGCCGATAGCAAATAATGATACGGTTACTGTACCAAATTCGGCTATAACCAATATAAATGCAATCGCAAATGATATTAGTCCGTTGGGAAGACCCATTTCAATTACGGCTATCACAAGCGGACCATTCCTAGGGTCAGCAACTATTCAGTCAGGTCAACTTGCATACACACCACTTTCAGGATATTGCGGACCAGACAGCTTAATTTATCAGATCTGCGATAATGGTGGACTGTGTTCAACTGCATGGGTATATCTCAATGTTCAGCAAGTAGATGCAGACAATGATGGTTTGAATGATGCTTACGAAACTACTACGAGAGATACAGACGGCGATGGAAGAAGAGATTACCTCGACCCAGACTCAGATGACGATGGAATGAGCGATCAGTTTGAGTCAAGAAGAATTGGCAACGATTGTGATTTCACTACTCAGGATTGGGATAATGATGGCGTACCAGATTGGAGAGATTTAGACTCAGATAACGATGGAATAACCGATTTCATAGAACGTTCAACAACGATTGTACTGAATGATAATCAAGATCTTGACAACGATGGTATTGACGATGCCTATGACCCTAGTTTCGGTGGTTATCTTGAAACTAGTCCAGTAGATACTGATGGCGATGGTTCTCCTGATTACCTTGATTTAGACTCAGATAATGATGGAATTAAGGATTACGAAGAAGGTTTCCTACTTCCTAATTATCCTAGAGGTCAAGACAGTGATAACGACGGCTTAGATGATTCGTACGAATCTAATCTAGGAGGTTTATTAGGACTTGCTCCTTCAGATACAGACGGCGATGGTATTCCAGATTGGAGAGATCCAGATTCTGATAATGACGGTCTTGCGGATGGTCCAAATGATCCCTTCGACTCCGATTGTAACGATAATGGTATTCCTGACTTTAGAGATCCTACTCCTTGTAATATCTTTATTCCGGCAGGTTTGTCGCCAAACGGAGATAATTCAAATGATGTATTCTTTATAGGAAACTTAGAGAATTATCCAAATAATTATCTTCAGGTATTCAATCGCTGGGGTATAAAAGTGTATCAGAGTGAGACACCTTACGATAATGCTTGGGATGGAGTAGTGAATGAAGGATCTGCTGAAGGAAATATTTTGCCAAGTGGAGTCTACTATTATATACTTCATTTGAGAAATGATGACAGCATTCCGCCAATGACGGGAAGCTTAACGCTAATAACTGATTAATTAAAAAGGAATGAAAGTGATGAAAAGATCATTACTGCTATTCTCTACAATACTCTCTTGTTGGGTCGCTGAGGCCCAACAGGAGTCTGTATTTACGCAGTACTTTAACAATATGCAGGCGGTTAATCCTGCCTATGTTGGAAGTAGAGGAACGTTTACTGTTACAGGTCTTCATAGAAGTCAATGGACCGGTATAAATGATGCACCGCGCACGCAAACTATAACCATGAATACTCCCATTTACAATGAGAATTTCGGATTGGGTGTTGCTGTTATGAATGATCAGATTGGTCCAATTGGTTCAACCATTATAAACGTTGATTTAGCTGGTCGGATTAAAGTGTCTCGTGATGCGTATCTATCTGGAGGTATTAAAATTGGATTGAATTTTTTTAGTGCCAACATAAGTGGACTTGATTTAACGAATCCTAGTGACCCTTATTTTTCCCAAAATGTAAACTCAACTCTTCCCAATATTGGTGCTGGTTTATACTATTATACTCCAAAGTACTATTTCGGAATTTCGGTTCCTCGAATGGTTAATAATGAATTGGCAGATGGGGATTTGGTTCTTGGTGAAGGAAGAGAACGGCGTCTTTACTATTTTTCAGCTGGAGCGCGTTTCAAATTAAGTGAGGAATGGGATATGCAACCAATGGCTTTAGTGTATTTTCCAGAGAGAGCAACAACTACTTTTAACGTAAGCGATATGTTCATTTTCAACGAGAAGCTATGGCTTGGAGCTGGTTGGAGATGGAAGGAATCGATTCACTTTGCAATAGGTTATAATCTACTTCCAGAACTACGTGCTATGTATTCATACGATTTCCTAATCGGTGAATTACGTCCTTATTCCAACGGCTCTCATGAGATTTCGTTAACCTACGATCTCCCATTCAGCTCAGATAGAATTCAGAACCCAAGATATTTCTAAACTCTTATGAGTAAAAGACTACACCTAACCCTATTGAGTATTTTTGTCCTTCTGAGTTCTGCTCAGGCTCAAGATCATTTTCTTGCTAGTGGTTCAAGAAATCCAGACGACTTATATAAAGACTATAAATTTCCAGAAGCAATTGAGGCTTATAAAGGTCAATTGAACAATGGAAAGAACGAGCGTCATTCCATCCAAAGAATTGCAGATTCTTATCGTAGAACCGGTCAGTATTCCGCAAGTGAAGAATGGTATGCTAAATTGGTTCAATTTCAGGATATAGATCCCGAAAACTATTTCTATTATGCGAAGGCTTTGTCTACGAATAAGAAATACGATCAAGCCTCACAATGGTTTAAACGCTATTCTAAGATAAAAGGAAGTGATAGTAAGTCTAAAAACAATAAGAATTTCTCTGTTGAACAGATTAATCAGTTACTTCGGAACAGCAGTAACTATTCGATTTATCCGTTATCAATTAATTCTGATAACGATGAATTTTCGCCTTTTGTTCAAGACAACAAAATCTATTTTGTCTCTAATAGGCCCAATGAGAATAAGTCTAAGTCTATCTATAGTTGGGATGAGCAGGCCTATTTAGATTTGTATGAGGGTTCGGTTTATGCTGGAAGAGTTTCCAATGTTACTGCAATAAGTTCTTTAAATACTGCATATCATGAAGGTCCAATTACCATAACGAATGATGGTAGAAGAATGTATTTGACAACAAATACAATGAACGATAAGAATAAGTTGGTTAAAGATTCTAAGAACACTGCGCACTTACAAATATCAGCCTCAAATAAGACGACGCTCAGTAACGAGACAAGTTGGAGTAAGCCAGTTCCTCTTTCGTTCAATGGAACTTCATATAGTTGTGTACATCCAGCTTTGAGTCCAGATGGTAAGTATATGGTATTTGCATCAGATATGCCAGGAGGATCAGGAGGTATGGATCTTTATATCTGTGAGAACTTAATGATCTCTTGGGGGAATCCAATTAATCTGGGTAGAGAAATTAATACTTCAGGTGATGAAGTATTTCCATTCTATGCATCCAACGGGAGTCTTTATTTTTCGAGTGATGGACATCTTGGATTGGGTGGATTGGACATAATGGTTGCAAAGGCTCGTACCGAAAAGAATAAATTTGGAAAGCCTGAGAATATGGGGGCTCCAATAAATGATGTGAGGGATGATTTTGGAATCGCCCTAAATGAAGATGGAAAAACAGGTTATTTCTCATCAAATCGGCCTGGAGGAAAAGGAAGAGATGATATTTACTATTTGGAGACAACTACACCAGATATTGAAATCTTACCAGTATTGCCAAAGCAATTGGAGGTTAGAGTGTACGAACAGTCTTCAAATGAAGGTCTTTCAGCTGCGGTAGTGAATGTATTCGATGAAAGAGGAAAACTAGTTACTGCCTTGCAAGTAAATGATAGTGGTTACTTCAAAACAGGATTTGACCGAAGTAAGTATTTGGGTAAATTAAGATTTATCGCTTCCTATGGCAACTATGCTACTCAAAGAGAAGTAATTGATATGGCTGAGCTATTTGAAAAGGATAGGTCAATTGTAAACATACCGCTCTATAGAGATTTGGGTAAAGAATTAAACATTAATCCAATTTATTTCGATTATGATAAGTCAAATATTCGTCCTGATGCTTCTACAGAGCTTGATAAGATTGTAAACATCATGAGAGATAATGCTGATTTAGTTATTGAAGTAGGTAGCCATACAGACAGTCGTGGTCCAACCGATTACAATCAGGCGTTATCAGATCGAAGAGCGAAGAGTTCAGTAGTGTATATCACTGAGAATGGAGTAGAATCGTACAGAGTCTATGGTAAAGGCTATGGAGAAACTCAACATGTGAATCAATGCGAGAATGGTGTGAATTGTACAGAACCCGAGCATCAGAAAAATCGTCGAACAGAATTTAAAGTGGTTCGAGGAAGTCTACGTCGATAGTAGATTTCACTTGGCTTGTTTGGAATTAAAAAACCCCCTTGAAACGCAGTTTCAAGGGGGTTTTTATATTTAAGTTTAAAAAGTAGAGCCGAACTATTTTCTTTGACAGATATTATTTCAATCCAATTTCTCTAAGTCTTTGATCTAAATATTCTCCAGCTGTAATGGGTTCATAGTGTGCGGGATTTTCCGAACTCAGACATTCTTCCAAACAATTCAGTGGCATTTTTGACGTAGGATGCAAAAAGAATGGGATAGAATATCGACTCTTTCCATCTCGGCCTTCTTTGGTATTTATTACTCTATGCGTTGTAGAAACTAGAAATTTATTGGTCAGCCTTTGCAACATATCACCAACATTAACAACCAATGCGTCGGGCGGAGTTTCTACATTAATCCAGTTGCCTTGTTTATCTTTTACTTGAAGACCAGCGGCTGAAGCCCCCATTAAGAGGGTAATGAGGTTGATATCCTCATGTTCTGCAGAACGAATGGCATCTCCAATTTCTCCTTTAATAGGAGGATAGTGAATGGGACGAAGAATACTATTTCCTTTACGAACGAAATCGTCGAAATAGTGCTCATCTAGTTTAAGATAAAGGGCAATTGCCTTTAAGACATCCATTCCAATATCCAGCAATTGCATATATGTTTCAAAACCAAGTGTTTTGAAATGAGGTAATTCAGTTACATCCGGATTGCTTGGATAGGATAAAGCATCGAGTTCTGATTGGGGTAGATTCAGACCGAATTGCCAGAATTCCTTTAGGTCACCTTCTTTTCTATCTTTTGCATGCTCCATACCAAAAGGAGTATATCCTCTCTGTCCAGCTAGTCCGTCAATGCGATATTTCAACTTAGTAGATTCATCTAAATTGAAAAAGGCTTGGACTTCTTCGTAGAGATTTTTCGACAATTCTACAGGAAATTTGTGACCAATAATTGCTACAAATCCAATTTCTTCGTAGGCTCTTCCGAGTTCCTCAACGAAGGTATTCTTTTGACTTGAATGGAAATGACTTAAATCAAGTGTGGGTATCATAAAATGGTGCTTTTTGCATTTCTAAATTACATCAAACCTAGATCATGGACGAATTAATTTTTCAGATAAAATACGGTCTTCGTCAAGGTAAATGGAGACAAAATATATTCCTGCTGAAAGGAAAGTGGTTTGGAAACTAAGTTCATAGGTGCCCGCACCGCTATACACTTCTTTTAAAACTTGAATTTGCTTTCCATCCGAATTAGAAAGGACAGCTTGTAAATCGCCTCCTTTTGTAAGTGTAAAGCGGACAATAGCCTGATCTGTAGATGGATTTGGATACACACTATTTTTAACAGCAGCATTGCTTAATCCTAAGATCAAATCTTTGCTCATTTTGCAACCCAAGGCATCCTCAGTAGTAACAGTAACTGTATCTCCAAGGCAAAATCCACTCGATGTGCTGCTCATGCTTTCCTCGCCATTAAACCAGTATCGGTAAGGTTCAAGCCCTCCGGAGGCAATTGCTTCAATGGCTCCTTGGCATAAGGTATTAGTACCCTCACTGCTGGCTGATAAAGAAAGATGCATTGTATCTGGTGAAAGAACTTTAGCGGCATAAACTCCATTTTGCCTGTCAATTTTACCAAAGTAGCCCGAAGCCCAAACTTCGGATGGATTATTCGGATCTCTTTGAAGTCCAAAATAATCTCCCCAGCGCTCATATCGACCAGAATGACGATTTACATAATTCTCACCTTTTTTGATATACGTAATAGGAGAGTATTCTCCTAAATCAGAAAAATATACAGCGGAGAAACCTGGATAGTCCGTAAAGGAAGTATGATTAAAGCCAAGGATTGATTGTCTTTCACAAGATTGTCTTCCCGTCCAAACAATATTGGGGTAGCCTAAATCTAGTCTAGGATGGCTTATGTAATCTGTTGTTAAAATTGGATTTGAATCATAGGGATCATTGATGATACCATGATATATACCGGGTCTTCCATTGCTTGCGATCATGGTATTGCTAACAAATTGGATATGATCATTAACATAGAAAGCACCCAAAATACGTCCATCATTTGTATCGAAACCAGATCCAGGATCTGTTGTGTCTGTATCTTCTTGCCAAGCATTGGGTGGAACACCATAGGCTTGGTCGGCTATCAACGCCTTTATCTCTAAATGGGTGTTTGGATCATCTCTTTTCCCACTCAAATGCACTAAGAAAGTAGTATCATTACTGAGGGAGAAGTTTCGATTGGATAAGAGAAATAGGTCATCGCGATCTGGTTTTTCCGCGTTTGGTACTGCATGAATATTACGTATGTACTTGCCATTGAAAAATATATCATACCACAAACGAGAGTCTATATCACTTGCACCAGAATATCCGTCACTTAGACCCATTTGCCAAATCATACTTCCATCAAAACCAGTTTGCCAAGGTTCATTGGGAACAATAAAGTTTGCCGTAAATATCAATTCATCTTTGGTAATCGCTATAGTTGGGAAGTCAGTCCATCGATTATTTGAGAGTGGATTGCCAGACAATAAATAGGCATTCCATCCATCTCTGGGATCATTTGTAGTGCTAAAAGCAACAATAATTCCAGATGTATTAGGAAGGTTTCCTCTTAAAAAGACGAGTATAAATCGATCATGCTGCTCATCATACAAGACTTTTGGATCATAAAAATTAGAACTTGGTCCGTTGAAGGGCAATCCGATGAATCCTAAAGGATAACGAGCTGTAGTATAGAGCATTTCACCCGTATTTAGATCGTATCCACCCAAGGCAGAATTAAAAGCAAGAAGTAGAATTCCATCTTTGGAAATTGCCAATGAATTATCGCTTGGAATTCCAGGACTGACAGGATATTCAAAGCCATTAATAAGTTGAATCAGTTGTCTTCCGTCTGTAACAGTCAAACTATCTGTGAGCACCTTATTGAGAACAGTTGAGCGATTTCGAGGATGAGCGAGTGCTTGCTGAATTTTGAGATTGGCAAGATGATCTCGAACGGAAGGACCATCTGGTCTAGGTGCTTCAATTGAATACAATTGTACAAAAGGATAATCTTTTGGGACATCTTCAGCACCCCTTAAACCCAACTTTATCGCTTTGAATTCAAGCGATTTAGCATTTTGAGCTTGATGAAGATTGGGCAAGAGAAGTAGGGCTGCTAACAGGGGTATCCAATGCTTCATAAGACAGTTAAAAGATAGTTTCATCTAAGGTAGAGATAGTTGTCTGTATGTCCTAATTCCTGCAGAATATTATTGGTAGCTCATATGAAGCATACAGCATAGGAAGCAATTTGCTCTGCACTTTCAGTAATTATTGGAAGTACAGAAAGTCCATGATATTTATCTTATGAAAATACAAGAAGCCAAAGCAAAATTTATTCAATCATGGGGAACCTCAGGCAGTAGCTGTGGAATTAATAGACCATGTCGCAGATTCATGCACTGCTAATGGTTTCACCGAAGGCTTTGAATTCTGAAGAAATTATGAAAGAACTCAATATCTCAAGAGGGAAAGCAAATATGAATATCCGGATGTTAATGGACTGGGGGCTTGTTCAAAAGCAATTAGTTCCTGGAGAGAGGAAGGGATATTTTTTTGGTGGGAAGGATATCTGGGAAATATCGATGAAAATTATAGCGGAAAGAACGAGGCGCGAAATTGAGCCAGTTCAAGCAAGCTTGAAGAATTTAAAAGAAATAGAAGAGGCAAAGGTGTTTACTAAAGTGGTAACCGACATTGAAGAGTATACCCTTAAGGTTCAGAAGATTCTTCAGAAGTTTATTAAATCCGATCGGAATTGGTTCTTTAAGGCGCTTGTAAATATCTTAGGAAAGTATTTTATTTTGAGCATAATGTTTTAATAATCACTGAAAGTTCAGAACTATGAAAATGATAATCGCACGGCAATTATTCTATTTCCACCTTAGCCTTAGCCATATAGGCAGTTTTCCAATGCTATAAGCATGGTGAAGTCTATATAATGGAGCTGTTTGAAGGGCAGGCTGAACTCGCTACTTCACTAAATCGAATTTTATTACTGGGATATTATCTCGTGAACATAGAATTGATAGTCTTCACTCTCATGCAAGGAGAAAGGAATGAATTCCTTTCAGATATCATTTCAAGCCAGGCAGATAGAATAGGGCTTGTAGCTCTTTTAGTTGGAACGCTGCATTTCATCAACATCTTGGGTCTCAATCTTCTTAAAAGAGCTAAGATGACTAAACACTAAACTTTGAATTCAAATAAATCATGGTACAGAATCTAATCCTAACAGGCTATCTTTTCTATCTACCTATTGTAATTACCCTTGACTTTTTTTGTGGATAAGGTTTTATTCAAGAATGGCAAAGTCTTTATGATCGACATCTTTAATGATCGAGAAGAGATAGCGCAGAGTACAAATAGACTCTTTGAAGTTGGATTTTACCTGCTAAATATTGGATTCGCTTTGCGAATTATGCACATCAGCATACATAGAATTAATAATGAAACCGGGCTGATTGATCTCACCGTTGTGTTGAGTGAAAAGATTGGTGGATTTAGTATTTACTTGGCGTTTGCGCTTTTCTTCAATCTATTTCTCTTTTCAGGGGCAAGCGAATTGCTGCACAAAAGCGAAATATGAATGCAGTTGCAGGCTGATATGAAATGGTATATGGCTGCAAATTAGCGAAATTCCAATTTGCTCAGATGAGCTTATTGGAATTTTTTTCATTAAAACGACACTTAGAATGAAGTGTGAAAAAGTGAAGCCTTGGGCTTGCACAATTGAATAAATCGAAGGTTACGACTTTTGAATGAATAAGAGCTTAGGAATATGAATTATATAAAACATTGTTAATCATTTATTTATATTGCTTATTGAAATCTGATTGTTCGTAATTTTAGTTGGAACTTCAAACCAATTACCAGATAAGGTTTGCTTTTCAAGTACGATTCTTTGGCTGCTAATTATCTGCTTTAGTCATTCAAGCACAATTCATTAGCCTTAAAAAGCTTTTTTTATTAGAGTGTTGAATGAGAGTAGGAATAGTATACCTTTGGGGTGTCTGCGATGAGGCAGAAATTGGAGAGTGTTGTAAGGTACAAACATAATTCAAAAGAAGCTCACTCACAGGTTTAGTGTTAACCAATGTTTTTTTGCACAGTATGAATATTTATGTATCAAACCTGAATTATCGGGTTAATGAGGATGAACTACGCCAATTATTCGAACAGTATGGCGAAGTTAGTTCTGCTAAAGTAGTAATGGATCGCGAAACGGGCCGTTCACGCGGATTCGGTTTTGTTGAAATGACCGACGATGGCGATGGCCGTAAGGCAATCGACGCTCTTAATGAGTACCCAATGGGAGGTCGTGATATTCGCGTAAGCGAAGCACGTCCACGTCCAGAAGGAGGTGAAAGAAGAGACAGTTTTCGTTAATTCTTGAAGCAAAAAACTTTCAAGGCTCCACCCGCAAGGTGGGGCCTTTTTCTTTTACAAGCATTTTGCCAATGGGTTCAGAAGGCATTCCATTTCTTTTTAAGAGCTCTTGTACTTTCTCCTTTCCTTCCTCCGAAACACTAATGAGTAATCCGCCACTAGTTTGAGGATCTGCCAAAAGCATTAGCGTTTTCCCATCCACTTCCGAAACTTTTTTTTCAAAAGAACGCCAATTGCGCGTTGTGCCGGCCGGCATGCAGTATTGCTCAATCAAGGTCGAAATAGCGGGTAATAAAGGGAGTTTCTTTAAAGAAATCTCTGCATTCAATTGGCTTCCGTCACAGACCTCTAATAAATGACCAGCAAGACCAAATCCGGTAACATCAGTTAGGGCATTTACTTCCTCAATTAAAGCCAATTCTGCTCCAATGACGTTAAGTGTAGACATGCTTTTTATAGCTGCCTTTATTTGTTCATCTGTTGCTTTATTCATTTTGGTGGCCGTTGCTATCAGTCCAGTTCCTAAGGGTTTAGTCAAAAATAAATAGTCACCTGCTTTAGCAGCTGAATTGGTTTTTAGCTGATTGAGTTTTACCATTCCGGTTACGGCCAATCCAAAAATCGGCTCTGGAACGTCAATACTATGACCTCCAGCAAGCGGAATCCCAGCTCTTTTACAGGCTTCTCTTCCACCTTCCATTAACCGTTGTGCTTCTTCAAGTGGAAGCGAGTCTACAGGCCATCCTAAAATGGCAATGGCCATTAAGGGCTTTCCACCCATTGCATAGACATCCGATAGGGCATTGGCGCCCGCAATTAATCCAAAGTCGAAAGCGTCATCTACAATGGGAGTGAAGAAATCCGTTGTACTTATTAAAGCAGTATCTCCATCCCATCGCAATACAGCGGCATCGTCATTTGAACTCGGACCAACAATTAAATCGGAAAATCCTTGACTCGTGCTATGAGACCCCAGCATAGAATGCAGTGTATCGGATGATATTTTACATCCACAACCTGAGCCTTTCGCATATTGGGTTAGTCGTATTTTATCCATAATTTTTCATTTAGTTGGGCCAATTCCTCCGCAATATGATTGAAATCTAATTCCTCAAAGTTTAAGCGTATTCCCTTGGCAATGTCTTTTTTATTGATAGACTTCTGATAAAGCTTATCATAATATTGCAGAAGAATTTCTACGCATCTTTTAATGTTATTCTTATCGCAGGCCGCCAATGCCTCCTTTGTTTCTACAGGACCTAATCTCTTCTGAATGCGTTGAATGGCAAGTTTTATTTGATCCGTTGGTAGATGGCCGTATACTTCAGTAATAAACGTAATCCGCTCTGAAGATGGGAGAATTATTTGAACCCAATTGGCATTTTGCATATTCTGGTACATCCCAGTAGGTAAACAACAATGGCCAATATTTGCTGATTCATCCTCTATCCAAATGGGCTTATTCTTTTCCATTTTGTGCAGTTTCGTAAAGCACATATTCTGAAAATATTCTGTACTTGGTTGGCTTTCCATGCCAATTCCACCAAAACTGGAACCTAAATGGTTTGCAAAACCTTCTAGATCGATAACTTGAGCTCCATGTTCTTCTAGTTTTTGTAGAATCTTAGTTTTACCTGAACCCGTAAAACCAGATAGAACTTGGTACTTTATGGGAGCAGACAAAGTTTCTAAAGCATACTGCCTGTAAGCCTTATAGCCACCATTCAATACATAAGAAGTGATTCCTAATTGTTCAGCCATCTGTGCAACACTTTGTGAGCGCATACCACCACGCCAACAATGGATGAACAAAGGTTTTCCATCAGAAAGACGAATGAGTTCTTCAGCCATTTCGCGCATCTTTGGACCTATGATTTCCAATCCTCTTAGAATGGCCTCGGTTTTACCTACCTTTTTGTAAAGTGTGCCAATTTCTGCTCTTTCCTCATTGCTAAGTAGAGGTAGCGAATGGGCCCCTAGAATATGGCCTTGTTCGAACTCAAGCGGACTGCGAACATCGATGGCGACAGCTGTACCTTCGAACAATAAAAAATCTGGAACATTGAGTAGTTTCACCTGATAAAGTTAGCGCTTGTAAAAGCGGATTAAAGATGGATTAATTAAAATCAAATAATGAGTATGTATAGATATTGGGATGAAAGATATCTTGAAAGTGATTTTGCTTATGGAAAAGAGCCAAATGATTTTTTTAAAACATGTTTGCAAGATTTGCTTCCTGGCAAGCTTCTATTAGCTGCTGAAGGAGAAGGAAGGAATGCCTTCTGGGCGTTGTGTCAAGGGTTTGAAGTGAAAGCGTATGACAGTAGTTCAGTGGGCAAAAATAAAGCCTTGCAGCTTGCCGTGGGCTATGAAAATAAACTCGACTATCAAATTGCTTCTCATTTGGGATATAAGTGCTCTAGAGAAAGTATGGATGTAATAGGCATTATTTACGCTCATATGGATAGTGAAAGCAGGAAGAAGGTACATTATTATCTTTCCAACTGTCTGAAATCGGGTGGACATTTAATTCTAGAGGCTTTCTCGAAAGCGCAATTAGGGAAGAACTCGGGTGGACCAAAGACAGAAGAGCTGTTATATGATTTAAGTGAAGTTCAATCTGATTTTCCTGATTTTTATTGGAAAGTGGCTGAAAATACCAATCGTCTTTTGAACGAAGGGAAATACCATCAGGGAAAGGCAGAAGTGATTCAACTATTTGGAAGGAAGAAATAAAAAAAGAGCCCTATATAATTATAGAGCTCTTTTGCATCACAGGGGGTAAATAGCTAGATTAATAATAAGACTTACGTCTAACTTTTGCGATGTATTTAGAAAGGCGCATTACCTGTTTGGTATAGCCAAATTCGTTGTCATACCATACATATAAAATGAGTGTTTTACCATCGGAATGAACAATGGTGGCCTTACTATCGAACACTGAAGGACAAGTATTTCCAATAATATCGGAAGAAACTAACTCATTGCTAATATGAAACATTATTTGCTCTACCAAGGGTCCGCTTAGGGCAGCCTTGCGCATAATTTCATTCACTTCTTCAAGGCTGGTATTCTTTTGTACCGTTAGATTTAGAATTGCCAAAGAACCATCGGGCACTGGAACGCGTATAGCATTTGAAGTGAGTTTAGAGCCCAATCCTGGAATGACTTTATCAACAGCGCTACCGGCGCCGGTTTCAGTAATAACCATATTGAGCGCAGCGGCACGACCTCGACGGTATTTGCTGTGCATATTATCGACCAAATTCTGATCGTTTGTATAGGCATGAATGGTTTCTATATGTCCCTTTTCAATTCCAAGATTGTCATTAATAACTTTGAGAACAGGAACAATAGCATTGGTTGTACACGAAGCGGCGGAAAAAATATCTATATTCTCAGGGTTAAAGTCCAATTGATTTACTCCATGAACAATATTCGGCACTCCCTTGCCCGGTGCAGTAAGTAAAACTTTCGAAGCGCCTTTAGAAGTAAGATGTCTGGCAAGTTCTTTATCGTCTCTGAAAGCACCCGTATTGTCTATGATCAGGGCATTGTTAATTCCATAGGCAGTATAGTCAATTTCTTCAGGACCTTTTGCCGTAATTAGATAAATGGTTCTGCCATTCACAATGAGAGCATCGTTATCCTCATCTGATTCAACTGTTCCAGGAAACGGACCATGTACGCTATCTACGCGTAAAAGTGATGCGCGTTTTTCAATGGTTTCTTTACTTCCATCTCGAGTAACAATGGCTCGAAGACGCAGTTGTTCGCCTTTCCCTTCCATGGCAATCAGTTCCCTTGCTGCGAGACGTCCAATTCGACCAAATCCATAAAGGACTACATCTCTTGGTTCAATTTCTTTCCGATTGTCTGCGCCAATATGATCTCTCAACTTGGAGGTCAAGAAAGCATCTACACTACTGAAGTTATCTGCTTCTTCAATCCATTCTCCCGCAAGTTTACCGAGGTCAAGTCGAGCCGGACATAAATCCATACGATTCATTGCTTCTACAATGCTCAGGGTATCTTCGATATTAATGGGTTTTCCCACCACTTTGCGTGCATAATTATGAAGATTTAAAATCTCACTTGTACGCTTGTCTATTAGTTGATTGCGGAATAAAAGGGTTTCGATTCCCTTATCATACCATAAATCGTTGATGAGTTTGCTGAAATTAACCGCAGCTTTTTCGCTTTGAATTCGGCTTTGTGTGCCTTGCTCGTAGGTGCGTCCTTCGATCATAGATTTGGTTGATTATGTTCGCACTAAATTAATTTGAATTAAAGGAGGGCACAAGGAAATAAGCCTTTTTCAAAACAATGTAAATCAGAAGATTATAATTAAATTGATAGTGTAAAAATGACACTTATTCAAAATAAACCTTCTAATATATTTTTATTTGAAGCCCTAACTGACGCATGTCAATGGCTTCAAATTCATTGATTTTTCAGCTCGATTCTATTTTATACTGCGGATTCAAATAGCTATAAAATGAAATACTTCGGAAAATGCGATTTCAGACGAAATGAATAAAGTCTTAATGATAGCTCTTAGGATGAATGATGAATGTTTATTCTAAAGTTCCATGGAACAGAAGTGAATTCCAATGCTTGTTTCATGCTTCATAGATTCTACTCTTCTTTAGGAAAACGGTTTTTGTATCTGAATTCAATCGACCCAATTATAAACATTTGTATTGTTGAACTTTTGGAAAATTCAATCCTTTTGAACAGAGAGATCTGAAATAAAAAAACCTGAACGAAATTAATTTCGTTCAGGTTTTTAAAATAATATTCAAGAGGCTTTCATCAAGCCCTAAATTAAAGTCAATTATTCAGCACTAGCTTCCTCAGCAGCACCTTCTGTTGCTTCTTGAGCAACGGGTTCTAAGGCAGCAGCTTCAGCGGCCAACTTGGCTTGTGCAACAGCTTCACGCTCTGCGTTCTTAGCTACATCGGCTTCAAGACGAGCCTTTGCTGCATCTTCCTTCGATTTCTTTAGAGAATCGCTTTTAGAAGTTACTTTCCCTTCTTTATCTCCCAACCACTTATCAAAACGCTCTTCAACTTGCTCTGGCGTTAAAGCGCCTTTACTAACTCCATCTAAAAGGTGCTTTTTCATCAACACTCCTTTGTATGATAATATAGCACGCGCTGTATCTGAAGGAACTGCACCATTGTGCAACCAACGCAATGCAGCATCGAAATCTAAATCGATTGCAGCAGGATTGACGTTTGGATTGTACTGGCCAATTTTCTCGATGAAACGACCATCGCGAGGTGAGCGACTGTCAGCAGCTACGATTGTGTAAATGGCGTGGCCTTTACGACCGTGTCTTTGAAGACGAATTCTTACTGGCATAATGAGTGTTTTAAAAAGGGTCCTAAACCCAGTTCACAAATTTAATTGAGGCGGCAAAGATAAAATAAATATATCTAATTGCAATGTCTAAATCTTCAAAGAGACGAATGACTTTATAGAGCTTCAACTTGAAAGAGAAAGCTTTCCATAATCGGATTGGCTAAAAGCTTTTTGCAAGCTTTCTCAACCTTGCTCTCGGCTTCGTTTTGGTCTGCTGCTTCTAAACTCATTTGTATATGCTTGCCAATGCGCACATCTTCAACTCCTTGAATTCCCACATTGGTCATATTCGACGTTATGGTTTTTCCTTGTGGATCTAATAGTGCCTTTAATGGCATAATGTCTATTTCAGCTTTGAACTTCATGAGGTTTGAAAAATAGGAGTGACAGGAACAGATACAAAAGTATTACAATAGGTAGTGCCAAGAAATGAAAAAATGAAAAACTCAGTATGCCCAATCCTCCAATGACCCAAATCAACTTCGATGGTTTTTTTCCTTTGGATGCTTTCAGAGACAGAAGGGGAATGGGAGCTACCATCATTGCACTCAAGAAAATGGCAATAACAGCAAGAAAAATAGGATTGTAGAATAGTATTCCTGCCGCTTCGAATCCATCTATAAACAGCACTAGAGGAAACGAAACAACAAATGCCGTTGCTGCTGGAGTAGGCAGACCTATGAAGTAATAGGTCTGGCGTGTATCTATATTGAATTTGGCCAAGCGCAGTGCAGCAAAGACAGGCACCAGAAAAGCAAAATAGTTCCAAAATTCTATTCCTTCGGAATTTTCCATGCCCAATTTAAATAGCATCACACCGGGTAATAGTCCAAAACTGACCATATCTGCCAACGAATCAAGCTGCTTTCCGAGTTCTCCATCCACCTTAAGAAGACGCGCAACGGCTCCATCTAACAAATCGAATAGTAGGGATGCAAAGATTAAGTAACTGGCTAAAACAAGGTTGTTGAAGTGCAAAACCTGAACAACGGCAATCACTCCACAGAGTAGATTAGAAGCAGTAAGAAGGTTGGGAATAGCCGATCGAATCATAATTACACAATATTAAGTCGAATAAAACGCTTAGTACAGGGGAAATTAGAGATATTTGATCCCTCAAATGAAAAAGATCCTCTTCTTATTAATACTGCCCGTTTTTGGTTTTGGCCAAGGAAGGAAATATTCGAACGAATTTCTGAATATCGGAGTAGATGCTCGCGCTTTCGGAATGAGTAATGCAGTAGTTGCCAGTGTTGGCGATATTTCTTCGGCTTACTGGAATCCAGCGGGCTTAATGCGAACGGATAATAAATATCAATTTGCAGTAATGCATGCGGAATACTTTGCCTCTCTGGCGCAGTACGACTATCTAGCAGTATCTATGCCGATAGATGCCACAAGCGTAGCCGCCGTGAGCCTCATTCGATTTGGGGTAGATGATATTCCAGACACTTCAGAATTGATAGACAGTGAGGGAAATGTAAACTACGATCGAATTCGTCTCTTTTCAGCGGCAGATTATGCACTTCTACTTTCCTATGCACGCAGTTCTGAGAAAATTAAAGGACTTAATTTCGGTGGAAACGTAAAATTAATTTATCGAAATATTGGTCGATTTGCAGATGCATTTGGATTTGGATTCGATTTAGGTGCTCAATACAAATTGAACAGTTGGGAGTTTGGAGCTGTTCTACGCGATGCCACTTCCACTTTTAATGCCTGGAGTGTAGATGAAAGTGCACTGGGAGATATTTTTACTCAAACAGGAAACGAAGCACCAGAGAATTCAATCGAACTTACTTTGCCAAGACTTACCATTGGCGCTGCGCGCAAATGGGAACTCAACGAAAAATATTCATTGAGGGCAGAGTTAGATGCCGAATTTACTTTCGATGGGCAGAGAAATACGCTGGTAACCGCCAATTTTGGAAATATAGATCCTAGTTTGGGTTTCGAATTGGACTATCGAGGAATTGTTTTCGTTCGTGCGGGTGTATCGAACTTCTCGCGAACACTCGATTTTTCCGGTGAAAGGAAACTAACTCTTCAACCCAATATGGGCATTGGATTTTATTATAGGGGCATTAGCCTAGATTATGCGTTAACAGATATTGGCGACGTATCTACTGCTCTTTACAGCAATATTTTTAGCCTTAAATTCTTTCTAACTAAAAAGTGAAGTCTCTACAACGTTTTGGCCTAGCCGCTCTAAGTGGGGTTTTACTCTACCTTTCTTGGCCTGATAGGCATCTTTCGTTTTTAGTATTCATTTCCCTCGTCCCTCTGTTTATTGTTCTGAGAGATCTTTCTCTTTCTTCTGAGAAAAGAGTCTATGGCAAGGTGTTTTTTTATTCTTGGCTGGCATTTGCAATTTGGAACGGACTTACCGGATGGTGGATCAGTCTAGCGCACTGGTCTGGCTTAGTTGCGGTTGTTTTTATTGCGGCTAGCGTAGAATCCTTATTCATGGTGGCGTACGTCTATTGCCGAAGGAAGTTGGGGGTGAGAAAAGGCAATATCGCCTTGGTGTTTCTTTGGTTAACTCATGAGTGGATTTTACTTTCTTGGGATATGGAATGGCCGTGGTTGGCTTTGGGCTATGCCTTTGCAGATTATCCGAAATGGATCCAATGGTATGAATACACTGGGGTTTTTGGTGGAAGTGTTTATATTGTTTTAGTCAATCTTCTATTTGTTTTTGCTTGGGCTAAAGGCGGAATAAAAAAAGAAAATCGAAAATCATTCCTCCCTCCTTTAATGATGATTTTAATCCCGATGGGATTCTCGCTTTCACTTTATTACAGTTATGTCCCAAAGGGCAAGGAGGTAGAAATTGTGGTTGTTCAACCGAATATTGAACCGTATGAAGAAAAGTTCAGTCTCTCTCCGCTTACGCAACTAGAGCTATTTCTATCCTTAGCTGAAAAGAAAATTGGTCCAGAGACACGTTATGTGGTAGGTCCAGAGACTCTTATTCCAAAGGGAATAGATGAATTAAATTTAGAAGGCGAGGGCTTGCTGATGCTTTTAAAGTCTTTTCAGAAAACCTATCCTCAATTGCATTTAGTTTTAGGTGCAAATACAATAAGGAGGTATCCAAAACGGATGACTGAAACAGCGCGATACTATGAGGATGGCGGTTTTTGGTACGATGTATACAATACGGCCATGCAAGTAAGTGGGGCTGATTCTATTCCGCTTTACCACAAATCGAAATTGGTTGTTGCAGCAGAGAAAATGCCTTTTCTACAAGTTTTAGAGCCCTTGTTGGGAGATATTGTAATTGATTTTGGTGGAATTTCAGGAAGCAATCGAACACAAAAAAACAGAGAGATTTTTGTTTCAGACGATGGCGAGTTTAAGATAGCACCGATTATCTGCTGGGAGAATGAGTTTGGAAGTTTTCAAGGCGAATACTTCCGCAAAGGAGCACAACTAATTTTCTTAATCACCAATGATGGATGGTGGGGAGATAGCGAAGGTCATCGGCAACACTTACACTATACTCGGGTGCGTGCAATCGAAAGTAGAAAGGCAGTAGCCCGATCGGCAAACACAGGAATTTCCGCCTTTATTAATCAAAGGGGAGACATTGAACAACAGCTGGCTTGGGAAGAAAGAGGAAGCCTTAAACAAAAGTTGGCTGCCAATCCAGAGATCACTTTTTATAGTAAGCACGGAGACTATCTTTTGCGAATAGCCGTATGGTTAAGCGTCTTCTTTCTTCTTTATGCCTTGGTCAGAAGACGTTAAATGCGCATTGTGCTTTCGGCTCAAATAAAGCTTATTTCTTTAGTAAGCGATAACGCTGCGGACGAGTATCGAGTCTTTCGATAAGTCCACGAGCTTCTAAGTCTAGCTTAACTGTTTCTGTATACCATCGGATACTTCCGTCGAATGAAGTGGGTAGTATTTCTTTAATCCCATCTGCCATCTCTGAATACGTAGGTTCAACAGTAATTAGAAGTTCAAGAATGGCATTTTTTACCAACTCATAACGGTCAACCGAAATGGGCTTGTTCTTTTTTCCCTCTTCAGGGTGTAGGGTTTGGAATAACTCAGATTCCATAGGAGCTCTCAAAATAAAGGATTGTTATTAAAGGGCTAAAATTACGAACTGTCTGCAAATTGACGAAATTTTGAGAAAAATGGCTGTTTATTTTGATCTTTCAATACATTTTATTACGCTCTTTGGTATGGGAATGCTGCTAGTATCAACACTTATAGGAGTTCCATAGTATTTTTGAATGGGAACTAATCCGGACCATATTTCAAGGTTCTCATCCGCCTTATCATCTTTTGGAGGGCCAGATCTTCTCTTTCCAGCCACCTCATCCACCTTAATTCGAATAATATCGGTGGCCTTCATCTCCTTTTCATTGGGTAACCTTGTTTCTTCCCATCGAAAAGGAATTAAATGATCTGAAATTCGTTTTAAAGCATTCCATTTATCCTCTTCATCAACTAATCTTCCGATTCCAAAGAGAACAACCGACTCATAATTCAATGAGTGATGAAAGGCAGATTTTGCTAAAACCAAATCATGAACTTCAGCAATGGAAACGGAAACTGCAATTCCTTCGCTTAAGGTTTTAAGCATTCTACTAAGGGTAGCTCCATGAATTAGAACAGACTCACCATCTCTTGCAAAAAGGGTGGGAATCACTACCGGATATCCATTGTACACAAAGCCAACATGCGCGAGGAAATTGCGATCAAGAATTTCATTTATTTCTGCATCAGTATAGACCGCTCGCTTAGGCGCTCGCTTTACTTTCGACCTTTCCCTTTCCATGCTTATTGATGTTTGAACGTTTAAAATTCGTTAAACTTTTAAAATATGCGTACAGAATCCAAAATGGAAAATGGAAATACCTGTACATTGCATGCATAATGAACCCCTTATGTATAAGTTTAGTACACTTCTAATTTTATTAATTCTTTCTATTCAAGGCTTTTCTCAGAATGCGCCTTTATTCATGCGCTATCCCTCTATCTCGCCCAATGGTGAATCGATTGCCTTTTCTTTTCAGGGCGATATATATACGATTCCAACCGCAGGTGGAATTGCCAAAAGAATAAGTCTACATGAAGCCTATGATGCTCACCCTATTTGGAGTCCAGATGGCAAGAGCATTGCCTTTTCTTCGAATCGCCATGGGAATGCAGATATTTTTATCGTTGGCGCCCAAGGAGGAACGCCCACTCGACTGAGTTTTCATAGCTCCAACGACAAGCCCAGCTGCTTTTCACCGGATGGTTTGAGTGTTCAATTTGTTAGCTCACGAATGGACAATGTAAATACAGTATCCTTTCCTTCGGGTGTCTTGCCTGAATTTTATCAAGTAGCTGTGAATGGCGGAAGAGCGATTCAACTGCTTTCAATTCCGATTATAGACGCACAATGGAGTCCAGATGGAACCCATTTACTCTACCATGATCAGAAAGGCTACGAAGACGAGCTTAGAAAGCACCATCAATCTTCAGTGGCTAGAGACATTTGGCTCTATACCCCTGCAAGCAAGACCTATTCGAAAGTAAGCGAATGGAAGGGAGAGGATCGCAATCCTGTTTGGGCTTCCAATAGCAGCTATTACTTTCTTTCTGAACGCAGTGGCTCTTTCAATGTATGGAAGGCCGATCTAATAGATGGAAAGGAATCAAGTCCAAGGCCAATTACCCAATTTAAAGATCATCCTATTCGCTCCTTATCCCGCTCCAATGAGGGTGTCTTATGTTTCTCCTACAATGGCGAACTATATAGTTTGAAAGAAGGCCAAGCGCCTTCAAAGATTGCAGTGCAGATTACTACTGACCGCAGATATAATGAGGCGGTTATTGAAATAATTAGTGGAAATGCATCTGATTTTCAATTGAGTCCGAATGGTAAAGAAATCGCTTTCATAGTGCGCGGTGAAGTCTTTGTAACTTCTGTTGAGTACGACGAAACGAAGCGAATTACAGATACTCCCGAGCAAGAGCGCGATTTGGCTTTTAACAGCGACGGAACAAAATTGATGTATTCGGGCGAACGCAATGGCAGCTGGAATATCTACGAAGCCTCTTTGGCACGCACAGAAGAAAAGTATTTCTACAATGCTACGCTACTCAATGAAAAAGCAGTTGTTGAACTCGCTGAAGAGTGTTTTCAAGCGTCTTATTCTCCCGATGATAAAGAGATTGCCTTCCTATCTGAAAGAACAGAATTGAAGGTGAAAAACTTGGCTAGTGGCGAAGTTAGAACCGTTGTACCCGGCCATTATTCGTATAGCTACTCAGACGGAGATCAGTATTATACATGGTCGCCAGACGGAAAGTGGTTCTTAATCGAGTATTTCAGCAACAATAGATGGAACGGTGAGATTGGTCTGGTAAGCGCAAGTGGTGCAGACGAACCCATTAACCTGAGTAAAAGTGGATACGGAAATTCAAGACCTAAATTCGGAATGAAGGGCGAATTGGTTTATTGGGTAAGCGATAAAGATGGCTATCGTTCCCACGGTAGCTGGGGATCTCAATCGGATGTATATGCCCTCTTTTTAACTCGAAACGCATTTAAAAAATTCACCCTTTCAAAATCAGAATATGCACTTTTGAATGAAGTAGAAGAAGAAAAGAAAAAGGAAAAGGAAGACAAAGAATCGGATTCTAAGAAAAAGAAGAAAGAAAAGAAAGAGACTCCAGTTGAAGAGATTGCTATCGAATGGGAAGGCTTAGACGACAGACTCCTAAAATTAACCGCCTTTTCTTCCTTTGTGAGCGACTTTCTCCTAGATGAGAACGGAGAGAATCTGTACTATCTCATTTCAACAGGAGATGGATTTAATCTCTGGAAAACTGAATTTAAAGAAAAGGAAACCAAACAGTTTATTTCACTGGATACTTGGGGTTCTAAAATGAGCTTTGACAAAGAGGGTACTTCCATTGTTCTGAATAACAAAGGGAGTTTAACCAAAATTAATCTGGAGGACGCGAGCCAAAAGAAAATTAGCTTCCGCAGTGAAATGAATCTCAATGTAGATGCTGAACGCGCCTATATGTTTGAGCATGCTTGGAGACAGTTCAAAAAGAAATTCTATTTAGAAGATTTACATGGCGTTGATTGGGATATGTACAAAGCGAATTATGCACGCTACTTGCCCTATATCAACAATAAAACAGATTTTGCCGATATGCTTTCTGAAATGTTGGGAGAGGTGAATGCAAGCCATACGGGTGCAGGTGGAAGAGATTATATTTCAGGCGGCGATGCCACGGCGGCTTTAGGTGTCTTTTTAGACGAATCGTATAGAGGTAAAGGGATACGGATTGCTGAGGTTGTGGGTAAAAGTCCGTTTACCAATCCGGATTCTAAGGTGAAGGCCGGAACCCTCATCTATAGCATAGACGGAATTGAGATTGCCAAGAACGATAACTTCTGGCCTCTTTTGAATCGCAAGGCAGGAGATAAAGTCCGCCTGGGATTAATGACAGAGAAAGGCGAAGAGAAGTGGGAAGAGGTAATAGAACCCATTGGTCAATGGGAACAGAATCAGCTGCTCTACGAACGTTGGGTTGAAAGCCGAGCAGCGGAGGTACAAAGACTTTCTGAAGGGAAGTTGGGCTACGTTCATGTCCGTGGAATGAACTCTGAAAGCTATAGAGAAGTATACAGCAAAGCGCTCGGAGAATACAATACCAAAGACGCCCTTATAGTTGATACGCGTTTCAATGGCGGTGGATGGCTGCACGAAGATCTAGCCACCTTCTTAAGAGGAGAGCCCTATATGCAGTTCTTTCCAAGAGGACAAGACAATATGGGAGGAGAACCATTGGATAAATGGCAAAAACCTTCTGCTGTTATTATGAGTGAAAGCAATTATTCGGATGCTCATATGTTCCCTTACACCTATAAATTCTTCAATATTGGCAAACTCATTGGCATGCCTGTACCAGGAACGGGTACGGCTGTTTGGTGGGAAAGAATGTTGGATGGAACCGTCTTTGGAATTCCTCAAGTAGGAATGAAAGACGTGCGCACAGGAGAACTGCTTGAAAACACTCAGCTCGAACCCGATATTAAGGTGATGAATGAGCCAGCAAAAGTTTCGAATGGGGTGGATCAACAATTAGAGGCTGCGGTAAAGCATTTATTGGAAGTAACAAAATAGTGCGCAGCAGTCTGAGGCTTTTCAATTCCTATTTCCCAGACTTTTTAAGCTTTTAATACCTATGATAAGAAGAGTAAATACTATCTTTTTTCTCTCCTGTTCATTTGTTTTGGGCCTAATATTCCAAGTAAAGGCCCAAACCTATCGGCTGCAAATAATTTCATCCGAAAGCCTTAAAGGCATTGAAAATGCAGAGGTACAAGGACTAGACGGATCTCTTGTTTTGGTACGCACCAATGCAAAAGGCATTGCGGATGTTCAAGCTTCCATTTCAATAGTGGAGGTGAAAGCGGAGGGATTTCGGACGGATACCTTCCATCTCGAATTAAATAATCTCAAGCTAGAGGATACGCTGCGCGTTCTTCTTTTTAGTAGCCGCAACAATCTGCTCAAGGAGGTGGATGTTTTGCCTGAGGCCTCTTGGTTGAGCAAGGTTTCCATTAAAGCATTTGAACCCATAGCCAATGGGTGGCTTTTCATTACGCCGAAGGAGCTTATTGCTGCGAATTCTGAATTGATGCCTTTGGAGCGCATTCAACTTAGCGATCTTGATCTCAAAGAAGAGCATCTTTATTGCGATGTGTTTGGAACTGTTTTCTTGACCGGAAGAGATAGCGTTATTCAGCTTGCGTTTATAGACAATAAGATGCAATTCTATCCCAAAGAATCAAGAAAGGAATTCAATTTTGCCATTCGAGATGTTCTGGCCAAGACGGATGAAGAAAATAGAATTCGTACCAATGCGTCTACAGAGATCTATTCTTTCCTATATACCTTCCGCATTTCGGGTATACGACAGTCTTTTACCTTAGAACATCCCGCAAGGCACAATTGCGGACTCGAATTACTCTTGTTTGAGAATCAGCAAGCGCAACCAAGACGGATGTATGAAAGTCTAGATACAGCAGCCTATGAAGCCGCTCAACACTATTTCCAAAGATGGATTGGTGCGACCCTTAGCTATTGGAGCTTAATCAATGATTCGGGAATAGTTAGTCCGGCACGAAAGGAGCGTATTGCCATTGCAAAAAGCATCTATGAAAATATATATGCACGAGCAAAACGGCCTTATTGGTTAGAAATAGCGAATGACGAATATGTATTATTGGATCCCTTTCGCAATCGGATTTCTTTTCTGAACGAAAGTTGTACTGTTTTAGAATCCATTTCATTCGACTTTAAACTCTTGGCGAATAGCGACTATCTGATAGAAGACCTGGCTTTAAAAAGAACCTTCTTCCGATTAAAGAAAAACGGAGAATCAAGTTTAGTTGAGGTTCATTTTAAGGAAGCAAGAGTACAGTGGCTGGAAGAATATTCTATTGAAGCATTTGCGAAGAATGTGCGCATTAATAATGGCATCTTACTCTATGTAAACGATAGAAAGGAATTAGAAATAAAACGGATTTAGTATGGATAAGGCGCTGCAAATCGAAGTTTGAATGGGAGCAAAGCTGATTTGAAGCGAGTTAAAGCTGCAATGCTATTTTTATGGATATTCTAGATTAAAAGAAGGCCCATAATAGGAGTCTTTGTATTAACCAAAATACAAGGAGAGAAAAGAGAAGAGTAAGCAAGACGGCTTTTATTAAGCGCTTATTTGAGCCTTGCTTCCGGTCTTGAATTTTTTTGTTGAATGCTTCTTTTTCTTTCTTCGAAAAGTGTGGGTAATGCGGTTTAACTTTCGATTTGACAAAACCTTGGTTCTGCATTTTCTCGTGATAACCTCTCGACTGACTTCGCTCTTTACTTTTCTGTATTCGCTCTAAATATTCTGGCAAAAAGCCGCTACCGAAACTCATCTGAAATTCCTTTCCGATGCAATACCGTATAAAACGTTTCCTAGCTCGGGTCTTTTTTCAAATACCGATTTGGCAAATGGACAAAGAGGAATGATTTTGATATTTGATTCTCGTGCAAAAGCAACCACTGCCTCAACTAAAGCTTTTCCAACACCTTTGCCTCGCATATCGTCATGAATATGCGTATGATCGATAATAATTTTTGTGGTTCCGGCAGCAGAATAAGTCATTTCACCTTTTATCTCACCATTCTCTTCGTAATAGAAAAAGCCTTTATTGGTAAACAGTTTATGCTGAATATTCATTTTACTTAATAGAGGGTGAACATTTCTAATGCCTCGTTAGGCATATTATTGCAAATGCTAGAATTAAGATTTACGTAAAGTTAGGATTATTTATCCTGTGATTGATTGGAATACATTGCAATTCACCTTCATTCAGTAGAGCAAATCATTGCATTGAAATTAGAAGCTCAATTCGGAGGAATTGTTTAATAAGTCTGGATCCATTTGTTTCTAATCTGTTTAAAACTCAAAGCTGAAATAGGCTAAATATAAACGGGCATTTCATAGCTTCGTATGCCCCACTATATATTGGAATAATCTAGTCTTTACGCATGTTTTTAGTTTTTGATACCGAGACCACTGGTCTTCCTAAGAATTACAATAGTCCGGTCAGCGATACAGACAATTGGCCCCGATTGGTGCAGATTGCTTGGCAATTGCACGACGAAAAGGGGGACTTAATTTCTGCCGAGAATTATATTGTTCGTCCCGAAGGCTTTGATATCCCCTTTAATTCAGCCAAAATTCATGGGATATCTACTGACCATGCGCGCAAGCATGGTTTGCCTTTGACAGAGGTGCTACAAATTTTTGAGAGAGTACTTCAAAACACCACTATTGTAGTAGGCCAGAATATTGAGTTCGATTTAAAGATTGTAGGTGCCGAGCACTTTAGATTGAAAATGGAGTCTCCTTTATTGGCTTTTCAAACCGTAGACACAAAAGAGAATGGAACTGCCTATTGTGCTATTCCTGGGGGTAAGGGAGGAAAGTTTAAATGGCCTACGCTTACAGAATTACATCAGAAATTATTTGGAGAAGGATTCGATGCTGCGCATAATGCCGCCGCCGATGTAGATGCTACCGCACGTTGTTTCTTAGAAATGCTTCGTATTGGAGTTATTTCAAGTGCGTCGGCGCACTTTTCTTCCGACCAATATGGGCGCTTTCTCGAACACAATCCAAGACCCTTTCCGCTGCTTGGAATAAAAGTAGACAACTACGAAGCAAAGGTTGAAGAAGCTGCCAAAAGTGAGAACACGGAAGATGCATCCACGATTTCAATTGAGGCAAACTCAATGCGCTTTGCCCATTTGCATGTACACAGCCAGTTTTCTGTATTAGAAGCTACTTGCGACATTAAAGCAACGGTTAAAAAGGCAAAATCGCTGGGAATGGAGGCGGTTGGCTTAACAGACATTGGCAATATGTTTGGAGCCTTTGCCTTTGTAGCGGCAGCAGAGAAAGAAGGAATTAAACCCATCTTGGGCTATGAAGCCTATGTGAGTGAAGACCATTTAGATCGTTCTAGGCAAGACAATGGATATCGAATTCCATTCTTTGCCAAGAATCAAGCGGGCTATCTGCATTTAGCGAAATTGAGTTCCATTGCCTATACAGAAGGATTTTATTATAAACCTCGAATAGACAAATCGCTTGTAGAGAAATACAAGCAAGGGCTTATTGTCACCACAGGTGGACTCTATGGCGAAATTCCATCTCTACTTCTAAATGTAGGTGAGGCGCAAGCGGAAGAGGCCTTTTGCTGGTGGCACGCGCAGTTTGGAGAAGATTTTTATATTGAAATCAATCGGCACGGATTAGAAGAAGAAGAGGTTGTAAATAAGAAGCTGCTCGAATGGGCAGCCAAGTACAATGTCAAGTATTTCGCTTCCAGTGAATGCTACTATCTAGAGGAAGAAGATTGCGATGCGCACGACATTCTACTCTGCGTAAAAGAAGGCGCCTGGCAGTCTATGCCGTTGGGCAGGGGAAGGGGATTCCGATTTGGAATGCCAAACCAGTCTTTCTATTTCAAGACAAAAGAAGAGATGGCAGACCTCTTTATAGACCTTCCACTGGCATTAAAGAATTTGGAAGGCCTTATTGATAGTGTTGAATCGTATCAATTAAAAAGAGATGTTTTATTACCTGCTTTCGATATACCCCAAGAATTTGTAGAAGCAGAAGATGTCTTAGATGGAGGCAAACGTGGAGAAAATGCCTATTTGCGGCATCTTACCTACGAAGGAGCTAAGCAGCGTTATCCAGATTTAAATCAAGAAATAACCGAAAGAATTGATTTTGAGCTTTCCGTTATTGCCAATACGGGCTATCCCGGATATTTCCTCATTGTACAAGATTTTACTGCGAAGGCAAGAGAGTTAGGGGTCTCGGTAGGTCCTGGTAGGGGTTCGGCTGCGGGATCGGTGGTGGCCTTTAGCACGAAAATAACCAATGTAGATCCACTTAAATACGGACTGCTCTTTGAGCGATTCTTAAATCCAGATCGTGTAAGTCTACCCGATATAGATATCGATTTTGATGATATAGGAAGAGATCGGGTCATTCAATATGTAATAGATAAATACGGAAAGAATCAAGTAGCTCAGATTATAACCTACGGTACAATGGCAGCAAAGAGCGCCATTCGAGATGCTTCGAGAGTGAAGGAATTACCGCTCGATGAGGTAAATCGCCTTGCTAAGTTGATTCCAGACAACTGCTCTTTAAACCTCATTTTTAATACTCCCGAAGGTGAATTAAAGGATACGTTTAGGGCAGACGACCTCATTAAGGTTGAAGACCTGCGCAAGATTGTTCGGAATGATGGCCCATTGGGGAAGATGCTGAGGTCTGCAGTGAAAATTGAAGGATCGCTGCGAAACACAGGAATTCACGCTTGCGGAGTAATCATTACTCCAACCGACATGACTGATTTGGTGCCCGTAATGACACCAAAGGATTCGAATATGATGGCCACTCAATTCGACAATGCCGTTGTTGAAGATGCGGGCCTACTCAAGATGGATTTCCTTGGTCTAAAGACCTTGAGCATTATTACCACTGCATTAAAACTCGTAGAAAAGAATTACGGAGAAGTCTTAGATCCAGATGAATTTCCCTTAGACGATCAGGCAACGATTGAACTTTTTGCCAAAGGGGAAACCAATGCTTTGTTTCAGTTCGAATCGCCTGGCATGCAAAAGAATCTCAAACTTTTAAAACCTACGGTTTTTGAGGATATCATTGCCATGAATGCGCTCTACCGTCCGGGTCCAATGGAATACATTCCAAGTTTTGCTGCCCGTAAAAATGGATTGGAGGAAATTGTCTTCGACCTAGACTCTATGAGCGATGTATTGGCCGAAACCTATGGAATTACAGTCTATCAAGAGCAAGTGATGCAGTTGAGTAGAATCTTAGGAGGCTTTACCCGTGGTGAAGCAGATAAGCTTCGAAAGGCCATGGGTAAGAAAATTAAATGGCAGCTGGATGAACTGAAGCCCAAGTTCATGCAGGGAGCGATGGAAAAAGGACATCCAGAGAAAGTACTTGAAAAAATTTGGGAAGACTGGGAGAAATTTGCGAAGTATGCCTTCAATAAGTCCCATGCGGCTTGTTATTCGGTAGTTGCTTGGCAAACGGCCTATTTAAAGGCGCATTACCCCTCCGAATTCATGGCAGCGGTGTTAACACACAACCGCAACGATATTAAGAAGGTTAGTTTTTATATGGAAGAATGCAAGCGCATGGGATTGCCTTTGTTGGGTCCGGATGTGAACTATAGCGAATACAATTTTACGGCTTCCAGATCGGGAGAAGTTCGCTTTGGTTTAGGTGGAATGAGTGGAGTAGGAGGTGCGGCTTGCGAGAATATTGTGGCGGTGAGAGAAAAGGAAGGACTCTATAAGTCGTATATCGATTTCCTTCAAAGGTCAGATTTAAAGATGGTAAATAAGCAAACGCTCAGCAAATTGGTTGAAGGAGGGGCTTTTGATACCCTATCCGACAACAATCGAAGTGCTTTCTTCTTTGATGAAGATGGAAAGTCGTTCATAGATAAATCCATCCGTTATGCGCAATCGCTAAAAGAAATTCAGAATTCCAGTCAAGTATCGCTCTTTGGTGAGGATACATCTATAATGCAGCCCGACTTGCCCTTTCCAGATTGTCCACCCTGGGAGAGAGCAGTGAAACTCAAGAAAGAAAGAGAGGTGTTGGGAGTGTACATTTCCAGCCATCCCTTAGACGATTTTAAATTGGCAATGGAGTATTGTACCAATACAGATCTGAAGTCTATTAAAGAAATAATGAATTCGAACGGAAGAGAACTCTGTTTCATAGGCATGGTTTCAGGTGTAAAGCATGGGGTTACCAAGCGTGGAAAAGAATATGGAGTCTTAACTTTTGAAGATTATCAAGACAGTTTTGAGCTGTTTATGATGGATGAAGACTATCTCAAGAACCGTCATTTCTTTGAAAAGGATCGGATTCTATATGTAAAAGCAGTCCGAGAATATAATGAGAACAGTCAGCGCGTATATACCAATGTGCGCAAGATGGGTTTGGTGCCCTCTCTAATGAAAGAAGACTTTACTAAACTGCAAATAATAATAAATGCAGATAATTTCGATTCCAATGCACTGACCGAATTAGATGCGCTTTTGCATTCAGATGCGCAGAAGGAGCTCGATGAGGCCTATATTAAAGAAGTTTCCTTTCTGATTACGCACAAAGACTATAATTTGAAATTAGGCAATAAGCAAAGACTAAAAGTGCGAGTAGATGAAGGTCTTTTAGCCAGTCTTACAGAATCCGAATACGTCTTTAAGCTCATGTGATAGCTAGAATCAATTTAATGACAGTTAAAAAGTATCGGCTTGCTGACAGTCCATTGGGTAGAGTCTTACTAGATTTGTATTCAATTAATGAGGGCGACCTCTTAACCTATAAATTTTAGAAAAGATGGCATTAGAAATTACTACAGCAAACTTCGACGAAATGATTGCTTCCGATAAACCTGTATTAGTTGACTTTTGGGCAGAGTGGTGTGGACCATGTAGAATGGTAGGACCCATTGTTGAGGAATTGTCTAAAGACTATGAAGGGAAAGCAGTAATTGGCAAATTAAATGTTGACGAACACGGAGAAATTGCACAGAAATACGGTATACGAAATATTCCTACGCTCTTGGTTTTCAAGAATGGAGAGATTGTAGATAAGCAAGTAGGTGTTGCTACCAAGAATGCACTTGCCGCCAAGTTGGATGCAGCAATGTAATTCTTGAATTTAATTTTTTAAAACGCCGACATACGATTATGTCGGCGTTTTTGTTTTACTTGCCACACTATGCATCCAAATCCTTTAGAAAATCCTACTCTCCACTTTGCTGAACGGCTAGAATTAATGGCCAAGAGGGTGGTGGAAGGTTTTATTACGGGCTTACACAGAAGTCCTTATCAAGGATTTTCGGTGGAGTTTGCCGAACATAGAGCCTATGTGCCTGGTGAATCTACCCGGCATATGGACTGGAAGCTGCTTGCCCGAACCGATAAGCATTATATAAAGAGATACGAAGAGGAAACCAATCTGAGATGTTGGTGCGTGGTGGATGTTTCGAACTCAATGCGCTTTCCATTTGATTCTAAAATGGATATTGAGAAGCCGAATAAACTGGGATTCTCATTCTTGGCTTCTGCAGCTCTGTTCAACTTACTTAAAAAGCAGCGCGATGCATTTGGATTGGGCTTGCTGAGCGATTCACTTGAATTTTTATCAGAGGCAAGGTTAAGCAGTCTCCATCAGAGAAGGCTTATTGAGAAAATGACCTCAGAATGGGGCAATACATCCAGCCCAAACGCAAAAACAGATTTAACTCAATCGCTGCATCAGTTGGCAGAAAGGGTGAAGAAAAGGAGTTTGATTATTCTGTTTACTGATTTATTTGAGGAGCCAAGTCGTTTAGATGATTTCAAGGCAGCCCTTCAGCACTTGCGTTACAGAAAGCACGATGTGGTTGTATTCCACGTACATCAAAAATCTACGGAGATGGATTGGGCCGTTGGCAACCGCCCCTTAAAGGTTGTTGATTCTGAGACCGGGGAGGTGTTACAAATTGAACCCAGTCAAATTAGAGATGAATATGCGGAAGCGGCTCGACAATACCAAAAGAATATGCGCCTAGTCTGCGGACAATGGGGAATAGATTGGATTGAAGCCGATATAGACGGAGGTGTAGAGCCAGTGCTGGTGGAGTTCTTTGAAAAGAGAAAGAAACTGCGCTTATAGACTCTCACAGAGAGAAAAGCAATGTTTCTATCTTAAATAAGAACTGCAATTAATACAGCCAAAACAAAAAGTAGAGGCAATATGAAATCTTTAATTTTCATTTATTTTCCTTTTACATTAAAACGTGACATTGCCTTAATAGTTTAGTTTGGAAGAGCTTACTTATGAACATCTATTAACAATTTACAGAATAGATAGTCCAACTTTAAGTGAAGAGATCTTTTCCATATTTTTTAATAAAATCAGTTGTCTAGTTGTAATCTTGTGGTATATTCGCGCTCCCAAACACTAAATCATTAGTCGTTTAAAGGAATAGAACGGTGCTTTACGCCGGCTTAGAAATAGGTAAAGTAAAATGGTCTGGTAGTTCAGTTGGTTAGAATACATGCCTGTCACGCATGGGGTCGCGAGTTCGAGTCTCGTCCAGACCGCCAACAAAAGGTCACTGAAAAGTGGCCTTTTTTCGTTTAAAGAGATTTCCTTCCGCACCCTATTCACTCAGTACCTTTTATTATTCTTTTATAAGACAAGAGAAGAGATTTCATGCAGAAAGTTGTTTCTGTGATTTGCTGCAGCATTGTTCGGATTCGACCCCAGGTTCTTCGATTTTATTTCAATAGAGTCTAACAGAATTCTATACAGTTTTATTGGGAATCCGAGTAGTTTCATTTCAATTCGCATAACTTCCATCTAAATTCCAACAACTTCAAGTATAGGGTTGGCTCAATGTTTTTAGAGAGCAACACATTCCATCTCAATTACAACAACTTCCCTTTTAGCATCCATGCTTTCCAAAGCGATTCAGATCACTTCTATTTCAATTCGAATCACAGCGGTCTATGAATCAACTATACCGAACAAGTGAAAGGAAGCATGTAGGAGGTGAAGAGCAATACCCAGAAGGAATATTGGCGGAATGCATTTCAATTCGACATACAATACCCATACGGAGGGAAAGTAAACCTTGATACTTGATAGGTGAATAGTTATTGTATTAAGGTTAAGTGAGATACGGGTATCAAGTGTCAATACTATAAAAGTAAACTATGATGATGAACGCATCATTTTAGATTACGCGAAACTTTTTAGGTCAATCTTGGAGTATAGGATTTTACTGTTGGCATTTTTGTTCGCACATACGATCAAAAGGCATGGGCAATTCCAAGCACATTGAAAATGATATATTTGGATTCTAAAAATCAAAGAAAAACCTCCACAAAATCTTTTTTATTAGAAATCGACATTCCGAGAAGGTTTGCTATAAGGGACTTGCATTCAAGGTCTGTGAATCGTATAGGAGATTCGGTTAATAAAGGAGCAAAGGCCAATGGAAGACTGCCTCGCCATCCAATAGAAAATTAAAGGTTTTTGAATTAAAGAATTACAAATAATGATTGTATACGAACCAAATAAACATTTTCTTTCTGATATAGGTCACCTGGCCAAGAGCTGGACAATGGTGAAAATTTTGCGAGCAGTAGTGGGAATGGGACTCTACTCTCTTATTATTTGCTTGTTCTTCTTTTTTTTCGAGTCTTTATTTACGTTTACCATTGATATTTCAATATTCTCTTTTCTGGGAATTGTATTGAGCATATTGTTGGTATTTAGAACCAACAATAGTTACGATCGTTGGTGGGAAGGACGCAAACAATGGGGGGCGTTGGTAAACAACTGTAGAAATTTGGCAGTGTTGGTTCAAACAGCGTTTCCAAAAGAAGATTTGGAAAATCGGCATTTAATTGCGAAGTACATCAGCAACTTCTGCATCGCCTTAAAAGAACACTTGCGCAAAGGGGTTGTAATAGATGAACTCATTTTTATAAGTCATGAAGAAAAAGCTGTTTATGAGAGAAAAGCACATATTCCCAATCATATCTCTTTGCAAATTCACGAAGTAATTTATAAGGTGTATAAAGGCGGAGGAATTACAGGCATGGATCATTTAAACATCAAAACGCACACTCAATCTTTGCTGGATATTCTTGGTGCTTGCGAGCGAATTAAAAAGACTCCAATACCTTTTTCCTATTCGGTATTTATTAAGATATTCATTTCTGTATATGGTCTTCTATTGCCCTTCGCTTTGGTTTCTGAATGGGGTTTTTGGTCCATTCCTATAATGATGCTTGTGTTTTTTGCCTTCATTGGTGTTGAGATGATGGGGTCAGAGATTGAGGATCCTTTTGGATTGGATTGCAACGATTTGCCTACCGGTACGATAGCGCATACGATTAAAGAAAATGTTTTTGAAATACTCGAACAGAAAATGGGAAGCTCCAAACATTCAGAAAACTATCAAAAAATATTCTAAATCAATATGAATCAAGATGTAATTGGCAGAATGCTGCAAAACAATGAAGAGTGGGTAGAAAATCAATTGGCTCTAGATCCAAATTTCTTCGAAAACCTTAGCCAAGGTCAAAGCCCTTCTATACTTTGGATTGGCTGTGCCGACAGTCGCGTACCACCAAATGAAATTACTCAAACACATCCTGGAGATATTTTTGTGCACCGCAACATTGCCAACTTAGTGGTTCAGACCGATATGAATATGCTGAGTGTTTTACAATATGCCGTAGATGTTTTAAAGGTTAAACATGTTATTGTTTGTGGTCACTATGGCTGTGGTGGAGTATTAGCTGCTATGGGCACGAATCAATATGGTCTCATAGACAATTGGTTGCGCACGATTAAGGATACACAGAATTACTATTGGAAGCAATTAAAGAACCTAGATGAAAATGCTCAAGGGCGAAGGCTTGTTGAGCTAAATGTAATAGAACAGGTGTATAATCTGGGCAAAACCAATACGGTACAAAATGCATGGAAGGATAAAACTGGTTTGCAATTGCACGGTTGGGTATATGATCTTAAAACGGGTAAAATTAGAACTCAAACCAGCCAAATAGGAAGCGAAGAATCTTTAAAAGAAACGTGCAAGTTTGAGCAGGGAATCATTGGAAATTAAAGGATTCTAGTCATCACGACTTCAGGGGTGGCTTGACATAAGGAAAGCCTGAGCTCATGGGTACTTGATTTGGCTGTATGGCTTTATCTTTTCGATGCAGTTCACAAAAGGGTATGAAGCCAAAGTAAATCTAGACCTAGGTCCATTTTAAACCTGAATTGCAGACGCAATAGCAAAACCGTAGTTGCATTTTTTGTCGATTGTTCTTTAGCAGCTGCTAGCAACCTATCGGATTGAAAAAAACAGGGCCAGAGCAAATCTTTCTGTATTCTTATCTATACATTCAAAATCCAATCAGACGCAAATGGTCGGGTTTAGTGAACACAAACCTTGCTCTTCTGCCGTCGGGAGAAGTTTTAAGCTTTTTAACGCTATCCAACCATTTTGCGGGAATCTCTACATTCACATCTTCGAAATAGATAAAGCTGCTATCGTTTACCCACTTAAAAGTATAGGCTGAAATAGTATCCTCTACTGGATAATAATATCGTTGGTAATCTAAGTACAGTCTGAATTCATAGTCTGAACTCACGCGCTCCTTTTTAACGACCTTTTCTAGAGAATAGTCATGGCTTGTGCCATCGGAAAGAACTCCTCTTAATTTAGTAGACTTTACCCTTAAGGTATAGCGGTATCCCCATTCAAAATCAAAATCCTCGATGTAACCAATGCCGGTAGGCTCGGTTTTCAAAACCGTTCTTTTGAAATGTTCGTAGAATTCTATGGTCTTATACGGCTCTACCTCTACTGTAATAATTTTGACCCTCTGAGCAGAAGTGGGAAATGAAACAAGAATGCCAAGAAGTAAGATGAGAATACTCGATTTCAAGGGAAGATGTATTTTGAATGGATTGATCATTTTATATTTAATTATGATGCCTTAAAATCACTTTCTATAATCTCTTGAATGGCCTTCATATGAGGTGTTGGAGAAAGGGCATAGGTCTTTTCGATATCGGAGGAATCAAAGAAATAGGGTCGGTTGTACTGATACATCATTTCCAATGATTCCTTCATGATTGGATTGAAAAACCCCATGAAACGGATCATAGCATTGGGAATAACACGCATTTTATTCTTCGTGCCTAGAGAACTAGAAATTTTTGCTACCCACTCTTTTCCAGTCAATGCTTCACTATCGGTGGGAAGATGCCAAACCCTTCCATACGCAGAGTCTGTATTTCCTAAGAATGCAGTTGCTCTGGCTGCATCAGGAGTATAGGTAAAGGAGTGAGGAACACTTCCATCTATAAGCCAATTGGCTGTTTTACCCTTAGAAAGGGGTTTGAATACTGTTTCAATAAGCATGCTGTTTCCTGCAATAGCCGGTCCGTAGAAATCTGCAGAGCGCGCAATTAAACCCTTTAGATGTCCTGTATTTATTCTATCTAAAATAAAGTGCCCTATTTCCTCCCGAACCTTTCCTTTTCCACTACTAGGATTGATTTCAGATTGTTCTGTCATATGGCCCATAGATTTTGGGTCGTACATATAGACATTGTCAAAGAATACCAATTTGCAGTTTTCTCTTTCACAGAGACGCACCACATTCCGAATAAATTCAGGCCATAGGTCTCTCCAAACAGCGGTGTTATATGGAAATCCAACAGTGACATACACAACCTCGGAGTTCATAATACTCGACTCTAAGTCGTTGGGCTGAGTGAGATCTGCTTTTACCAATTGATCTGAATAGTTGACCTTTTTCGGATTCCTACTTACTAAACGAATGTTGTTTGTATACTTTGAGAGCTCTTTGGCCAGTTCTGTACCAATGGCGCCACCTGAGCCAAGAATAGTTTGCATAATGCGTTATATTAAAGCTCTAAGTTCGGTTAATATTTAAGAAAGATGAAAGTTTCGAAGGAAGGAAGAAAAGCATGCAGAATAGAATCGATTTATTCCAATAGTTGGATGTTAGGTCTACTCTTCGCGTTGGGTCTTGGAGTGGCCGATCTAAGTGCACAGGATAGAGAAATAAAGTTCAGTTCAGTTGATTCGGTTTATAAGGAGTATACCAAGAAGGAAAATTACTATCCTTTCACGAATAAGGAAATTCCGTTTCTAAGCTATAAAATCAGCTTCGTTATTATCCAAGACTTGAAAAGGAATCTCGGAATGAAAAACGATGATATCAGTCGGAAAAGTCTTCAGAAATCGGTTAAAATAATGAATGATCATTATTGCCATAATGCGAAACCAATAGATAATATTCCAGGTAGAGAGTATATAGAAGATGTTAAAATAAGGGCGCGTATTTCCAATATTTATTTCTTAGATGATTCTACTTATTACGAGAGCAAAAGTCTTGCTGCTTTATCCAGACGCGTGCATGCAGCATTTCCGGAAACAAGAGAAAGTATTATAATCGTTTTAAATCAATTTAATTATACAGGAGCATTGGGTTGGACTACCGTTTTGTATGGTCAGAAAGGATGGCCTAGCTATCAACCTATAATTCAAACCCTCTTAGTTAATAGCATATATATTGCTGGAAATGAGTTGGAATTTGCGCAACATTGGTTGCACGAAGTGAATCACCTTTTTGATTTAAACCATATTTACACTAAGAGTTCGGGGACTGAATCGTGCGATCCAACTAGGCCAGATTACCTCAGTGATGTCTTTGGCGATGAGCAGCAGACCTGGTGTGATAATCCGTACCGCAATTGCAAGGTTTGTTTTTATACAGAAGAAAATGCGATTCGAACGAATAATATTATGTCTGGAAATAATATAAATTCACCTTCAAAAGCGGCGTATTTCTCTCCCATGCAAATAGCACGCATCCATAGACATTCTACTACCCATGCTATTGGTTATTGGCTAAGTAGTAGACGTAAATCCATTCCAAAGAAAATAGAAGTAAATACGAGTATTACTTTTCCTTATATCCTACGTGGAAATCTAGTTGTTAAAGAAGGCAAGACTTTAACAATAAAGTCGAAACTTTATTTAGATAAAAAAGCAAAAGTAATTCTTGAACCCAATGCAATCTTAATAGTAGATGGAGGAAGTATTGAACCACTCGGATTTGGCCACAGAAAAGCTAGAAAGATAAAAGTACTTGGAGAAGCCAACGACAATAGGATTATCCTATTGAATGGGGGGAAGATTGTGCGAAAAGTAAAAGAGAATGGGGAGGAGATACTTCAATAAACAGAATTACTTTTTGAGGTTAAGGGGCACATCGAAGTTTCCAAATTCAGTACTCAAATTCATCTCACCATCCATAGCATAGTCAAATGAATTACTCTTCAGCATATTAAAAACGCCCATACCTAAATCCAAGGGTCTGAATTCAATTGGAATTTCGAAAATACCTTCCTCTCCATTTGCCAAGGATTTTTGTGTGTTGAGTTGACTTTTAGCAACCTCACTTCCTTCCAACTGAACAGCGTAGTTTATTTTATCTAAACCCATCTGAAAGCTATTGGTATTCTTCACTTTTAGCTTCATAACCGCTTTCGCATTCGTAAGACTAACATTTTCCCAATCGATTGATTCAACCTGAACTTCGGGCAAATTTGGAATGGGCAAGGCTCCAGAGGTTTCAATGGGTAAATCGAGAGGACCCATTACACCGGCATCTACAGAAAGCTTAAGTTTAGCAGTATAAGGTACTTGACCACCGGGTTTTACATTCGATAGAATCTTCATTAAACCTGCAAATCTAACATGCACAGGTAAGTTGATCACCTGATTTCCTCCAGCTGGAATACTTCCTTGTAATTGATCGGCATTTCCTTTCAGAAAAGGCTGTTCTGCACTAATCAGCTCATAGCTGAGATTGGTTAATGGCATGTCTATCGGATAAGGATTGCTCACATTAACAGCAAACTGCAAATCGATGCCCTCCATATTTAAGCCTGTTAGATTGGTGCTTACTAGATTGAAACTAGGCACAGCGTTCGTTGGCAATTCAATTGAATTCAAAATATCGCAAGCTGAGATGCTAAAAATCAATAAAGTAGCGCTAATGAGACGGATGGTTTTCATGAATTTAATTTAAGATTTACAAAAATAGCCTGTCTTTTTCGAACATTGAGATTTAATGTCCGTTTGTTTTCCCGTTCAGTAATACTTTCGCAACATGCGCATCTCATCCGCCCTATTGGCTCTTCTTATTGCTCAGAATTTTGGCTTTTGTCAAACGAAAGAGGTTGAAATGCAAAGGGTTGAGTCGTCGATTAAGGTAGATGGAGTTTTAGATGATGCTGAATGGAGCAAGGCTAAAGTTCTTAGGGAATTTGTGATGCTGAATCCTGGAAATGGTCAGAAAGAACCAGAAAGGATGAAATCAGAAGTGAAACTTTTATTTGACGATGAGTACATTTATGTCGGTGCCAGACTCCTCGATTCCGCTCCAGATTCCATTCTAACCCAACTCACAGAGCGCGATCGCTTCAGTGCCAACAATGATTATTTTGGAATATATATAAATCCCTTTAATGACGGACTTTCCGACTTTAATTTTTGGGTAACAGCTGCAGGAGTTCAATCCGATAGTCGAACCACGGCAGATGGCGATGATTTTGGATGGAATACGGTTTGGTATAGTGAAGTGAGTATTGATTCTTTAGGATGGGTAGTAGAGATGGCCATTCCCTATCAGAGCCTGCGATTTCCTGAGAATGGCAATGGAGTGTGGGGATTGAATATGAATCGATATATCCGACGAACAAGGGAAGAATTTACCTGGAATTTCATAGATAAGAGTGTTGGAACCTATGAACAACAGTGCGGATTGATGCATGGAATGACGGGAATAAAGCCGCCAGTGCGTTTGAGCTTTCTTCCGTATGCCTCCACGTATATGAATGATTTTGAAGGAGAAACAGATTGGCGCTACAAATTAGGACTTGATTTGAAATATGGCATAAATCAGAGCTTCACCTTAGACATGACCTTAGTTCCTGACTTTGGACAAGTTGCATTCGATTCACAGCAGTTGAACCTCAGTCCTTTTGAGCTTCAATTTGAAGAGAATAGACCCTTTTTTAATGAAGGAGTAGATCTATTTAGCAAGGGTGGATTGTTTTATTCAAGGCGAATAGGAGGGGCACCAAAAAATGTGACCAATGCCTCAGTAAACGATACCGCATTGAGGCCTTCTTTACCCGAGTTCACTCGATTAATTAATGCGGCAAAAGTGAGCGGAAGAAATAAAAACAATTTGGGAATAGGCGTTTTTAATGCAATAACCGATAACAATTATCAAGAGTTTGAAGAAGAGACCACGGGCGAAACATCGAAGGTGCTTATTGAACCCTTAACCAATTATACCATTCTTGTTTTAGATCAACGATTCAATAGGAATAGCAGCGTGGCCTTCATTAATACCAGTACTTGGAGAGAAGGAGCAGCAATGGATGCGAATGTAACAGGTCTTGTTTCAACCCTAGCAAATAAGTCGAATAGTTGGGCTTTCGATAATGATGTAACCCTTTCGCAGCAGTATTTTGGGGACTCAGTGAATTTGGGCTACAGACTGATTAACACCTTGCGCAGCACCAAAGGGAATTTGCAAGTTCAATTTAACCAGTTCATTATGTCTAAGAACTACGACATCAATGATATGGGGTTTTTGCCAAGGGCAAATCTCTTTGAACATAGTATGCTGTTGAACTACCAAATATTTCAACCCAAAGGTGCCTTTAATACAATTCGAGTAAATGCCTATGCGGAATATGAAATGCTATATGAGCCAAGAGTGTATTCGGAGGTTCGCTTATCTGCAGATGCGGTTTTTATAACCCGAGACTTTTTTGCTTTCGGAGGTAATTGGGAATCAAATCCAATTCCTTCTCATGATTATTTTGAGCCGAGGAAAGACGGAGTATATTGGGAAAGACCTGCTTTTCATGAGTTAGGATGTTGGATTTCAAGTGACTATCGAAATCCTTTTGCTATAGATATGCGATACGGTTATGCTTTGTGGGTAAATAGTGATTTCCAGTTTAACCGATTGAGCATTGAACCAAGGTATCGCTTCAACGATCATTTTAGCCTTCAACTAGAAGGAAGTAGACAGTGGAGAGACAACGATATTGGTTGGGCGAATCAACAGAATGATACCATTGTATTTGGTAAAAGAGATGTGAGAAACACCTTTTTAACAACTTCGGCATCGTACATAATAAACAGTGTTTCTAGCTTGAGTTTAGATCTCAGATATATCTGGTCTACAGTAGAGTATAAGCAATTCTATTCTTTAGAGGAGGAAGGACAATTAGAAGATTTACCAAACACATCGGTTTCAGATATCAACTTCAATACATGGAATGTAGACCTTCGTTATTCTTGGTGGTTCGCTCCAGCCTCAGAATTGGTATTTCTCTATCGCAATGCCATATTGGGTATTGACAATCAGGCCAATGAAAGTTTTACCCAGAATTTAAATCGCTTCTTCGATTTATCACAGGCGCACAATGTGTCTTTCCGTTTCACATATTTCTTAGATTACAATGCATTAGTTAGGAAAAGGCAAAAGCGTATATGATTGAATTAAAGTCTATTGAAAAATCGTACGGGAAATTAAAAGTCCTTAAAGGGATAGATCTCAAGGTAGATACCGGTGAAATGGTATCGATTGTTGGAGCATCAGGTACAGGTAAAACTACTCTGCTTCAGATAATGGCAACCTTAGACAGACCAGATAAGGGATTGATGTGGTACGATAAGAAGGAACCCTTTGCATTAAAAGATGCTGAATTGGCACGATTCCGCAATCTGAATATTGGAATTGTTTTTCAATTCCATCATCTTTTGCCAGAGTTTACTGCTCTTGAGAATGTTTTCATGCCAGCGTTGATCGCGGGGAAAAACAAGAATGAATTTGAGGAGAGAGCAGCTTATTTATTGGAATTTCTTGGTCTTTCGGACCGTGTTTCTCATCTTCCATCGGAGCTCTCAGGAGGCGAGCAGCAGCGCGTTAGCGTTGCGCGAGCACTAATGAATAAACCCAAGGTGTTATTGGCAGACGAGCCGTCGGGCAACCTAGATAGTTCCAATGCGGCCGAAATGCACTCTCTTTTTACTCAGCTAAAAGAAGAATTTGGGCAAACGATAGTTATTATCACCCACAACAATGAATTGGCTCAAATGACAGATCGTTGCCTTAGAATGAAAGACGGAATTCTTACAGATGATCGATTATAGACTGAAAGCGGTATTAGACGAGGCGGTTGAAAAATACAATTGCCTGGAGTTTATTGAAAAAGACCCAATCCAGATTCCACATTCCTTTTTTAAAAAGGAGGATGTAGAAGTGAGTGCATTTTTAATTGCGCTGATTTCTTGGGGTAAAAGAGAGTTGATTTTAAAAAGCGGATTTAATCTAATGGCTCGAATGGATAATGCACCCTATGAATTCATTCGAAACGCTTCTGAAACCGACTTGAATAATCTTAAGTCTTTTGTTCATAGAACATTAAATGGAGATGATGCCATCCTTTTGGTGAAAGGATTAAGAAGCATTTGCTCTAATGAGGGACTGGAGAAGTCTTTTGGAATCACAAAAAAAGGAGAGAGTGCATTTGATGCTATTTCTCGGTTTAGAGCTGAATTTTTAAAAGGAATTAGCTATCCCAATCGTTTCGTGAAACATATAGCCGATCCAGAAAGAGGATCTGCAGCGAAAAGGTTAAATATGTTTCTTAGGTGGATGGTTCGATCTGATGAAAAAGGGGTTGACTTTGGAATATGGAATTCTGTACAGATGAGTCAACTATTAATTCCTTTGGATGTGCATTCTGGGAGAGTGGCACGGGAATTCGATTTATTAAAACGAAATCAAAACGATCGAAAGGCGGTCGAAGAACTCAGTTTACAACTGAGTTTGTTCGATTCAAAGGATCCTATAAAATACGACTACGCACTTTTTGGTCTTGGCGTAAATTCCAATAGGGCTAAATAGCTTAGAGCTCCAATAAAATACGCGAGAATATCCCAATAATCTCTTGTTGAGTTAATTAAATACAGCGGGAGAATGAATTCGAATAGGGTAGAGAAGAATAGCACGCCACTCAAAGCTGCGATTATTCGGGAGGTTCGATTTATTTTAGTTAGAAATAATTCAAGTGTAAAAAGCCAGACTCCCATACAGGTGGGTACAACCAGTATATCATCGAGATAGGATCTTAGAATGATGCTAGAACACCCGGCCTTTTGCAAGTATTGATGAAAAATTAAAAGCAGAAGAGGAATTAGATACTGTAAAAAACTCCATTTTAGTATCATCCTGCAAGGCTTGCTGCGATGTAGGCAAATGCAGTCATAATAAAGAGATACACCATAAAAGCGATGTTCATGCATTTTTTGAGAATTCTCAAAAGAAAAAACTCATTCTCGCGATAAGGAAATAGGGATTGATTTAATTTGAGTGAAAAAGGCTTGATATTATCAAAGGCTTTCGGTTCGGCCTTTAGCCGGAGAGAATTATTAAATCCACAAGAAGCACAAGGGCTTGATCGATCTGCGACGGACTCGAACCAAGTATCGCAGACTTTACATTTTATGGAAGTGGAATCTTTGATATAAATCGAGAATACAAAGTGGTGATCGCGCCAGGATTCGAACCTGGGACCGTCTGCTTAGAAGGCAGTGCCAGAAATTACGCAATCAAATGACAATCAATTACTTAGATTGATGTTTAAAAATTTGGGTGACGATATGGTGATGAAATTCGCATGAATCTCCACATTAGCCAAAGCAATATTACAACTATAACACCTGCCAGCATACCATCTTTGAATGCCTTCCAGCTGTATCTCGTTAGAACTCCCTTTTTCACCAGCTTTTCTTCTTGAATGTCCACCGTTGTTTCTTTGCGAAGGCTTGTAATTAATTGATCTTTCTCCAAGCACTCTACTATGACATCTCCATAGCTGTTCTTCCAGTACTTTATTTGCCCTCTGAATTCTCCGTTGGCAGACGTATCATTAATTACCTTAACCTCTCCTGGAGGCAGATCATTGAGCTCTGCAATATTAATCTTTCCATTGTAATTCCAACCCCTGGCTAAACTATCCTCAATGGTTACGATTTTTAGCAGATCTCTGGTGAATTCCGTTTCAATACTGCTAATTTTTGTGGTGCCACAACCCGATATTACCAGGACTAAAAGTATAAAATAGATTGAATTTTTCATTTCTTCATAATTTCTTCATCAAAGGCAAAACCTCCAATGCCAACTACTGCTGAGCCAACATACATTTTGTATTTTATTACTACGTAATTCGTGAAACCATTTCTTTCATTTGGAATTTTAACCACTCTTTTAATAGGATGACTGCTATTAAATGCTTCCACATCGTTCTTTCTAAACTCCTCTGCAATCTTTTTAGGCCATACAGAAAAATCATCATTACCAATGTAATTTAGTGCTCTCACACCTCTTGGAATTAAGAATATTTTTTCATATTCATCATTTAGATAGAGCATTTTACCGTTCATATCTTTAATCCACATGGGCAGTGGAAGATCTGTTGCAATTGCGGCAGTAACTATTGCATTTGCTTTCAGCATAGAGAGCTCTGTTTGCATTTCAGATACCCTATCGTTGCAATCTCTTTGAATTACATCGGTGCGCTCAATGCAGTGCTGCAGCTGCTCAGTAAAGTATTTTTTATCTGTAGAACTTAGCTCTGAATTAAATTTCCATACGCCAAAAATCTCACCTGTTAAGCCAGCTGATATTAATGCTAGGGCTATTTTGAGCCAATGTGATTTCAAATCTGTTGCGACACTCATTTTTCTATACTGATTTTATAGTTCTAAATCACTGATCTCTTTTGCCACTTCTGCATCATGCTTAAATGCATTGAGCATAATTACTCTCAGCCACGATGGTTTTTCTACACCCTGAATTTTCAATTGGTCTACCACTGATGCTGCTGCATAGGATAGAGTTGATAGTATTTCTCCTTGAAAATATATGAATGCCTCAGAATTTGACCAGGTAATACAAAGGGGATCTGATAATTCTCCAGAGCCTAGACTGGCACTTTCATACTCAATGCCGCTTGTAGTGCAGGCAATCTTATTCAGCTTATTTATAATCTGATTTTGATCTGTGCCATCACTTAGCTCAAAAATGGGAGATGATGCATCTAGGGCATACTGAATGGCCAATGCCATACTACCACTTTCAGATGCTATTAAATTCTTTGCTTTTAAGCCTGTCAGCAATGCCTCATCTTTAGCCCTTTGCTGCACTGTTGCATTGTTATTATCACTCTTACTGATATAACTACTTAATGCTACTCCTTTTACACAATTATATCCTAATAAATCGATGCCAGACAAACCATCGCCAGGATACGAATTAGCTGCCTGTGGTGCCACATCTGAGCTCAATAGAAAAGCAACATCTGCCGCTGTAGCTGTGGCTGTTAATACTATTGCAGCTCTGTAATAGCCATCTGCGAATTGCACCGGGTCGATTACCGAATCAATAACTCCATTACTACTCACCAACCAGGCATTTGTGGTAGGGCTTAAATGCACCTCGCCTGCCATACCATTGCTCAGCTGCACTTTTAGTGTTCGCGCTGCTCCTCCTATTACATTGTATCCTTTATAAAAAAAGGAAATTAGGTACTGCTCACCTATTACAAATGCCTGTGCTGCCAATGTCTGACCATGCTCAGATGTGGCTGAATCTTCAATAATTCTGCTCGATGCTTCCAAGGTAATTACACCACTGGCCACATCTGATTTTGTTGATCCAACATTGGCAAAATCTGAAAAAAAGGACGAGCTGCCAGCCATTTCTGCAGCACCTTCAAAGAGTATTTCATTGGCAGTTCCATTGGTAAAATCTGTCCGGGCAATATTTGCCGCTGCAAATTCTATCTGCCCATCTATATTTCTAAAACTTGCCACAGAATTGCGCGAAAAATTAAGATCTCCAAGCCCACTAAATGGCAGAATGGAATGTATTTTTCCCTCTGCATTTTTACTGGCAACAGAGAAGAATAAGCTAGATTGATCTAGTGCATTTGTTGCTCCCATTACGCTTTTAAATTATTAATTTCTACCACTTTATTTGAGTTTTGGAATCATAGATCCTCCGGTATTTCAATTTCCACGATTTCGCAAGCCTCTAAAGTTTCACGCATCGAGGGGAAAAAGCTTGGTTGATTTAGTGAGAAATAATAATTCCCTTCTTGCTGACGAAAATTAAACTTCCTATCATTTTCTTCCTGCCCTTGGTGCTCATTATAAAGAGATAAACTGCCTTGGTACATTAAAACTATTCGTGTCATAGAGCTGCCATTTTAAGCATATACGCTGCATCGAGCGTGATTATAAGTGCTTGTTGAACATCTGTCAATCCTGAACCAATACGAACTAAAGAAATGCCTGAGCTGCCATAATTGCTATCATTTCTTAAAATGGTTATATCTCCATTTGGTAAACTATCACTTACAGCCGTTGTTGTAGTAATAGTGCCGCCTGTTATGAACTGCACTTGAGTTGAGTTATTTCGGTTTATTCCAACTGTGCCAGTAACCGCAAAGTTTGCCGCTGTACCTAGATTCACAGATCCGTTTAGTTTTTGCCCGACACTAGATGCAGCATTGAAATTTAGAAAGGAGCCTGATGTATCTAATCCTACTAATCGACCTGTACCGACAAAATATTGACTTACATAGATATGTGCAGAATTAAGACTGTAGTTTGATGGATCAGAACTGGTATCAAATAATGAATTGAAATATGCATCTGTGCCATTTCCTTTTATTCCTTGCTTATTAGCATGCGCTAATGAACCATGAATACTACCCAGATCTCCAGCTGGAGATGCTGCGCTTATTCTTCCAAAGTTTATACTGCCCGAATCGTTTGCAGCGTAAAATATTCTGTCCGATTTATCGAATATTCCAGCTGCCATTTGCACTGAGATATCGCTATTTATTGCGAGCTTGCAATCATAAGATGGCAGGTCAAATCCCTCATCTCCTGCACGCTCAAATAAAGCTTTTGTTTGCGGTAGAATTATTCCACCTCTTTTATCTTGCGCTACTGACAATCCAATTCCAATCATAATTAGCTTTTTACTTTTACCACTCCTTCACTTGTTACACATAGCTGGCCAGTGCTTGCTTCTGATTCGTCTGGCAATCCGTTGAGCCGTATATCATTTCCTTCTAATGTCATATTGCCATTGGCCGTATCTATTAGAACTTTATTAGATCCTGTGCCTATAGCTGCAGGGCCTACTTTTAATCCAGCTATGTAGCCAGAAGATCTTCTGTTAATGGCATTACTGGCCTCTTCTGATGGCATGAGTAGGAGAGAGCCAACCGGATAGATATTAGCCAGGGTAATTTCTACAATGCTGATGGTAGTATCTGCAGCATCCCAATCTGCTGATAGCTCCACCTCCTGACTTTCTCCATTTGTTGGATTCAGAATTGTTATTTTCTGTCCTTGAATTGGGCCATCTACATCTATGGGCACCACTGTAATTGAACTCACTGTGCCACTTGCTACTCCATCTGTGGCATCTATTGGCACACCTATACTCCCGGTGCCTGTTGGCAGTTCTGAAACTCCGAAAGTATCTAGCACCACACCATTCACTATGTCTACCACTTCCTCATCGTAATCGGTAGCAACTCTGTCAACTTCTATCATTTCACACACATTCTGATCCGCATCTGCATCGTAACCATAGCTGCTAAACATCATAATTTTGCTATCGTAGCTCAGTGTTTTATAGCTGGGTAGAAATCCACTAATTCTCATATCGTATCTTCTCTTAGGCAAACTGAAATGGCGCATCATTTCCTGCAGCTGCAGCCCAATGATTTTGGTATAGACTCCCGTTTCTTCATTTCTCCATTTTTCGCTATCCTTCCACTGTCCGCTGCCAGTGTAGACTACAATCCTGGTATTACTGGCTGGTGATGGACCATCGCCCAAAAAGGCATCTGGTAACTCATCTACCTTGCTACTCCTACTGGCTGAATTTTTTACTTTGAATAGCGCATCTCTGAGATAGGTAGCATCGAATGTTTCATGAAATATTTGAATCCATTGGCATGCAAAATTATTCACATCTATCATGGCAATGGTGTTGCCAGCAAGGTCAACAATGCTCACATCAATCTCAACACTTAGACTACCCTCAGTTGGAATGTCTGCAGTAACCATACTCACCACCTCGCTGTAAAAGGTAGATTGGGCAGCATATAAGGTGCGCTGTTGCCCATAATAGGCGAATGTTGCGGCTGACGTAACCCAGCTCACTCCATTATAATAATGTGTTGTGCCACCATCTACTATCTGCACAGTGGCTACATATTTAGGCCGCAAAGTGTAGGCAATACTGCCGCTGTTATTGATTATATCTATGGCATACGCTGCATTTAATCTCAGGTAGCTGGCACCAGATGGATCATTAATATTCTGTACATAAAATAGAGTTGACGGATCAAAATTAGACCTGTTAAAAAGAATATTATAGCCATCGTATTTATAGGTTCTTTCAATCCTTCTGAGCTGTGGCAGGTAGCCATATGACACACCATCATCTACCCTGGCCACTTGCTCATTGCCCTCTGTAACTATTATATTTTCCTGAACTCCGTTCTGAATGACACCTACCTCGCCTCCAAATGAAATATTGCCTGGCGCATAATTTCTGGCATAGGTATGCCACACCACATCTCCTGCTGTTACTGCACTGAGATTCATTATTCTGAATCTGCCACCACTCATTTCTATCCAGGCACCAAAGGCCATTACAAAGCGTTCTAAAATTTCATAGTGTGTAAACCACTCATTTGATTTCACATCTCTTATTACATTAAATTCTCCACCCAATCTCCATCTGGCAAATGGATTGAAGTTGGTGCTGTATGGCATTTCTTCCTCGAACCATCTTATTGATGTGCTGCAAAAGACTTCTGTATTGCCAATAATGCTTGCAGGATCTGCACCTCTTAGCATTTGCATTACCAGATCAAAAGATGTGCTGTACGTTAATTCTGTTTTCGATTCTTTTAGAAATGACAGTCCATCGCTGAAAATCAGCTGTGCATCATATGGTAATCCTGAATTCTGAATTTTCACATTGTCTACTATCAATGGACCAAAAAATTCTAGATTGCCATCTATGGTAATCTTTATGAAAAATTTTGTTTCCTGGTATTGCGCCATTCCCTCCAGTAGCAATTGCTCTGCAGTTGTTTCAACCCTCCAAGTAATCACAGCTCTAGATCTTTTAATGCCACCATTTGGACCATAGGTTGCCTTGTCTTTTACGAGCTTGCAGCCAGGTGTTGCCAATGTCCAAATGTTGGTAGTGTCACCCACCAGATCTGCATCAAATAATTCCACAACATATGGAGTGCCATACATTGTATAATTAGATGTTGTATATCTCCTTCCTGCCATTATCTCGCTTTGATGTACTGCTCTCTTTCTACTATGGCCAATGCCACACCTCCAGACAAACTAAACTCTCCACCCACTTTTAAGTACCCACCAGTACCACCACCAGAATTCATAATACCTGCCAATTTGCTCAATGGAATAATTGCTTCTGGTCCTGCTTCGCCAGTAACTGATAATGTTGGACGAGTAACAATGCCACCCTCAGCAAAAAAGGATAAGCCGCCTGACCCTGAGAATAAACTTTTGAATGCGCCACCAAATGCAGATCCTGTACTAGCTCCTCCTGCTACTCCTATACCACCAATTAATGGAGCTAGTATAGCAGCAGCTGCTGCTGTTGCCAGCAATCGGATTATTAGTTTTTTCAGGTGCTCTTTTAATGCCGTGAAAGGATCTGCCTGTTCTCCATTGAATAGGTTTTCAAAACTATCCGTGAGAATACCCCCGGCATCTAGCAGTAGATTATTGCCTGCGTTTAATAATGAAATTCTGGTTTGCTCCATCAGAAGGTTGTCAGCAATCCTTTGGTTCAGATTATCATAACTACTGATTTGCGCATCTAATTCCTGGGCACTTGTCTCTGGACTACCTTGTATATCTCCTGGGGCACCCATATCTATGGGCACTTTTGGAGTAAGCATTCTAATTCCTTTCTTCTCTACCTTCTCAATTTTTGTGAGCCCTTCAATCAGTATTTCCTGCTCTTTATTGTAGCCTTTTAATGCAGCTGTAGCTGTTTCTGTTTCTGTTGCCGCAGTATTAAAAACGCCATTTACTGCGCTCATTACCTTTGCCACTTCGCCACTTTCTCCTGCTAGTTTTTGCAATCCACTGCTCATACTTTCGCCAAAACTCTTGAACTTTCCTGCTGCCTGAATGCCTGGCACTTTCGTGATCATTGCTTCGAAAGAAATGGCTAAATATTTCATTTTAATTGCCGCTGGTCCACCCATAGAAGACATAACTTTTAATATGGACGCAACAGCTTCATATACATAATTCTTGATGTGCATCCAAACTATCTGGAACGCCTTCTCGAAAGTCTTCCAATTGTCATATACATAGATAGCAGCAACGCCTAGTAATGCCAATGCTGCAAGTGTGCCCAAAATCGCAGCTGTTGCTATTAATGTCTTTTTTGATATACTACCCATTAACATACTAATAGCGCCCAGCGAAAGTAGTAGCGGCCCCATCATAGCTGCCAATGCTGCCAATACCGTAACTAATTTTTTAACTGCTGGAGATGTGTTTTGAAGTGCCGTTACTAGGCCTTTTAAAAAATCTATGAATGGCTTAATGCCCTGGTATATAATTTCACCGAAGTCCTCTAATAAATCGCCAAACGAATTGCTTAATTGCGTGAGCCCACCAGTACCTACTGCCGCTGCAGCTGCTGCTGAACCTCCATATTGTTTCTCTAGCTCATCTAGTATCATGGTCTGTGCCTCTGCCAGTCTATTGGTTTTGGCCATCTCAATAATCACATTTCTTTGCTCCGTGGCAAAGGTGATTCCTGAACGAGACAATGCACTAAGATTGGCTGCCGGATCATTTAAGGCTTTACCCAATTGAATAGTGGCGCTTTTTAGATCTCCTCCTAATCTTGTTGCCAGATCCATTGCTGCCAATTGGGTGCGCTCAAATTGGGTGCCTGCAATGCTGGTGAATGTTAGTAGTTGAGCTGTGGCATCTTTCAGAATTACTTCATCTCCAAACAGGCTATTGTTCTGGAGATCTGTTGCCATTGCCTGCAGCTGTTTGCTGGTGAATCCAACTTGATTGCCTGTTGATTTC
>Ga0222632_1000086_pt1 | contig 78981 bp, 82 predicted proteins | sample AntAcemetageno46_FD_179828 | JGI IMG/M metagenome (GOLD analysis project Ga0222632, IMG submission 179828) | Saline water microbial communities from Ace Lake, Antarctica - #46 | ecosystem: Environmental > Aquatic > Non-marine Saline and Alkaline > Saline | place: Antarctica: Ace Lake | collected...
TTATTTATTTAGTTTTTAGTTTTTATTTAGTTATTAAGTTTTTTTTTTTATTTAGTTTTCATTATATTTTCCATAAATTCTTCCATTTGTAGTTTAAGTTCTTTATTTGGAATAAGAACAGTTGAATATAAATTTAATCCTGTTAATGGTGATTTAACACTTATTTCAAACCATTTTTCAATTGATGTGCGGTCATATGTGAATCCATCTATTGTTTTTACTGGATTTTTCATTATATCTTGACTTATACTGCAAAAGAATTCGTGCGGTATTTGATTTTCATTTACATAATTTAAAAGGTCTTCGGGATTTAATTGTTTTTTATTCAAATTTTCAAATAATTCAATCAATTCATGAATAGTCACAATTGTTCTGCGAATAAGTCTATTTTTTTTATTTAATAAACAAACCTGTTTACCAAATGATGAATCATTATTTAATTTAATAGTACGTTGCGAATTATCATACGGAAGTTGAATTATGACTCCTTTTTCTTTATTTTGAAATCCTTCTTCAATTTGTTTATTTTGTTCATATAAATATGGTGTCCACCATTCATTGCCCAATCTCATTAAATTACCTTGTTTTTCAGCTACTCCTAAACACCATTGCCAAATTATTACATTTTTATTTATATTTTCGGGATTATCAAGGTCTTCCGGTTTCCATAAGTTAATATGTTGCTCGTTGTAATTAACACACGTGTCAATAATTACTTCGGTTGGTACTGTCACAGTTAATATATTAACGGAATCCCATTCATTTTTCGATATTCTCCATTCATGATTATTAACTTTGTTCGTATAAATTTTAATAACAGACAAAGTATTGTCTTCTGAAATTATTACTCTTTGAACTGAACGATAACCTGGTGATTTATATCCAGCTCTACCGAATGATGCACCCGGTGTTGTTTGATAAAAATAATTTTGGGTATTATCAAAATGTATTGTGGCATTAAAAAAATCTGAACCAAGTATACATTTTGTCTGAACATTATTGTCATCATTTAATTCTTTATATTTTTGTTCAATTTTATTCGCAATATAGCTTGGATAAAAATCTACCTTGGGATTCACAGGGTCTACTGATAACCAGGTTACTCTCGTCATATTTAGTAATTACTTAATTTTACTTAATTTTGTACTTAATTTTTAAATATATATAAAAAATGTAAAATAAATCAATAGTGACCATGGTAGGTATGTTCATTATTGAGTTATTTGAATTGCGTGAAGTGGGGTTCGAACCCACGAGGCTTACGCCATACGAACTTGAGTCGTACCCCTTAGACCACTCGGGCATTCACGCAACTAATATTTAATATAAATATTCTTTAAGTACTTTACTTAAAATCTATATAATTTAAAAAAATGGGGAAAATAAAACTATTTAAATCCTTAAACTATTGAAATCTTAAAGAGTATATTAAATGGAAAATTACGATTCTGATAACGATTCTGATATTGATTCTATTGATTTTAATAGTAATCAGCATTATATAAAAAGAGTTAAACATAATAGAAATCGTAGTAGAATTAATCATGGTATATATATTGGTGCGTTAGCATTTGATATACTTTGGTGTGATAATACTAATACCCGTGAACCAATCCAAAATTTAATTTATAAAGATACGGAATGTGTAAATGAATATATTATAGATTATATAAATGATTATAAAATAATTGCCAGTGAATATCCAAGAAAAAATAGATGCTGTATTATGTGTTTTCATAAAGTACACAATGGAGCGTTTATGTGTAATAAGCATAATCGCATTTATTCATTTTTATTAGATAATTGATTACTTGTTACTTATTGATTACTTGTTACTTATTGATTACTTTTAGTTACTTTTAGTTACTTTTAGTTACTTTTAGTTACTTTTAGTTACTTTTAGTTACTTTTAGTTACTTATTGATTACTTGTTACTTTTCGTTAATTCAAATATTTCATTACCACAATCCCAATAATATTTATCAATTATAAAGTATTCTTCTAATAAATTTTTTATTTCATTAATTTCAAATATATAATAATATCTTGGAATAATAATACATTGATTATTTTTATCTTTTTTATTTGTATTCCAATTTACTATTGTATCACCATAATTATTAAATATTCTTTTTGTTTTTATAGGTTGTTTTATTGACCAAACTGATAGTAATATTTTACCATTTGGTTTAATTATTCTTTTCATTTCTTTTAAACATTTATGCCGTTCTTCAATTGTTGACAAATGATGAAATGATGCTATACTTATAATAGAATCAAATGAATTATATTTATATGGTAAATTTATCATATTTGCGTGACAATCAAAGTTATTAATTTTATTAATTTTCATTTTTAATTGTTCAAAAGATATATCTAATCCAAATATAATATGATTACAGTAATTCGTATTACGCCCATTTCCCGAACCAATATCTAATATTAATGAATTATTATTTAAATTATTTACAAAATTATCTGTCCATTTCCAGGTAAATACCCTTGTAACAGAAAAATATTTGGCAATAGTATCATAACTTTGTTGAACTGTTAATAAATTCATTTTATAGTTTATATTTATCTTAAAAAATTTTTTAAGTAATTAATGTATAAATTATTTCACGTAGTAGTGTGTTATTATTTTCGTACATTTTTTCTGTATATCCATTGGAAGTCATTGTAAATATTAAATATCCATCTATATATTTATCATGAATAAATGAAGTTCCTTTAAATTGGATTTTACATGAAGTTTCATTACATTCTTGTATATTACCTTTTCTATTAGAAACATTTATAGTATCTAAATTATATACATCCCTATAATAATTAAATGGTAACTGATAATTTATAGTAATCTCAGTATTGAGATTAGTAACAGCATTTGTACAAATAGTTTTTTGTATTATATTAGTTTGTCCAATAACGATAATATGTATTCCGGATATTATATTATTTATTTTAGAATTATAATTAGTTTCTACATAATTATAAATACCCGGTTTAAAAATATTTTTTAAATTATCACCTCACACAAACTTTATACTATTATTAATTATTAAATCATTTAAGCTTAATGTATCCGAAACCCCAGAATTTAATTTACTACTTAAATCGCTGATTAATTTATCCACTTTTTCCGAAATTGTATTTTGATTATTCTGTAAATTAGTTGCTGTATTAACTAAATTCATATTCATATTATGTGCTGACCCGGCGATATTTAGATTTAAATTATCTATCGCAGAGTTTAAGGTTTCTTCACTAACGTTTTACATTTTCTATATAATTATAAAAGATTTTTAATTTATTTAAACTTAAACTTAACTTAAACTTAACTTAAACTTAACTTAACTTAAACTTAAACTTAACCTTAAACTTAAACTTAAATGTACTATATTTCGGTTCGGGGTAATTCTAAACAAGTTCTTAAAAATGGGTTCGTGAAATTAATTGATTGTAAACCCCGCCTAATACCATTTGATTCTAAAAAATCAATGTGTGATTCCGTAATTATACAATCTACAAGAGGTTCATATGGGAAAGACTGTAAAGACTGGAAAGACTGTAATACTGATTTAAAACTAATTAATTATTTGTATAAAAATAACCATAAAAGTTCATTTGAAATGATTAAATTTAAATTTCATATAAAAGCACCATATTTTAATGTATCACGGTGGTTTCGTGATAGTATTGGTAATTATGATGAAATACCATGTATTAAATTACGGAAAGATATTGATTTATTAAGTTCTCCATCAAATATTAATACTCAATTATCATCTAACAAATATAACTTTGAATATGTTATAAATTCAATTCAAAATTCAATGAAATCTAAAAATTTAATAAATCCCAATATTAATTATTCAAAAAGTCTTTTTACAGAATTTCATTTTAGTATTGATTTGCGTAATTTATTAAATTTACTAAATTCTGAAAATTCACATCCGGAAATTAAAGAATACACAAAAACAATTGAAAATATGATTGAACCATTATGCCCAATTACCATGAAAGTTTTTAAAGAAAATAAGGCGGTAAAACATTTTTAATTAATTTACTAAATTGTGAAAATTCACACCCAGAAATTAAAGAATACGCAAAAGCAATTGAACCATTATGCCCAATTACCATGAAAGTTTTTAATTAATTTTTAATTTTAATTAATTTTAATTAATTTTTAATTTTAATTAATTTTTAATTTTAATTAATTTTTAATTTTAATTAATTTTTTTTTCTTTTGTATATAATATAGAAAAATGGCGTCGGCGGTAACAAATAATTTAGTAGTTGTTAAAAACGAGGAAGTAATATCAAAACTTGGTGAATTGGAAGCTATAATGGGTAATCTTAACAAAACGGATTTACTTGATACCGTTCTTGCGAGAGGACATTTAATTGTGTGTACTAATGCATTACAAACTTGCAAACTCTATCAAGTATCAGGGGATTCTGTGTTTACCACGAAACCGATAACTTACATTGATGGTGGTGTATCTGTAACAACAACGTATGATGAATATGTAGCTCCCACGATTACTGGATACATTGCGGATTTATTAAAAAATTTAATTACATTTATATTTGGTGTATATACCGAGGATAAATTAGTTGTCTTGAAGTCAAATACAACTACAAGATTTGTATTTACTGCCCGTAATATGGTAGATTTAAATTTTCATTATGCAACATCAACTTATTCGAGAACCCAAAACATTACCATTGATGGTAAGGTCACAAGATTTTTACAAGGACCAACATATTATTCAACTGGTATGGATTTAGGTGCGGTGGGTCTAACTGATGTCCAGAAAGCGAGTACAGAGTTTACAACTGGTACACTTCAAAGCCAACTGGAAGCATTTGCGAATATTTTCAGTTCTCCCATTACAATTTTAACTGCGGCAGATTGTACCGCACAGGCGTTGGCTACAAATATTCAGAACCAAATGACCGGTTTATTACTGGAGGACGGTGTTACCCCAGTAACATTTGCTCTTGTCACAGAACTTCCGAATGATGTTAACGGAGTACCAATCACCGAATATATATATATTCAGGATTCATGGGTAATTCCGTATATGGGTCATGCTGGTCTTTATGTATTACCCGGTACTCGTGCGGAGATATGGTTAAATTTAAAAGATAATTTAATGGTAAATGCGAATTATAATGTTAATGCCCAGAAAATGTTTGCCGCTATTAACTTAGTTAAATCGGTATTATATGATTTAGATAAAAATAGTATGTCTACCTTGGCAGAATATAATACTGCCCTAACCGCAAACATTATACAAGCTATTGCGATGCGTGATGTTCAAAAGAATTTTTATAATTTTAATAACAGTGCCAGATATGCCAGTGTCATCGTAGTGTCAGATTACGCGGCAGCTGTTTTAAATGGTACAGGGGCGTTGGCGCAGCTGAGTGTAGATCCAGCACAGGGCACGGGGGCTGTAAATATGGATGACATTGCGGATTTATATAAATATACCACTACATCTGCTCAATAGAAAAAATAACATCATATCTTAATAATTTACGTTAATTTGATTAATAAATAATAATATATCTTTTTCTTTAAAGTTATATTTACTAAAAAGTTCTGTTAATTTTATTTTATAAATAATCACACCAGGACCTTTTGCTTATCTTCAAATGGATATAAAAAACTTTTTTATTATAACTTTTTTTTTTATAACTTTTATAATTATTCCGATTAGTTTTATTAATTACATTAAATTTCTTTACAATAAAACGAAGCCAAGAATCAAGACGTTCGCGTTCTATATCTATATATATATATCCTCCTCGCCGACGTTATTATAAGGTGCATTATCTTCGTCAGTATAAGGTTCGCCGTCTATGTTACCATAATATAATTTTCTAACTTTATTTGATTTAAATAAATTTACGCAATTATTTGAATCTTTAATAAATCTATTAAATTTAATATCAATATAATTAAGTTCGTGGTGTAATTTACTTTTACATTTTTCCCATTTTGCAAGTTTTACATTTTTATTATCAATTTTAAAATTATTAATATTTTCAGTTTTTTTATTTAAAAGAATTGAATAAAATTGAATTTTATCATTTAATTTATTATAATTTATTATATAAACTCATTTAATTTATTATAATTTATTAGTTTATTTTAAAATTAATTTAATTTACTTAAAAATAATTATAAAAGTTAACATATAAAAGTTAACATATAATGAATTTAGATAATTATAATGATGTTGAAGAATATTTAGTTGTTAATCCAGCACTTAAACTATCGGTTAAAAGTATTGCCAAACGCACTGGACTACGCACAAGACAAGTTACATATATGTGTTATCATAGTAATATTATACGTAAAGTAGAACCACAAGAAGTCGGGAGTGGTAAGGATAAAATGAATGTTTTTACAGCAATTTAATGATTTACAATTTTTTACAATTTTTCGTAAGGTTTAAAGATACAATTAATTTATTTTTAGCAATATTAATAATGGACCAAGTAATAAATAAAGAATTATTACAAAATATTACCAAAAATATTACCAAAAATATTACCAAAAATAAATTAAATAAATGTTTAGAAAATACTTCTTCTAATCTGGGATTAACAACGGGTGAATTTAAGGTATATGCTGAAAAAAGACTTAGTACAAATAAAGAAGACTATATCTCGGTATATCCATCTAATCCAGATATAACAATAACAGATGGTAAAATGTATATCACTAATTTAAAAGTTTTATTAGCACAAAATCTTTATGTTGGTACAAAAATGGTTAAACTGAATGATAAATTATCTCAAACATTAAAAATCACTGAACCTCCTATTGGTTGGTATGTTTCCGAAAAATATGATGGTATACGTGCTATATGGGACGGCGAAAAATTTATATCTCGTGGTCAAAAGGTATTTACATATGTGCCCGAATATTTTAAACAATTAATGCCACCCGGATTAGCATTAGATGGTGAAATCTGGATGTCACGTAATAATTTCAAAGAAGTATCAAGACTATCATCACTTAAAATTGGTAGTTCAAAAAGTAAAAAAGAGATTGATAAAATTTGGAGAGGAACACATAATGAAAATATTGTTAAATATATGGTATATGATTTACCTGATAGTAATCAACCATTTGAAACAAGAATGAAATTTTTAGAACAAATTGTTAAAGACCGCACTGAATTATGGACGGAAATTTTGGAAGAAGTAACTATGTGTCCTATACAGTTTACAAAACAAACTAAAATAGAAACAATGGAACAATTAGTAAATACGTATCAAAGTATTACAATAAAAGGTGCGGAAGGTGTGATGTTACGTGCACCAAATAGTCCATATGAAACAAAAAGAAGTAAATACCTATTAAAGTATAAAATAAAAGAAGATGCCGAAGCAATTGTTACGGGATATACCATGGGTACTGGAAAGTATAAAGGGTTATTAGGTTCGCTTGATTGTGAATTGATAATAAATAATATTCCAAGTGGTATTAAATTTAATATTGGCACTGGATTTACAGATAAAGACCGCACCGAATATAATAATAATACATCTTCAAGTTATATACCAATTGGAAGTGTAGTATCATTTAGTTATATGGAATTATCGGAAGATTCTGTACCAAGACACCCTGTGTATCGTGGAATTCGTGATGATTTTTTAATTAATACTGAAATCAAAATGGAAAACGCAAATGAAATTAGTGAGCCACAAGATTACAAGCAAACCATTATTGATTCATTCAATATATTAATTAAAAATGAAGAAATTAAAAAAGAACCAAATTGGCAATTTAAGAAAAAAGCTTATAAACAGGTTGTTGATTTACTTTCTTTCAGTCCAGAAACAATGAATTCAGTAAAGAAAGTATTAGAAGTTCTGAGGGCAGGAGGTTCAAAATTTGAAGGAGAAGAAGTATTCTTTACTAAAAATGGTGAATATAAGAATAAATCAATTCAAAAAATTCATGAAATTATAAAAACTGGTGTATTATCAAAAGCAATAGAACTATCCGAAGACCCGAAGGTAAAAGCGATTACAGAATTAACAAAAGTTCCTGAAATTGGTCCATCGGCGGCGGAAAAATTATATAAGCAAGGTATTACATCAATTGCTCAATTAACGGACGCATATAAAATTGATAATAAATTACTTAATAATAAACAAGGAATTGGATTAAAATATTATTCAGATTTAACAAACAGAATTCCAAGGGACGAAATGGACACATGGAAAAAATACTTTGAAGTAATACTTAAATATACAATTGATACGATGAAAGTAAAACCAATTGATGTTAAAATACAATTGGTTGGGAGTTATAGGAGAGAAGAAGAATCCTCTGGGGATATTGATATATTATTAACATCAAAAAATCCGATAGAAGGTAAAAAATTAATGACAAATTTTATTAAAGAATTATTAAAAACCGATAATTTAGATTCATCATTAGTATTTAGTTCTGGAACAACTAAATTTATGGGACTCGGTAAAATGGAAAACTATTATAGACATATTGATGTATTTTATTATTCAGAGAAGGAATATCCGTTCGCACTTTTATTTTCAACCGGGTCAGGTCAATTTAATATTGAAATGAGAGCGGATGCAAGTAAAAAAGGATATTCATTAAGTGAAAAAGAATTAATTTATCGCAATGGTACAAAAATAACGACGGACCGGTATCAAACTGACATCGGTAAAGAATATCCAATCGCAGAAAAAGATATATTTGACTTTTTAAAAATTAAATATATTGAACCTAAAAATAGAAAGTCAGGGGCAGTAATTCAACTATAATAACTTTTTTGTAACTTTTATGTAGTAATTAATGCGGTATTTGTATTCGTATTCGTATTTTTAGATAACCATTTTTTACTATTAAAAAATTTATCAAGTACTTGATTAGATATTTTATTATCTAAATTATCATATATTTCAATAATACTTGGTTTTCTATTATATTCTTTTTCAAAAGTATATATGAAATCTTCAATCATATTTTCTTTTTCAAGTGTATTTTTTTTATTTTTAATAACTGCCATTAAAGTATCTTTTTGAGTTGATTTGTAAACAATATGTTTAGTAGATTCTAATGAGTCTAATATTTCTGGTTTATGTATAGATTTCATCGTTTCATTATTCGTGTTAGTATTCGTGTTAGTATTCGTTTTAGTATTCATTATAGTATTCGGTTTAGTATTCATTTTAGTATTCGGTTTAGTATTATTTATAAATTTATTTATAATTGTATTCGTTTTAGTATTATTTATAAATTTAGTATTAAATTTATTTATAATTGATACATCAATAATTGGACTTGTTTCAATTAATCTATCATATTCATCTTTACAGGATTTTAGTAAATATGTAACATTTGTTCTATCATCAGGACATTTTATTAATTCTACTCTTATATTTCTATAAAATTTATCCCACGATATTGAAGATACTCTGTGAGCCTCCGATAATTCGTTAATTTTTAGAAACTGTGATATTGTAGTTATAATACCAGCTAAAATATTAAATGAACCAATTGCTATTTGACAATATCCCTGATAATCACTGGGTACTCTATCTATTGCGAAATTTGCTGTACCGGTTAATGTACTAAGTATAATAACCGGTATTGTGTATAAATTTCTTAAAAAAGTATATTTATTACATGATTTATTGTGTAACCACCGATAACACATTGCTTTATCTGCCCAATCAACTAATATAGTTTCGTGGTATTCTTTCCATTCAAGATTATTTATTTCACCGTCATCATAATCATAATCATTATCATTATCATTTATTATTTTTATTTCAGTTTTTTTCAAATTATCATATTGATTATCATAAACATTTATTGAACTGGAATTATCACTGTTTAAATTTTTATTATCATTCATTTATTTAATAATAATAAAATATAATTTATTTAATAATAAATGAATAATAATCAATTGAATAATTTATTTTCAAATATTAAAGACGCTAAAATAGATATAGAAAATATTTTAAGTTATATTAAAAATAAAACGGATGTATTAGACACTATTTATACTAATTATATAAAAGAAATAAATAATAAAATAACAGATACAAGTAGTCTTGATACGTTTAATTTTCAGACTAAACTAATTGTTATGGAATATAATAATAATTTTAAAATATTTAAAGTTTTTTTAAATAGAATGTATGGCGACTATTATAAATTATATAAAAAATTAATAGAGTATGTTAAATCTGATGTAAAAAGTATTAAAATAATAAATAATAATACTTACCCGAAGTATAAAGATTTAGATTTATTATATGAATATTCTTATGATATAATTCAAGATATTTTTTCTGATATTTTAAATATTCTCAATGAACTAAATAACTATATAATAAAAGAAAAACATTACATTAAAGAAATTCAAAAAAAACAAAAAAATGGTATGAATATTAATAATTTTTTAAATGAAAAAAATTTCAATATAATAGTTTTAGAAAACAAAAATAATTTATACTATGAAACCATAAAAGGATATATAGAATTTCAAAGTAAATTTTTAAAAAGACATCAGGGAAAATTACAACACATTTATAATCAAATTTGTTCAGACATCAATTTAGAAACAAGTGCTAATTCTAATAATGAAAACGAAAGTAATGAAAGTAAAGAAAGTGAAGTAATTAATGAAAGTAACGAAAGTAACGAAATTAATGAAAGTACCGAAAGTGAAGTAATTAATGAAAGTAACGAAAGTAACGAAATTAATGAAAGTAACGAAAGTAACGAAAGTAATGAAAGTAAAGAAAGTGAAGTAATTAATGAAAGTACCGAAATTAATGAAAGTACCGAAAGTGAAGTAATTAATGAAAGTAACGAAAGTGAAGTAATTAATGAAAGTAAAGAAAGTAAAGAAAGTAAAGAAAGTAAAGAAAGTGAAGTAATTAATGAAAGTAACGAAAGTAACGAAAGTAACGAAAGTAACGAAAGTAACGAAATTAAAGTAATTAATGAAAGTGAAGTAATTAATGATAGTAACGAAAGTAAAGAAAGTAACGAAAGTAAAGAAAGTAATGAAAGTAAAGAAAGTAACGAAAGTGAAGTAATTAATGAAAGTGAAGTAATTAATGAAAGTAACGAAAGTGAAGTAATTAATGAAAGTGAAGTAATTAACGAAAGTGACGATAGTAACAAAAGTGACGATAGTGACGATAGTGAAACCGTAAGTCCTGGTAATTTCATTGAATTCAATTAATTGAATTAATTGAATTAATTGAATTAATTTAAAAAAAAAAATATATATATATATATATTAATTAATAATGAGTAATAAAATGGCGGAAATGAGTACGGAAGCAGAAGAAGCTCTTACATCTGTCAAAATGGCAGGTCTACGTAAAAAAATTAACGCTGGTTCGTGGAATGATAATATGGAAAATTTAATGAAAATGTGGGGTGAAAAATCCGCCGGTCTACGCTTTATGCACGATAATGCTGCCGGTTCATGGAGGCATTTTTCAAACACTCTCACATTATGGAGTATTGGAATTACTACGATAGCGTCAGGTGTATCGTTAATTGCGGCAAGTATTGATGATGAACAAACTAAAAATATTATATTATATATTGTCGGTGGGGTTGGTATTGGTTCAAGTTTACTTCAAAGTTTAAAGAAATTTTATAACGCTGAAGAAAAGGCGGCTGACCATAATGCGGTTGCCAGACAATTTGGTTCATTTTATCGCTATATGACACTTCAACTAAATTTAACCCGTGAAGACCGTTTACCATCAGACCAATTATCGGAGTTTGCTCTTAAAGAATATGAACGTATGATATTAGAGTCGCCACCATTAGGTGCTACACAAATTTCACTATTTAGAAAAGCCTTTTTAAATTCACAACAAGCCGTACCGGATGTTTGTGAAAAAGAATTTAATATTAATGTCTATGAACCGCCTAATTTAGTTAAATCTAAAATTATTAAAGTAAAGGAAGTTGAAGTTGATAATATCACAATTGAAGTTGAAAATGGTGAAAATGGTGAATTTGACAATAATAGTACATCAAGTGACGCTTCACCACTTCATTAAGTAACGAGAGTAACGGAAGTACCAGAGTACCAAGGATTTTTTATTAAAGTCATTTATTTAAATTTAAAATAAATTTTTCATTGTTTGTAATTCAAACAATGTACCTCCTATTTGAGCTGCGGTTTTATTCGTATGTACGTAATGATTCCACCATTTTGAAAAAAATACAATCAATACTGCCAACGGTATTAATAATAAGAACAATAATAACCATGTTGGTTTAGTTTTTGTATTACATCTTTGACTTTCTTCTTGGTATTCTTTCTTGGCATCTTCACATACTTCGGGTATAGCATTAAAACTTGAAGAACATGAATAATCTAAATTAGATTTTAACGTGTTTAAATCTTCACAATCTCCGGGTTTCATCGGAATAAAAGATAAAATTGCGAATCCAATTGCGGTAATTATTAAAATAACTGCTACTACATATGAAATCATTACTCCTATATCAGAAGATACTGTACCAACATTTGCCTGAAAATTACCAACTGATTTTGTTGTAATATTACCCATTAATTATTTATAATATATGTTTTATTTATTTATTTATTTATTTATTTATTTATTTGTGAAAATAAATAAATAAATAAACAAGAACCGATAATAGTAATCCACCCTGACCACTTCCGTTGTTTCCACTGTACCAACATTTGACTGAAAATTACTCACTGATTTTGTTATAATATTACCCATTAATTATTTATACTATATGTTTTATTTATGTTTTATTTATTTATGTTTTATTTATACTTTATGTTTTATTTATTTATGTTTTATTTATACTTTATGTTTTATTTATACTTTATGTTTTATTTATTTATTTTTTATTTATTTATTTATTTTTTATTTATTTATTTTTTCATTCTCATAAATAAATATACAAGAACCGATAATAGTATAATCCCACCAACTGAACTTAATGTTATTGTAGCCCATAATGGTAATCCATCCTGACCGTTTCCACCACTTCCATTGTTTCCATTGTTTCCGCTTCCACTTATCAAATTTTTGTAACTGATAGGACCGTGATATACACCTTTACCGCCACCTACCATTTTGTTGTTAGTAGTATGACCTTTACCGCCACCTACCATTTTGGTGTTAGTAGTAGGAGCGTTGTGTGTTGGCATACACTCGGTTGAATCACCAGTCATTCCTCCCTTAAATGGTACACATGTCTCTCCTGGATCGCACGGTAAGCAACTTGAACCTGTAAGGGTGGGACATGGTACGTTAGGTCCATAACAAACTTGACCAAAATGACCAACCATTTTGTTGTTAGTAGTAGGACCTTTACCGCCACCGGTCATGTTGTTTTTACGTTTAGGACCACTAATAACATCAGTATCACCAGGGTCATTTGCTACACACATTCCTTTCATTCCAGGATGTTGAGTACCACATTTATCACCATCACACATGCAAGTAGAATCATCACAACAAGGTTTATTTGTAGGGTCACTATTACAATCCCAACCCAGTTTTCCATCCTGTCCACAATCAGGAGTACATTTACCTTTTAAACAACCGTCATCACTGTTACTACACGGTGTATTCTGATCACAATCGCCACCGGTGGGGGGTAAGGTAAGTCCATCTGACTGACATTCACAATCATTTGCATCTTCATTCATGAAGTTTTTTGAACCTGGTTGTGACCGACATAAATTCCAGTTGGTAGGATTAGTAGTTTCGCCACAATTAGTAATTGGTTTTCCACCCGGTGCTGTACAACCATTTTGTGTTACTTTACCCTCAACAATACGACCACACGTATCTCCAAAACTATCGTTACACCCTTTAATAACAGCTGTTATACTTAAACCAAGTGCTATAAGAGCAATTAGTAATATAAGACCTTTAACACTCATCAATTCTTTTAACATTGGGGATTGCATTATTTTATTTATTAATAAATATTTTTTTAATTAATTAATTTAATTAATTAAATTAGAATTTCCAAAAGAACCTCCATCAGGTCCACCCGGATATGTTAATCCTCTATTACCAGGTTGACCCCAGTATTGTGAATTAATATTATCATTTAACGTGTTCATAGTTTTAATGCATTTTTTAAGGTCTTCTTCATCAACTACTGATGGGCTATTATAACAATCATTTGCATTTAATATTTGTCCACCAAAAGGTTCAGAACATGGTTTTAGAAACGCCCAAATTGAAAGTCCAAGTACACACAAAACAACTATAAACATAATAATATTATACCAAAATTGGCTGTTAAAAACTATATTGCTAATCATTGTTATAATTAATAATAAATATTTTTAAAATAAAATAAATAATAAATAATAAATAATAATACTAATTAACAAATGAATAAATTATTTCTCACTTTTATTATAGTAATTTTAGTAATTTTGATTATTTATCTATTAACCGATAATTTTAAAGATACATTTAATAATTTTAATAGAATACCGCCACACATTGAAAATTTATCGCATCAGCAAATGATACCACAATTACCACCGGCTTATGAACAAACACCGGATACGAATAATAATTATAATACCGGAACTTTTAAAAATATAAATGACGGTTCTCCAAATTATGGAAGACAAAATCAAGAAAGTCCAACGGGTAAAACGAGTCCAACGGGTAAAACGAGTCCAACGAGTAAAACGAGTCCAACGGGTAAAACGAGTCCAACGAGTAAAACGAGTCCCATAATGAAACCCGGTAATATATATAGAATGAATACTGGTCGTGAAGCATTTCAGCAGGAACAATTTGTAAGTATTTATGACGCAAACTTCGGGGGACTATTAGGTACTAATATGGGACTTTAATTTATTCTCTGAAATTACATAAAAATATATAAACAATATATATCTATATTTTTCATTACATTTTAACCAATATATATAATTTTTACTTAAATTACTTATATTACTTAAATTACTTATATTACTTAAATTACTTATATTACTTAAATTACTTATATTACTTAAATTACTTATATTACTTAAATTACTTATATTACTTAAATTACTTATATTACTTAAATTACTTAAATTACAAAATTATTTATTTATAAAGAATAATAAATCAAAATAAATAATAAAAAAATACTTGTTATTAATAAATGGAAAAAATACAAAAAGGTTCACCGGAATATTTTTTAATAGAAAAAGAATTTAAATCTGTCATTGAAAATATTACTCGTGAAAAAAATTATTCTAAATTTATCGGTGGGTTGCCTATAACTCTTGAAAGAAAAGATATATTTACAATTTTAACGAAGGATTTATCAGGAAATTATCGGTATTCAGCAACACAAAAAGTAGATGGTACACGTCTTCTTTTATTTGCGAACTATAAAAAAAGTTCCGGATTCCGTAATATTACATTTATTGACCGTAATAATGATTTTTATACATTGAAAAATAGAAATCGTGACTTAATACCCGACTTTGATGGTCCAAGATTACTAATAGACGGTGAATTAGTAACATATTCTGTTGATAATAATGTAATAACTCCAACTGACCAGTATTACAATATTAAAATGTTTAGTTTTATGGCATTTGATATTTTATATGGACCAATAACTATTGAGTACTCCGGACCTCCGAATAATAAACGATTAAATATTGGCAGTGAAGGTGCTATGTCTGGACCATTAGGTGGTAAAATGTGGTCATACCAAAAAAGATACGATATACTTTATCAATTATTAGTACCAAATGAATTAAATGATTTTCGCCCAATATTATCATTAGCATTTAAAGAATGTAAGTGGATAGTACCGGAAATTAAACCTATATATTTTATAAATGCTTTAAAAAATAAGTTAGTTTTATATAAATCCGATGATAATAAAGCATTTTTCCAGAGTAATCTTATACAATTTAGAAGTGTGTTTTATAAATTAATAAATGACCACGTCCGGAAAGAAATTCAATACCGGGCGGAATTAATAAATGTAAAATTAGATGGTTTAATATTTACACCATTTGATACAGAGTATATTATTGGTGGTCCGTGGAAAAAATTTCTAAATGTTCAATATAAATGGAAACCCATAAATGAACAAACAATTGATTTTGCGATATTTAAAGAATCAGGAAAATATATTCTTAAAATAAAAAAGGGGACGGGATTAGAAACATTCACTGTTCGGAAACAAAATAATTACGTTCCAGCTACAATATCAGAAAAAACTATCAATGACCTTACTAAATCTAAAACAAGAGATAATACAATTGGCGAGTTTAAATATAATCCTATAACTTTAAATTTTGAATTAGAAAAAATTAGAACAGATAAAACTACACCAAATGCGTTAAATACCGCTATTAATGTTATGAATGCTATTAAAAATCCAGTTGATTTAGAAATAATTAAACAATTTTTCTTTATACATAAATTAAATGAAAATGGACTAAAATTATTACTTAAATATATGTCCAAGAGTCAAATGTTAAGATGTATGATTAATAATGATAAATTAAAAATCTTTAATTCTTCTATTGAAGACCAGGTTAGTAAATTACTTGATATATTTAAAAAATCTACCGCACACGAATTTGAAATTAGATTTGGTATAATTGAACCACAAAAATTTCAACCGAATTTACCATTTAATTTATATAAACAATTTATAGATATTGCCAATATGATTTACTCTAATACTAAATCCGAATATTCGGTATTTCACGATATGTATTTGGGTTCAGTAAGAACCAGATATATTTACATTGAAAATTTAGGAACGTATGCTGTACTTGCTTCAATAAAAAAAGAACCTATACAAAATGTAAATATAGATTTAAAATACTTATATAATTTAGATATTCGGTATTCTTTATCAAATGAAAAACCAGTGACAGAAAAAGTAACAGCTGAAAATGCGGATCTGATTCTTAAAAAGAAAAGACATACATTTAATTTTGAAATATTTTCATTGGATTGTACAGAAATAAGTAAAATAGTTAAAAATAAACAAACTGGTAAAGAAACAAGTGAAGCACCTAAATATCAAATTGAATTAGAATTAAAACAAACTACATTATCAAATGATGTAATAATACAAAAAATTAATAAAGTGATGAAAAATATACTTGGGTTAATTAATTCGTAAATTACTAACGAAAATTAAGAATAGTTGATTAAGGGAGATGCGTCATCTGAAATTTTTAATATTTTATCTTTACCCGGAACAATCCATACAAAATCTTGTTCTAAACGATTATTCATAAAAAATGATTCTTTAATTGGATTTAATATTAATGATAATTTAATTAAAGTTTCATTTAAAGTCATATTGGGTTCAGCAGATTTTTCAATTGGTTTTAAAAATCTACTACTTAATTGACCAGTTTGTAAATTATAATCAAATTCAAATAATACATAATCATTAATTTCAACTTTATTCGTATCAATAAAAATTTTCGGTATAAATATATTATCAAATGATAATGGAAACCCGGTTAATTTATTATTTTGATAACCTAATGTAAAATAATTTGTTTTTTGTTTACTTAATATTTGTAATGTTATTTCAAGACTTTCTTTACTTTCTTCTTTACTTTCTTCTTTACTTGACCATATTTTCATATTTTGATAATTATTATTTGGGGTAAATACTAATAATATATCACTGTTTTCTTGTAAAAGTTCTTTTGAACCTTTAATAATATTTGAATAATACTCCGGGAAAATTATGCTTTGATCGGTAAAAAAATATGTTTCTTGAATTTCACGCAATAGTTCTATTTTTTTAACAGAAGGTTCTAATAATTTGTTAAAATATAATATGTCAGTGATGTAATATTTATCATTACTATCTTCTAAAAATCCAATAAATATAATAGTTTCATTAATAGTTTCGGATAGTCCTTTGACTTTTTTATTACCAAATGTATTTATAAAATAACTTTCATTTGGACTAATATATAAATAATATAAATTAGAACTATTTGGTACACTGGTTACATTATATGTTATTTTTTCAAAGATTTCAATTTCATACGCAGTTAATATCGGATTATAGTTTGGTTCTGGAATATCTATTAATTTTTTTATTTGTATAAGATTTTCTAAATAAATTGGTAATATTACATTTTTGTTATATTTAAGATTTTTAATAATACAAGATATTAATTGTTCTTTATTTAAACTTTTAAGACCCGGAAAATACCGTGTATCTCTTTCAAGATTTTCTCTATTAACAGTAATAACTTTTAAATTAGGTAATTGAACCAAAAATTGTTTCGGTTTTTTTGAACTACCTTTATAACCTAAAATTTTAATATTTACCCAATTACCATCTATTTTCGCCCTTGTATTTGCTCCAATATTAATAGAACCCGGAATTAATATACCACTTTTAATATCTTCTGTGGAATTTACACCATATTCTTTTTGTTCTTTTATATTATTCGGAAATCCTTCAATTAAATATTTATCGTATTGTTCATTTGAGTTTTTAGTTTTTGCTGAACAACACGGATAATATAATCCGTCATTACCTAATACACCAACGGGGTCAATATATTGTCTTGATTCTGGACATTTACCACTAAATGAATATGGACTCGGCCTCGGACTTGGGAATCCAGGACGAGGGTCTTTATTTCTACATACAGCGGTCGTTGTACCGGGTTGATTCGGCGGTGCATAACCGGATATTGTATTACGTATCATATTGGTATCATCGTTGTTATATTTAATATTTAAACCAGATATATTTGGATTATCGGTAAATATTCCAATGAATATTCTTTTTACAATCTCAAAATATTCAAAATTTAATGGTGTCATATTTTTATTTATAATTTTAGTGCAAATTGAATTTTTTAAATCCGATATATTACAATAACTCATAGACATTTGAAATGTTCCATGTTTATGTATTTGCAAACTAATTTTAATTCCATTATTTGGAATTATAATACATTTAATTTCTTCCCGTGTCATTGATTGTGTTTTAGTAATTTTTCCTAATGAATGTTCCCAATTTACAACATATACACGGTCTTTACCGTATTCTAATTTTATAATTTGAGTATCATTGTTGGGTAATTTAGAAACTGATGTATATTTACCGGATACAATTTTCCCAGAGGAATTATAAGGACTAATAATATCACTTAATTTATTTAAATCTACTAAATATTTATCTTTTATTTTCCACATAGAAAATTGACTATTAACAGAATGTATATATGACGCTTCTTCAATTAAAGTATATTCGTCATATTCATTATCTGTAAAATTACTTATTTCACCATTAAAATTATCAATATTAATTGTATCTTCCGAGGATTTATTAATTCTATCAATTAAAGATTTATACAATATTTCTCTTTGATATACTGAAAATGGAATATTAATTAAATTAATTAATCCATTTTTATAAATACGAATAGAAGTTTTCTTTGAAACTTCCTCATCGTCATCTTGCTTACCTTTTACATTATATTCATAACTAATCATAATCGCATTACTAAATTTTTGCGTCGCAGTAGTATATTCTAATTTACTTGGACCTCTAATTTTCACTACATCCAAATATTGTATTTTAGTTAATGTTTTATTACGCATAATTTTATCACTTGATTGAGAATTATTAATTTTAACACTATTTGGAACTAATAAAAACACATTTATTTGTTCCTGTGTAATATCATTATTTATCCATGATTGTTTAAGTTTATTTAAGTTATCATTAAAATCGTTATGTTTTGATTGAATTACATAATAATATAAACCTTCCATAGTTAAAAATAAACTTTTTTTTTCTGGATAAGGACATTCAATACTATGATACATTGGAGATATATTTGAACAATATGAACAATAACAGAAATTGTCAATAGGTCCTAATGGTGGTCTATTATAACTGGTAGAATAACTTGAATCATCAGTTGATATTCTTTCATTTAAAGTTAATTGAGTAAATGCTGGTGAATCCGTTTCCTGAATTTGATTTAAATTTTCATCAAATTTAAAATCTATATTAAAATTTTCTTTTAGTTCTTGTAAATTAATAATAGTCTGGGTTGAATCCTCAAATTTATTAATAAATGAATTTATACCATAAATATTCAATAAAGTGGGTTCAATTTTATTATCCGATTCATTATCCGATTCATTATTTAATTGACTCATTATTATTATTAATAATTATTTTTTAAATTTTAAAAATAACAAACAAATAAATAAAACAAATAAAACAAAAAATAAAACAAAAAATCAATAATTTACTTTTTAAAATAAGTTTAAAGTATTTAAAAAATAATTAAATAACTTAATAAGTATTAATTATCATATGAATAATTCAACGCAAAAAATAATCGAAGAATTTAATAATACACTTGATGAATTTATTAATAAAATGATAATACAATTTCCCCAAGAAACAAAGTTAAAAACATATTATTCAGCATATAAAGTTACGAAGTTGTATGATAAAACCATTCCAATTAAAATTTTCATGGGTGGTTGTTTAAATTTTGATAAACAAATTAAAGATAGAGATGCTGATTTTTTCGCTAAACGTCCATATTTTGTAAATAAATTAAAACAATGTTCTTCATTTACCGATGATACCGGTTTAGTTAATTATTGGCACGAATTATCACCTAATTCAAAAAATGCTTTGTGGGATTATATTCAGACATTATATGTAATGGGCGAAATGTATATAAATAAAGACACCACTATTGTTACTAAAATTAACGATATATATAATAATTTATCATTGGATGAATCGCTGGAAAATATAAATAAAAATGAAACATTTTCAGCTGATTATATTAATAAATTTAAATAAAAATTTACTCAAATAAAAATTTAAATGTATTCAAAAAAAAATTCAATAATTTTATTTTAATTGTTAATTTTTAAAATAAAATTATTTATTTATAGTAAATGTCCTCACCATCAAATGAAATATTTTGGTTAGAAAAACCATATGTATTAATAACAAATTTATGTAGATTTAATCCGTTGTCTAATGGAACATTTAGTTATAATATGAACTCATATACAAGATTAATTATAATAATTATGATAATATTATTTGCTGTTACAAAAGAAATCCGATATATTTATGTTGGAATATTTTTAATATTAGTTATTATAATAATGTATTATTCTTTAAAAAACGATAAATTTACAAATACTAATATATCATCAAATAATTTAAAACGGGGTAAGCAAGAACAAACTGAAAAAGGAAAAAATGCGCAAGAACAAACAGCAGTTAATTTACTGAAAGAAACTTCATTACCAAGAAGAACTTCCGATTATTTTAATACACAAGTACCAGTAAATAATCCAGTAAAAAATATACAATTGACAGAGTATGGTAATAAACCAAAATATTCAGAATCAACAAGTTCTGATTCGGATATGTCTAAATTTGTGAATGGTAAAATTTTCCAAACACCGGCACAGTGGATATTTGATAATAGTACAATACAATTTAATACAAATGCCGTCACGTCTATACCAAACGACCAAGGAACTTTCGCAAATTGGTTATACGGAACTGAAAATAATTGTAAAAGTGGTTCAATATATATGCATAGAACTGGTACACCAGATGAAAGTCAATCGTGTAATGGATTTAATGTATCCACACCAACTAATTATGGTAATTTAAATGATTATGTCGCACCCAGCAATTAAATAAAATTAGTAAAAAATAAAATTAGTAAAAAATAAAAAATTAATATATATAATAAATATAAAAATGGTATTTGACGTTGAATATTCTAATAATGATAATAGTACACATACTTTTACAAATGCTACGAATAATTTTTTAGCGGAAAATTCAAATAATTTCGTAAATAGTGATAGAACATTTAATCAATGGACTGGAATAGATTCTGATTCGTGTTCATATAATCAAAGATTAAATTTAGCAACTAAACCAATGGAATATTATGTTAATTCCTTAAATAATATTTCCGGTGTAGATAATCAAGATACATTTTTATCATTTACGCCGGTCGGTAATGCCCAACAAGTAAATATACCTAATTTATTTGATAGAGCTATACCATCTACATTAGAAAAAAAATCTTCCACATATACTCTACCATATCTCACAAGTCCTTGTTTTGGAGCATCAAATAACATTAATACGTATGATACAGACACTGACCTAATATTAAAAGCGGGTTTATTACTAAGATCGAAAAATAATCAGGCGAATTTATCGCAAAAACAGTGGCCCAATTATGGAGATATTCATGCGAATGAATTTGACGCAACAGTACAAAACGCTGGACAAAATAATGATCCGAATTTACATAAAAGTTACAATTCTAACATTCCTGGATTAAATAGTACACCGAATACACAATTTAATGGTATTGGTGTGGTTTCATTAAATGCCGGAGATAATTTTTGGATTTCAAGTACAAACGCATTACAAAACTATATGAATGGACCATATTTAAATTGTAAAGAATATAAAAAATATGTCTTTAATAAATAGTGGTAATTAATTAAAAAAATTAAAATTATTTTATTATTAATTAATAAAAATGGTTCAAACAGATTTAAAATCAGATAATTTATGTGGTTTTAACCAAGCCGCTGCACCAATGTATTATATATTAGACCCAATACAAAATCATACACAATTTACAGTGGGTGAAACCGGTGTATTCTCCGGGGTTGGTTTACATACTCCTGGTGAAGTTATTGATATAAGTAGTTCGTTAGTTGATGGGGGTCGTGACAATTTATTAACATTATGTCAAACACCTGTTCCAAGTATGATGTCAAACAAAGGATATGCGTCAGACGCAAGTATTCGAAATATTGGACCACCATTACCAACACAAGGATTAAATTATCTAAATGATAATTTACAAAAAATACCGGGCGCACAATTTAAAAATTTTGAAAAATTGGAAAATTTGGAAAATATTGAAAATTTAAAAAATACTAATAGTCATAAAATCAATCAGCAATTAAATGAACAACAACATAATAATCAAACTCATTTAAAAAATTATCAAGGGGTAATTAAAGCAGATGGCACTGTTACCGATAAAATAACTAATCGGTCTGGATTTTTATTACCTGAAACTACATCATTTAAACGTTCTGCCTCTGATTATAGCACAGTTGATTGGCAAGCTGGATTTTCGGGTAACGCAAATAATTTATATACTAAACCACAAAATTTAACATATGTTATTGAACGTATGTGGTTAGAAAGAGGTGGTCTGGACCAAAATCAATTAATTAAACAATCACATGAGCAATTTGTTCCGCAAACTGGTAAAGGTCCGTTGGGTATAGGTCGTCAAACTTGTGAAAAAATTAGACAACCATATAACATTAAATACCCATTCGGTTTACCAACTGATTCAAATGGTGAACCAATACCAAGTCCTCAGTCCATAAATTTTAATGCTTTTGATGTTGCCTCCGTTGGTGGAAGTTCGCCACAATTAGAACAAAATAATCAAAGTCAATTTAATTATGGTGCTATGATTACAAATGGTGGATGCAATAAAGTATCATTCTTTAAAGACAATATGAGTTGTAGTAATGAAACAAATGATTTAAATGGTGTTAATGAATATAATTTTAATACAGATATACCACCTGCCGGATTATATAATTAATAACACAAAATAATAAAATTACTTAAAATATCATTGAAAATACTATAATATAGGAAATATTATAATATGTTTAATGAACTATTAACTATTATGTTTATAGATTTGACGTATTTATCAGTAAATTATTTTTTTAATTCTAATTATTCTAATTATTCTAATTATTCTAATATATCTAAATGGTTTTTTATACATAGTATAATAAACATGATTGTTGTATATTATTCATTAAATGATGTAAAAAAATGTATAGAATACATGCCAGAATGTTATAATATAGGATGGAATAATGATTCAATTAAAGTTTATAATTATGCTTTTATATTACATATTTATCATTGTATTTTTTATAAATTAACAAATGAAGATTTATTACACCATTTTTTAATGGTGGCTATTTGTGGAACTCTTTGTTATCATATTAAAAGTATATTAAGTAGTTTAGCATTATTTTTTTTATCTGGACTACCAGGCGGTATTGATTATTTTTTACTTTTTTTAGTCAAAAAAAATATAGTTAGTTCTATATTTGAAAAACGTGTATATGTATATATATCGACATATATTAGATCACCAGGTTGTGTACTAACTTTTTTTATAGGACTATATGGAGTCCATAATTATTATATAAATAAAAATTATTATAAATTATCACTGTTATTATCTACAATTATATTAATATTATGGAATGGGCAATATTATCTTTTAAAATCACACGAATCCTATCAAAAATACTTAAAAAAATAACATTATTACTTAAAAATAAAATAAAAACTTATGTTAATAAACTATTTTAGTTAATGTATTTTCCACATTTATTTGAAAATGAAGAAAATGATGAAAGCGATGAAGTAATGAGTTATATTACCACTTATGAATTTAATATAATGTCACCTATTGACACCAGTGAAAACACGAATAATATGAATTTTTTAGGTGAAGTTTCTTCTTATAATTTACAACGATTATTAAATCCCGAAAATAATGAACAATTTTTTTCTATACCAGCAAGTTCTTTAATTGAAAGACTTTTTACTGATTATTTGCAAAATAAAAATAAATTAAATGAAAATGAATATTCAACAAATACACAAAAAATAAATTTACCAATAGAAGAATGTCCAATATGTTATAATAGTTGTGAAACCAGTATAAAAATTAATAAATGCAACCATCAATTTTGCGAAGATTGTATTAAAAAATGGTTAAAAGAACGGGAAAATACATGCCCAATATGCAGAACCAATGTTCTTAAAAATAATACCGTGTCAGACGAAAGTAACAGTAATGGTAATGGAAATAGTACACGTGATGGTAATAGTACAGGTGATGGTAATAGTGCACGTGATGGAAACAGTGCACGTGATGGAAACAGTGCACGCAATATGGAGAATTTACGTGAATTGTATAGTTACTTGGATTAGGTTAATAAATTTTATATAATATGAATAATCAATTATTTAATGTTAATTAAAAATAAAATAAAATAATTGATTATTAGTAATAATGTTGCCGATCTCAGCGATTATTGGTGTTTCATCAATTGGATATTTATTAGACCAAGCATTTAGAGAACAAAATTTCAATGAAAATAATAAAGATAATGAAATTCCATATAATAATATAAATGGGTGTGCTGAACAATACCCCTGGAATTATGTAGAATCATTTGATAATTTAAATAAAACCCCAGAAAACCCGAAATCATTTGTCCCATTTGATAAAGTCGCAAGTGATGAGAGTTATAATTTTCCTGATAATGATTATTTAACACCTACAAATATAGTTTCACCATCAAATATAACTGCTATTAATAATGCTGGAAACCCTCCGCCGGAATATTTTATTAACGCAAAAGAAAGACCAGTGGAAGATTTTGTAGTTAATAATATGATTCCGTATTTTAGAGGTTCTGGTACAAATCAAGATATGAGAGGAACTGGTGTAGCACAGGCAAATGTAAATTCAGAAAATTTTAATCTCGGTAATGATAATTCTACACCATTTAATACAAGATTAAGTACATTTACCGGATATGATGATACTTATTTACATAAACGTGAAACACCGGCATTGTTTAGTCCACTTGAACAAAAAGACCGTTCTACAATTCCCGGTGAAGATGCTTCCGCACAAAGACCATTAAGAGACCGTTATACAACAAGTATATTAACGATGAATGATGAAAAACCATTTGAAAGTATACAAGTTGGTCCGGGTATAAATATTGACGCAAATTCGCCAAATGATGGTCAAGGTTATAATTCTGGTATAAGTACAAAGATTAGACCAAATAATATAAATGAATATAGATTAACACAATTACCAGGTAGAATTGCTGGTACAAAATATCAAGCAAGTAATCTTCCGTCGGCATTACCGGGTAGTGGTCCGAGTTTTAAATCTTTCCAAAATTCTAAAACAAATGATAATGCGTGGGACTATAATGGTAAAATAGATACTGAAAAATTAATAAATGAAGGTTCAATGTACGGTGTACCAAATAAGAAAGCACCATTGTCGTCAATTGATACATTAAGCAGAAGACCAATGACTGCTACACCGGCAACTGTTCAAGCACAAACAAATTATTCTAATTTTGTATTCCCCTCAGGTACAGATAAACGTAGTACAACAAATGTCGAGTTCGGACAAAGCATTGAAATTAAATAAAAATAGTTTATCTGAATATATCGTTTTAACTGAATATATCGTTTTAACTGAATATATCGTTTTAACTGAATATATATGATTTAATGCTAAATAAAAGAATAAATAAAAGAATAAATAAAATATTTTAATTTATAAATTATGTTAAAAAATAAATTAAAATATTATATTTATAATAAGTAAAATGAACAATACTGGTTCGTTATTAGAAAATCGGGTATTAACATTAGATCAAGCTACACCAGGTGCTGGTCCATTAGGACCGGTTATTGACCAAAGATTAAGTCCGAGAAGTGAAACATATTTGACATTAGACCATAATATTAGAACCAAAATTGATAATAGTTTTATTCCGATTATTAATGCACAGAATGAAACAAGTCAGCAATATGTAAATGATAAATACGTGAATTTTACCGGACGTGAACAAATTATGCCTACTGTCGTTGAACAGACTAATTTAAAAGGACACGAAGAATTCCATAATTTAAGTTATGATAATGCGAGAGTAACAACAAATGAAACCACCAATTATAGTTATTCCGGTAATGCAGTCAGAGAACACGATGGTACAAATTGGTGGAGATACAAGGACGCACCAAAAGTAACAACTAACGAAACCACGAATTATAGTTATTCTGGTAATGCCGTGCGAGAACACGATGGTACAAATTGGTGGAGATACGAGGACGCACCAAAAGTAACCACTAATGAAACTACATTATATAGTTATTCAGGTGATATTAATGGTAATGCGACCAGTCATAATCAAACAAATCGTGTTCAATTTACTGGAACAACTAAATATTATACGGATGATGATGGTAATATACAATGTTATAAAGAACCGGGGTCAGGTGTAACAAACTGGAGTCAAGGTGCTGAAACATTAATTAAAGATTATTATCCCGGGCCAAATGGTGCGACAAATATTCAATTAGATGCCGACGAAAAAATCGGTTTTACACATTTAAACGCTGACTGGTTTGATATGAATGTTAATGGTGTGAATTCGTATAATCAAGCCGTACCAAATGGTGAAAGATTTCAACAAGTTTCACAGGATTTAGTCGGTGAGGTTAGAGCGAATCCTAACAAAATTGAATCAGTTGATAATAGACAAACCGCAAATTATTTAATTACTAATTTACAAGAGAATGATTTTTCTATTTATCAAAGACCTCAATTAAGAAACAAACAGAATAAAGTCAATTTGTGGATTGATTCAAACGCACAGGATTATTCTGGTATATCTACCCAAAGTGTAAAATTAGAAAAGTTACCTAAACATAAATTACAAAATGGAGCACAAAATGTTTATACAAATAATCAATATAACCCGAATCAAGTTTTATTACATAATACAATTGGGCAATATGACGCAACTATTGAAAATCCATTATTATTCCAACAGATAAGTCCTAATAATACAGCACAGTTTATGGGTCAAGGTTATCCCGGTAATGCTATTGATGCTAATAAAAGAGATAATAATGGAAGAATACTGCTGGATACTGATTCATTATTATCAAGTGAATATTTGGATTTATTTTCACCAACTGGTTGTTTAAATAATCAATGTGTTTATTAATAAAATAATAAATAAAAAATATTCTAAACCAGAATTAAAAGAAGGATTTCAAGAAATTCATACAATACCATTTTATTACCAAATAAACACAACATTAACTTAATACCAAAAGAGTTCTACTTTAATTATCTAAAAGATTTTTTTATTTATTTATTCAGAATAAAATGTTAAAATCCGAATGTTATCATTTGTATCATTTGTAAAATATGTATAACCATCAAATATGCCTGACGTTCCGGTTATTAGAAATTTTAATACTGAAGGAACTTGAATATAATTTTTATTATCTTGTGAAGGGGTATATCTCGTATGCATAAAGGTAGATTGATTATTATTATCAGTATCAGTTATATAGTTATTAAATATACTTATACCATTTTCAAATCTTTTATAATCAGATATAAATATATATTCAGTACCTAATAATTCAGTATCTAATAAATTTACCATAATATATGTGTTCTGAATATCCGTCATTATTAATAGTACTCTGATGTATTGGGGTATTTACATCATATTTAAACACTAATGGTTCTTTTTTAACATTTAAATCGCTGATTAATTTATCCACTTTTTCCGAAATTGTATTTTGATTATTCTGTAAATTATTTGCCGTATTAACTAAATTCATATTAATATTATGTGCTGACCCAGTGATATTTAGATTTAAATTATCTATCGCAGAGTTTAATGTTTCTTCGCTAACGTTTTTCATTTTCTATATAATTATAAAAGATTTTTTTATTTATTTATTTATTTATTTATAAAATTATCAATTTTGTCTTTATTATTTTTATAAGTATTACCAAATACCGTTCTTAAATTAATTAATGATTTACCTTCAATGGAATGTTCAACTGTTTCAACTGAAACCCATCTAATATCATTTTTTTCAAGGTATTTTTTATCAATTGTAGTTATAACATTACTAATAAAGTTTTTTGTACTTGTAAATTTAGTACGTATTATATCAGAATATTGTATTTTAATAAGGTACATATAATAAGGATGCCCAGAACCAGTTTTAGAAACTATTTTTGGACATTTTTTTAATAATTTTCTAACGTGGTCATAATCATAAACACTACCTAATGTTTCTTCAAAAAATTCTCTTGCTGCGGTTGTTTCATAATCTCCGCGGTCTTTTGGTTCAACTCTTCCTCCAAAATCTGACCATTTATTATCAACGTCACGCCCTAATAAGTAGTATGTTGACCCTTTATAATATGTATAAATTAAAACACCTGCAGAATAAATTTCATAATTACTCATAATATAATAAATGATTAATACTTACTTTATATACAAATAAATTAAAATAAACGTAAAATAAATAAAATAATAAATAAATAAATAAATAAAAATATATAATAATTTATTTATTTTTATATATTAAATGTCGGAAAAAAGAAAAGTGGACACATATAAATATTATGATGAATATTTAAAAATAAAAAATGAAGAAAAAGAAATAAATAAACAAGATGAAAAATTAAATAAAGATTTTATAGAAAGATATAATAATAATGATTTTTTTAAAATATATAATCCACAATCATCCATTGATAATCAGGTAGGTGAATTACATATAGATATAGTTATAACAAAGTTACCAGTTTATATAAATTTTGAAAATAAATTTTCATCAAAGATTAAATTAACTAATAATTTAAAAAACCAATTACCAGTTAATATTTATTGTAAATATGTTTTTATGAGATTATTCCGAATTTTATTTTGTTTAGATTATTTACATGATTTTACAACGTCACGCATAAATAATGTTTTAATTAAAGAAAGTAATAAAAATAAATCCACCATATCAAAACAATTAAAAGATATATATAAAGTTCAATATAATGATGATATAAATGATATAAAAAGTCATATTATAAAAATTAATAACATAATTAATGATAAAAAAGAGGATTTAGATTCTAATATTAGTTTTATTAATTTTAAATATAATAATAGTTTAAAAAATTTAGATAATTTATCAGATTTAGATAATTTATCCGATTTAGATGAGTTAATATTTACGTTTAATGATAATAAATATTTTTCACTTTTAACAAAGCAAATATTACAATTTTTAGATATAAAATTAATAGATAATACTGATAATATATCAAAATATAGTTGTTATAATAGTTTAGATAATATATTAAAACTGGATAAAAATCAACATGATACAGATTTAAGAATAATAGTAGATGCTGATAAAAGTAGATTTGATTTATATCCTATTATAATGAAAATGTGTGACCTATTTAATAATAATAATAATAATAATTATAAATCAATTAAACTTGTTACGTCCATATTAGATTTATATGATGGTGTTTCCGGAACTGCTCTTCAAAAAACTTTTGATAAATTTATATCTATGAAAAAAGATAAAGATATAAAAAATGTCGGAATAATTAGTTCAAATTCTAATAAAATTTTTATAACTATGAAATTAGATTTAGATGATATTTATGAAAATAGATATATAGATTTAATTTTTAAAAAAAGTCAAAGGGATAAAAAATATATATGTGGATTAAATATAATTAGATTTTTTCAATTAAATGATATAAATGATGGTAGTAATGTAAAAGATGATAAAGATAAAGATTATATTTACGACGGTTCATTAAGTAATATATCAAGTAAAATGAATGAAATATATTTATCTAAAAAAATTTTAGACAATGATGATGCGAAGGATATGGTATATTATTCTTATTATAAAACAATGGGTGATTTTAGTCAAGTCTTATTTTGTTATCAGGAATCGTTACGTAATCCGGGTACAAAATATTTATTTATAACATTTGATAAAATTGCGAGTTATATCAGTTCTATATTTAATTTGGGAACATTATCAGAAAATTATGAAAATCCATTAATGCCATTATCATTTTTTGAATATAATTGGGATATGAATTTAATTAAGAAAAGTTTTACGTGGAATGAATCATTTAAAAAAATGATGATAACAACACCGGTCAGAACATTTAGAACATTTAAAAGATTCATTGGTAGTGGCATTGGTATTGATATGGGTACGGGTATGGATACAAGTTTTGGTAAAATTAAAGACAATTATGGAATTCCAAAGGGCGAATTATCTAAAAGTAAAATACGGTCACTTATAAATTTATCTCATAAATATAATATTAAATTAAATAAAGATACATATAATAATTTATATAGATTATATAAGTTACAACTATTAGCAAAAAAACATAGAATACCAATAACTTATAAAACAAAAAAAAATAACCGGATGTATAAAACAACACAAAAATTAATTAAAGAAATAAACCAAAAAATAAAGAAATAATAAAGAAAAAAACCAAAAAATAAAGAAATAATAAAGAAATCAACGAAAAAATAAAGAAATAATAAAGAAAAAAACCAAAAAATAAAGAAATCAACGAAAAAATAAAGAAAAATCAATTACTTAATTAAAAATCTTTCAGTAAATCTGATAATCTATCTATTTCATTGGTTATTTCTCTACGAATAGCCGTTTTCTGTGGTCTTGTTAATCCAGTTTCTTTACGAATATTTTTTGAACCGGGTGGAAATCTATGTGATGGTGCTGGTACATAGTCCAGTTGTTCTCTAAACCCGGTATTTTTTATACGACTTGCAGGGGTAGGTACATAAGGTAGTGAATCTAATAAATCCTGTGTAGTGATTTTTGATTCTTTTCTTACTGGCGGTTGCATTTCATTTCTTTTTTGTTTTATTAAATTAAATAATTGTGGTTTTGTAAGTTTATCATCTACCATTAAACCTAAATTATATGCTTCTATTAAAAGTTCTTGTTTAGAAATTTTTGTTAAATAATTTCTTTCATTTTTTGTAAGAGATTTTGGAACACCAAAATAAAACGTATTATAACTCATTTTAAATATAATATATAATTTTATTTTAATTTTTATTAATTTTTATTAATTTTTTACTTTTATTAATTTTTTACTTTTATTAATTTTTTACAGTTTAAGCAACGGTTATTTTTTATTTAAAGATTTTATCAATTAAATTAATAATAATGACTGAATGAATGAAATATTACTTAAAAAAAATTCCGGACCATTTAGTGTTTTTTTGCTTGATGAAATAGAAAAAAATAATAAAATTAAAAAAACGGTAAATGCTAAAACCACAGAAGACGCTAAAAATTTAGCGATAATGCGTTCTGTTAAAAGTAAAAAAAACAATAATAAAAATAAAGATATGAGTGGTAAATCACCGAATATTAAATTAATTGATAGTGATATTTCTAATAAATTTAAAATTAAAAATGGAGCTTCTATTAATAATATTAATTTAATAAAAGATTCTGATTCAGATAGTATAGCTACCGCTGAACCAGAAAATGATACCAGTCCAGAAAATACACCAATTCGGAATAAAGTACCGAATAAAGTCCCAACTAAAAAATCTTTTCCAAAATTTCCAACAATGGAAGATGATGAATTTAAATACTTCACTAATAATAAAAAACAAAAACCAATTATACAAAAAGAAGAATCAGAAGATGAATATTCGGACGAAGAGGTTTCAGAGTCTGAATCAGAAGTAGATGAATCTGATGGAGGTTCAATAACATCAGTTAAACATAAAAAAATTAGTCCACGTGAAGCTGAAAAACGTAAACAAGAATTATTAATTAAATTATTAGCACTTGAAAAAAAGGGTGTAACACTTACAAAAAATTATTCATTAAAAAGTACATTAGAAGAAATTGAATTTGAATATACAACACAACAAAAAGCAGCTGAAATAGAAGCAAGTGTTCATTTTCAACAAAAAATTCTTATGGCGGCTATAACCGGTGTTGAATTTTTAAATAAAAAATTTGACCCAGTTGGAGCAAAATTAGATGGTTGGTCTGAATCAGTTATGGATAATATTAACGATTATGAAGAAGTTTTTAAGAAATTACATGAAAAATATTCTGAACGTGCATCAATGCCACCTGAATTACAATTATTAGTAACATTAGTTGGGTCTGGTTTTATGTTTCATTTAACAAATACCTTATTTAAAAGTGCGTTACCAGGATTAGGCGATGTACTAAAAACAAATCCCGATATAATGAATAATATTATGGGGGCGATGGGTAAAGCTATGAATACCGCACAGGGAATTACACCGCCACCTCCCCAACAGACGAGACCAACTATACCACAAGAACCGATAATGCAACAACTGCCGAAAACACAATCTGTATCACAGATGAATAATCAAATGAATTTTCCGACGCAACGTGATAAATCAAATGAATTTACCGGACCGTCTGTTAATTTAAGTAGTTTACTTAATACATATAATGATGGTCCGGGCAAACCGATGATACAACAAGCCCCGAAAATGAACCCGGGTACTGATATAGATAGATTTTCAGTAGCAAGTTCATCTGATTATTCTGAAATTGAACCCACACGCACAATTAACACCACGGTAAAAAGTAAGGGTAGAGGTAAACCATCTGGAAAGAGTATTAAAATTTAAAAAATTAAAGTTAAAATTAAAATTAAAATTAAAGTTAAAATTAAAATTAAAATTAAAATTAAAGTTAAAATAAATACAAATAAATTTATTTAGTATTAATAATAGATTTATTAATATGGCACCACTATCGTGTGCTTCTGTGTCGGATTTATATGGTAATAATTTTGGGTTATCACCTGAACAACTTGCGGAACAAATTGTTAAAAAAACATATAATCAACAAGACTTAAAAGAAAACCAAATCGCAGGTAAAGCAAATTTTCAGGAGCACTTTCCTCAAAGTACATTTGGAAATTTAAATGGTAATAATACAAATATACCACCAATGGTTAATCAAAAAAATAATTTAAGAAATACGAATTTACCACCAAATCCCGCACCAATTTCAGATAATAAAACAGAGTTTGCAAGAAGACCAGCATTTACAGATATTAATAATAACTTTCCGTCAAATCAAGGATTTTCAATGTTTAATAGATTTCAAAATTTATTTGGTACTCGGGATAATTTATTTGGTACTCGGGAAAATTTTGGAACACCTATAACGGAATCTGATTGTTTACATCAGTTAGTTTCTATCGCAAATGACATACAATTAATACTTAGAATTATTATGTTTATAATGATTTTATTATTTATTATTCAAATCTTAAAGAAAAATTAAATAATTTATCTAATAATTTCATCTACCATAATCTTTGTACAAATACTTTTAAGCGAATATACTTTATCATTGTCAAATGATGCTCTATATTCATTTATTGTCATAAATCCACCATAATCTTTAAGACATTGAATGGGTGGTGCTGGTTTAATTGTATAATTAGCACCAAATAATTTACGGTACATATGTCCAATTAAATAAACTTTTGTTGAATATATTGGTGAGTTAATACCATAAGCTTTAACGCAATTTGGACTACAAAAATTTCCAGTTACTTTAAATCTTTTTAATTCTTGACTATAATCTATTGGTAAAAAAAATGGTTTATTTTTAAATGTATGATGACAATTATAACATCTATTTATACTCATTATAATTTCATTACCCGCATCAAATTCATTCTGATGATATTTCATTACTTTATAATTTTTTTCTATTATTATTTTGGTATTTTTATTAGATTTTAGTTCTTTTTCGTCATCAGAATCATCATAATCTGAATTGCTTAAATTTATTTTACATTGATTATCATTTTTGGTATTTTTATTTAATGAATCTTTGATGTCATTGATATGAATAGGTTCTTTATTTGTATGGACTTTAATATTTAAATTACCAAATAAAATATTTTCAGATTCATAATTTTCATCTATTTCTTTTATTACATTTTTAGTAGTATTTTCACTAAACGTAATAGGATTATTTTGTATAATTTTTGTAGTTGTTTCTACTTCCCATTTTTTTTTACGTCCCCTTTTTTTTTTAACTTGTTCAATTTGTAATGTTTCAATCATTTCTTGGGTTTGTTCACCATTACTTATATTATTATTACTTATATTATTATTACTTATATTATTATTACTTATATTATTATTACCTGGTTCTACTATTTTTTTCTTTCTTCCTCTTTTTTTTGGACCATCAGTTGGAACACCAGTTGGAACACTATTTGGAACACTATTTGTACATAGTTCCATATTTTCTTGAATTGTACAATTAGAGTTTACCATTTTATATTAATACAAATTAAAACTTTAAATTATTTAAAAGAATATTCTTATAATATTTTATAAGAATATGTACTTTTTATATTTATCCTCCGTAGTTGTTTTTTTTTATGCGATTTATAAATGTACATTTGGTGTAAATAAAGATATAAAATCATTTGACCATAAACATGAGTATAATTTTTCATTAAATAACATTAAATTTTATAAAGATAATGAATGTATCAATGTTGTTCAATATAATAATAATGTTAGTAAAAATTACAAAAAGATTGAATTAAATGTTAATTTTTTATATGATTTTTATGTAGTTGATTATTATTATAATTCAATTAATTATAAATATTTATCTAATAATCGTATTTTTACATTTCCGATTTATCCAAGAGATAAAATTAAAAATTATGTATATATAAATAAAATTAAATGTGCTGAACTTAAACGTGTAATTTGTAATCCCGTTACTGACGTTACTGACGTTACTCCTGTTACCGAAGTTACTGACGTTACGGACGTTATTAATAAATTTATTGGACCAAATTATAATTTTTATAAAGACCTTGATTATAAATTTAATATTACACATTTAATTAGTTATCTAAAAGCTGAAAATTATTTATCTGAACCTGAACCTGAAACGGATACAGTAACCGAAACTAAACCTGTAACTGAACCTGTAACTGAACCTGAACCTGTAACTGAACCTGAACCTGTAACTGAACCTGAACCGGATACAGTAACCGAAACTGAACCTGTAACTGAACCTGAACCTGAACCGAATACAGTCACTGTAACTGAATATAAATTTATATTTTATGATAATTTTACGAATGAATATTCAAACTATGTAGATTATTTAACATGGGAACCAAATCTAAGATTATAAAAGTATTTAAAAATAACTATTTATTTAATAAATAATGAAAACTGAACAAAATAAAATAATTGAAATTAAAACTGTTCAATCAAATGCAATTCGTATTTTATTTGAGGCATTAAAAGATATATTAACAGATGTAAATTTACAATTTTCAGAAGACGGAATTAAAATTATATCAATGGATGGTTCAAAACAAGCAGTTATTAATTTAAAATTAGAGGCGAATAAATTTGAAAAATTTTATTGTAAAAATCCTTTACGGGCAGGTCTAAACATGACATCGTTATATAAAATTATTAAAAGTGTAAAAAATAGTGATATTATTACCATGTATATTACAGAAACCAATACTACAAAATTACATATTGAAATTGAAAATAAAGAAAAGAAAACTAATATTTTAACAGTTTTAAAATTATTAGATATAGATGAAGATATTTTAGATATTCCAAATATAGAATTTGACACAGTTAAAACGATGCCTTCAAATGATTTTCAGAGTTATGTACGTGAACTTTCAATAATTACAAATAAAATTAAACTTGAATCTATAAATAATACATTTTTTTTATCTGGGGAAGGTGATTTTGCTGAAACGAGAATTATGGTGGGTGATTCAAATAACATTGAAATTAAAAATGAACATGATGCTTATGGTACATTTTATATTAAATATCTACTATTATTTACAAAAAGTACAAATTTATGTACCACTGTTGAAATATATCTTAAAAATAAATTTCCATTAATTTTAGTATATAATGTTGCGAATTTAGGTAAACTTCAATATTGTTTAGCACCACTGGTTGAATAAATTACTTAAATTACTTAAATTACTTAAAAACTTATATTAGATAAATATAAAAATGTTAAAAGTACAGCTTACGTCCAATAAAGATGGTGCATTTTTAAATTTACCTATGATTGAAGATGAATTCCTACCAACGGTTACTATTGTGACACCGACATATAAACGCCATGATAATTTTGAAATTGCTATTAGAAATTATAAAAGTTTCAATTATCCCCGTGATAAATTATCGTGGATAATTTTAGATGATTCACCAACTGATTCATTAAAAGAACTACTTCCAACTGATAATAGTATACGTTATATTCATAATACTAATAAAGAATCAATTGGTTCTAAAAGAAATCGTTTAGCGTCTGAATGTAATACCCAAGTTATTTGTCATATGGATGACGATGATTATTATTATCCAGATTCAGTTAAAATTCGTGTAGTTGCGATGATTTCTAATAAAAAACCAGTATCTGGGTGTATTGAATATAATTGTTATAATATTGTAGATGATACACAATTTATAGCCCGGGGTAATGAAGAACTTTTAAATATCGGTGAAGCGTCATTATGTTATTTAAAAGATTATTGGAATCAATATAAATATTTAGATACTGATACTCACGAAGAATCAATACATTTTTTACAAGGTAATTTAAAAAATTATGTTGATATTCCTTGTTTTTGGATTCTTTTAAGTATTACACACCAAAATAATGTATCCGGACGTAGAGCAATTGCCCCCGTATTAGCTTTATCATTTTTAGAAACATTACCAGTTTCTGATTTTGAATATATTAAATCATTAAAACTTAAATTAATGGAAAAAGACCCATTAAATGCGTTGGCAATTAAAAAAGTAAAAGAATTACAAAAATCAAAATTTCCAGAAAAAATAATTACGAACTTATCATTAAATCTCCGTAAAAATATATTTATAAGAGAATATTTAAATCAAATTGCTACTAAAAATTCATGTACAGAATCAGATTATATAATTCTATGTTTTCCTGGGCAGTATATTAGGGAATTAAATTTTGAAAAGGAAATAGAACTTATTAATTTTGTCAAAACTAATAAAAATAAATATCGTTTTACAATTTATACAGATTGTGAAAAAGGGTATTCATTTGAAGGAATCACGTTAAGTCCATATTGGAAATGGAGAACTTGTAATAAATATTATCATTGTTTAGTATATTCTGACGCTTCACACCTTAAACTTGGTATTAATTCTAAAAATATTACATTTTATAATAATAAACAATTTGATGTTCCCGAAATGTCAAAAGCTACAAATATCGTAGATAAACTTGAATAAAAATAAAAATAAAAATAAAAATAAATACAAAAATAAAAAAATGGCATTATCAAAAACTATTTCAAACGACTATAAAGAAAGAGCTATCTATGATAGGTTATATGTAAATAATTTAAAATCCCAAAATGTCGCTATTCGTGGCAATGAAAATAATAGTTTACCTCCAAAATTAATTAATATGGATGTTCCAATAAATGATTTAATATATGTCGGTATCAATATGAAACCATGTGAATATTGTAAAACAAATATTGGGTATCATTATCATGATTTAAATAAAACTACCAAGTGGGATAATTGGATTGATAATAAGCACGTATGTAAATATTGTAAAGAAAATCCTGGGGCAATTCATATTCATACAAATAATTAATTTAAATTACAAAAAAAAATTACAAAAAAAAATTTAATTTATAATTTATTTAGAAATATTGATAAAATATTTAATTAACTCATAATGACAATCACGTACAATGACCAGTTAAATAACGATTTTATCAATATTAATAACACGTACAATAATAACCGTGAAAGTAATAACATTAATTGGGGAAGTAATAACATTAACTATGTAAGTACACTATCAAACTACAATAATAATAATAACCGTAGAAGTACCGGAATTTCAATAACTGACAACAACATTAACCGCGGAAGTACTAACGAACAACTTAATATGGTAATCAGCGAACTAACTATACACATAATTAAAGAAATTAAAAATGGTATATATCCTAATGTCCTTATAAATTACATTAAGGGTAGAATAATTAATATAATAACAAATAGTAATATTACACCTGATACACCAGAACAAAATCATTGTAGTGTTGGACGCCCGGTTATTGATAATAATAATTGTTCAATATGTTTAGAAGAAGAAAAATGTATGGCGTTTATTAATTGTGGTCATATGTGTATATGTGAAAATTGTTCAGATAAAATTATTATAAGTAAATGTCCAATATGTAGAACCTCTGGTCGTGCTATAAAAATATTTAGATAATTAATTGTCCCAATTTGTTTTTTCTTTATTTTTTCATTGTTTTTTCTTATTTTTTTTTCATTGTTTTTTCATTTTTCTTATGTGATTGGCGAAAATTAGGGTCTCTATGACTTGTACATAATGGAAATTCACCGCTATAATTAGTAGATATACTCATTTCACATTTACATACTTTACAATTTGTAACAATCATGTTATTATCGTTGATACGTCTAATAGAATTTTTTTTTAATGTTTCCCCGGATTGTTTAATTGGTTGTTTAGCTGTTTTAAAATCAGCGTCGTCCCAAATACTTTCAATAAAATCTGATTCAATTGGATTCATTGTTATTTTTTAAAAATTTATAATTTATTTAAGTAAATTAATATATTTAGTTAATTTACTTAAATATATTAATTTATTGCTAAATTTTCAGGTAAAATTAATAGTAATTTTTAGGGAAAATTTTAATACATTCAAAGTGTTTATTAAAATTTAATAGTTGTGAAAGACCTTCAAGATTTACTTCTGGTTCAGCACACATTACAAATCTACATGAAATAAAAGATAAATGTGTAAACATAGATTGTTTCATGTAATAATAATCTATATAACACCTTTCATAAAATTTTTGATTATTTTTTAATATAAAATGATATTTTTCTAAAAGATAATAAAGGTGTATTAATTCTTCTCCAATATGTTTAAAATTTCTATGACTATTAAATGGTACGTCCAAAAACTTTTTAATCCCATCATTAATATAATAAGATGTATAAAATTTTACTAAATGTTTTTTTATAAATATATCAATTTTATTAAGTATTATAGTTTGAATAGATTTATTGTATCTATCTATATAATGTTCTCCTTTTATGTTTTCAATAATAATTCTTTGGACATCATCCGGTAACCGAATAAAATATTTCATGTTTTTGCGACATTTATTTCCACGGAATATTTTTTGAATGAATATTACATTTTTATGTATATATAAATTATAATGTAAAGTGCAATATTTAACATTATTAATTATCCATTTATTATTATTTTTACACTTTCTTTTTTTTCTTGTAATTGCATCAGATACTACATATCCGCAACGCATTGATACCATAGTTATGATTATCTTTAATAAATTATTAATTTAATTATTAAATAAAATTAAATTTTGTAATTTTTTTTATTTAATTATTTAATTATTTTGTAATTTTTATTTTCTCTTATTTTAACCATATTAAAACCCAGAAAGTTTTTTCCCTAATTCATCTACAATTGGACTTTCAATCGGTGTTATTTCTGGAATTATTCCACCATATGTATTAGGCTGTTTTGGGAATAATTTTATTTTACAAGGATAATGAGTTGTTGTGCGATTTTCATTAAATGCTTTTTGTTTCTTTTTCAGGTTTGCTTGATTACATAAAGAACGAGGCATATAACATAAATATATAACTGCTCTAATATTTGGAATCATTCGTCTTTTATCTGCTTCAATGCCACAATGTATAGTTCTACTATCCCAAAATACAAGAGAACCTTTTGGACATTTAATATTTTTTATACTACAACCTTTATCAATATAAAAGATTTCTTGTTCTTTCTTCAATTTATACCAATCGGATTTATCTGTAATGTCATATATTTCTTTAAACTCTGCGTGATATTTATTGCTTCCTTCCATAAATGATAGTGTTGCATCATAATCATTAATATCTAAACCAGTAATAAAACTTTGAATACATTTAAATCCGTCGCTCATAAATGATTGGTCTGTATGATACCATGTATTACCTTTATTCCAACCTTTTTTTGTTATCTCTGGTGGTAAATTAAAACTTAACGCATCAAATGAAACTAATAAATCATTTACATCACACTCCCAAAAATACGCAAATATTTCAACAATTTTTATATTTTGTCTTACATCCCAACACGTTTGTGAATGTCCTATACCCCAATGTTGTATTAACATGGAGTGTATTGGATATAATTTATAGAATTCACGCCAAGAATTTTTATCGTTTCTGTTTATCGGTATTTCCCATTTTTGTGTAATATACTCAAAGAAATCCCAAATTTTATTAACCATATTATTACATTCATTTTCATCTAATACACACGGAATAATAGCAACACCATAATTTTCAATAGTTTGCTTTAATGTTTCCTTTGTACAAACATACTTTTCAAATTCATAATTATTTTGGTTATCCATTTTATGTTATTTTATATAATAAACAATCTTTGTATAAATTTAAATCAATTTTTGTTTTTAGTTCGCATTTAAAATGCGTGTTGCTTTAAATGAAATTTAATTTTGTAATTTTTATTTGATAGAATTTATATTTAAAATACCTGCGAATATTAACCAAATAACTAACGGAATTAATAATATACTACTTGTTTTATTTATTTTAAATAACGAAATCGCTAAATATAAGCACGTAATAAATGAGAGTAAAATATTAATTAACCCCGATACTTTTGAATATTTATATATTATTGTCCATGATGCTAACAATAAAGTTAAAATTACAAATAATATAAATATGATATTTGGTGAATTTAAACTAATGTACCACGAAATACCTACTAATATTAATAAAATTGGCCACACAAATGAAAATACTATCGGTGGCGGTCTAAATGATATTTTTTTACCATAATCTTTCATATCAATAAATAATGTAGGAAATGATACTAATACAATGGGAATTAAAATTATAAATAATGATAATATATTATCACGGTTCATTTTATTTATTAAATTTACAAATATTTAAATTACTTAAAAAAAAAAATATATATATATACATATAATAATGGATAAATTGAGTGAAAGTGAAAAAGTAAGCGAAGATAAAAGCGAACAAGTAAGTGATTATGAAAGTGATAATAGTGATAATTATAAAAGTGATGTATCTTGTGATTCTTGCTCGTTGCGTGAGGCTACCGGTAATAGCCTAACGCAATCCGCAATTATATATACTGAATTAACAAGAAAAGATATAGAAAAAATAATTGGAATGAAACCAATTGATATAACAAAATATAAAAAAGCATTTGTACATAAAAGTGTGGTTAAAAATGCGAAAGAGTGTAAAGACCTGCCGGAATATATGCAAGAATCATATGAAAGATATGAATTTTTAGGTGACTCTATATTAAGTCTTATAATTGCTAAATATTTATTTAATAAATTTCCAACAAGTCAAGAAGGTAATTTAACTAAAATTCGTACAAAATTGGTAAATGGAAAAACACTTGCGATGTTAGCAAATAAATTAGAATTAAGTAAATTTTTAATTTTAAATTATAAAGTAGAAAATATTAATGGTAGAAATAACGATAGAATATTAGAAGATGTTTTTGAATCATTAATATGTTCTATTTATTTAGATTTAGGATTCAATTATGCTGAAAAATTTATAATAGACCACATTGAAAAACATATAGATTTTAATAATATATTTGAAGATAATAATTATAAAGATATATTATTAAGATTCTGTCAAAATAAATTTGGTGGAACAACACCAACATATAATATAGTAGAAACAACTGGTCCTCCGCATAATAGAAATTTTAAAATATCATGTTATATACAGGACGTTGAATATAAATATGGTCGTGGTAAAAATAAAAAAGAAGCAGAACAACTTGCGGCAAAAGAAACACTAAAACATTTTAAAGTTCTTTAATTTTGTTATAAGCAACCGTTATTAACTTTTCCGCATGTTTAAAATCTTGTCCGTGGTCATCATCTCTCCAAGTTACGTGATTACACATTGAATGTGCTATTTCGTGAATAACTAATTTCATTATAGTATTTATATCATTGAATTTACCCTGTTTATTTCTAAGTGTTAGAAAAATATCTCTATAATTAGCACGTAAATTTTTATCTTTACCTACTGATTCATAAGTTGAATAATACAACTGCTTTGGTTTATTAAGTCCATTGAATTGTGTACCGAGTTGCATTTCAGATAATAAGTATTTATTTGGATGAATATCACAAAAACATTTAATTAATTTTCTGTCATAATCTGTATATTTAGACGAATATTGATTAATCGTTAAATATTGACTAATATTATATATTATTTTATTAATGTAGTCTAAAATTTGACCCGCAGTATAATAATCATGATAGATATTCAGTACTTTATAATTTCTGCCATGAATATTAACTGATGTATAATTTACAGTTTCATCAAAATCCCAAAATTCTTTTTTTGACATATATATATATATATAGTTATATATATTTATAGTTATATATTTACTTGAAAATTATAATAAAAATTAATATTTTCATGTAAATATCGTTTTTATTGTTTTTATTGTTTTTTAAAAACTAATTTCAATACCCAATGGTGACGTAAATTTAACTTTGTGTGAACTTTTTTTACTTGCGTTACTTGCGTTACTTGCGTTACTTGCGTTACTTGCGTTACTTACGTTTCCCATTTTAGTTTTACGGGATTTTTCTTTCTTTACTTTTTCTTTTTCTTTTACTTTTCCAAAAACATTACCGTTTTGTGGAAATTTATAGAAATGTTGTGCAATCCCAGAATTACCACTATTAGAATCAAATACGGTTTGAACAAATTGACCTTTATTTGCGATTTTATATGGGTTTTGATTTATTTCTTTTGTTGGAATTTTTGGAGGACCGGGTCTTGGAGGACTGAGTCTTGAAGTACTATTATTAGAAAAATGAGGTTTACCGTATTTATTAATTCCTTGGGCATTAATTCCTTGGGCATTAATAGACCAATCAGAATTTAATCCATCATATAATAATTTTTGTGAATTAGAATGTTTGTTAACATAATTTTTAATGTTTCCAGAAATAAACGCATCTTTATTTTGTCTTTGAATTGGTACTTGCTCTCTTAAATAATTATTACCTGTAATTCTGGAAACCCCATTACCACCGGCTGCGTAAGTTAAAAAGGGTTCAGTTGAATTTACCGGTGCTTGTACAAACGTATTTTTATTACTTAATTTATTACCGAAGTTATTAGTTAATTTATTACTTAATTTATTACCGAATTTATTACCGAATTTATTACTTAATTTATTACTTAATTTATTACTTAATTTATTACTTAATTTATTACTTAATTTATTACTTAATTTATTACCGAAGTTATTACCTGTATTATTATTATCATAAAATCTCATTCTATTAATATAATCATTTGAATATGTCATAGGTGAATTTAATTTTACATCGGTATTACCTTTTAAATCCTGGGAATAATTAGAATCATCTATAAGTATTTTAGGACACTGCCATTGTTGTCTTTCTAATTGCCATGCTTTTGTACCAGGCGTTGTACCAAAATGATTTAAATAAGTATCTTTAATTGGTAAATCACTTCTATATGGTATAGCACACGACGGTTGATAACCTTGTAAAATATATTGATTATCAGAAGGTCCATATGGTCTATCCATAATATGACAAGCTCTTCCGAAGCAATTATTACGGTGTTTTCTGATATTATTTAAACTTTTTATATTACCGGAATTATTATCTAAATAATCAATGTCAATATTTGAACCAGTTAAGTCATGTGTACTTTTAGCTCCAAATTTATTAATTAGAGATTGTAAAATATTTGTAGAACCTGTAATCATTTTAGAATTTTTATGTGGTAATCCATTAACCTTTGGACTACCTAAAAATGATACTGGAAATTCTTTAATTCTTGGTTCATGATATTTAATATATGGTAATTCTTTTTTAGAAATCATAATTAAACATAAATTAACATTTGGATTATCAGTGAGATATTTTAATAATTTTTCACAGTATTTACAGTTTTTTAATAAATAGGTAGTAATCATAATTACTGTTATAATTATACATTATTTTTTTAATTTTTTTAAAATTTATAAATAGTAATAATAATACAAATGGATATAGATTACGATACTCTTTTAAATGCGTCCGATGATGAATCTGATAATGGTTCTGATGTAGAAACCGACACAGAAGGACTGGAAGGACCGGAAGGACCGAAAGGACCGGCAGTAATTTCATTTGAACAAGAATTGGCAGAATCAGAATATTTACAGGCAATACAAAATAAATTACAACAAGGTCAAATAGACGATTATACCTATATGTTAGAAAAACTAATAATTGAATATAAACAGGCATTAAAATATAGACATTTTAACATTGATAATGAAGAAGATAATCAAAAAGTTTTACGTATTCGTGAATTAAAATTGGAATTACAAAAAGAATTATTAACTGAAAAAATAGATGAAATGGAATTTACCCGCAAATATTATAATTTATTAAAACTTGAATATAATATTTTATTAAAATATGAAGATTATTCATTAAATTCAAAAAAAAATAATAAACAAATTCCAGATGTATTTGATAAAAATATAGACGAATTAATGAAACAAGAACATAAATATTTAAAAAAAATAGCGAATGATAGAGATGTCAACTGGCCAGATAAACCGAAAATAACTAAAAACGATACAAAATTAATGCGAATGCAAAAATATATGTTATATCATTTAGAATTAAATAAAGCATATGAATTAACTAAACAATATATACCGGGTTATAAATTAAAAACACTTGAAACGCATAAAATTGGTGTAGAAACCAAATGGATTATTTTAGATTCAGATAAATTTACATTTGAAAATATTAAAAATGACTATTTAAAAAATACCGGTGATAGTGAAATTTTCGTAGATCCAACAGTAGAAATGAAATTACGAGCAATAAAAAATGTTTTACGTACAAAAACAAGAGAAGAATTATTAAATTGTATAACAAATGAAAATATTATAAATAAATTATCATATATTGAAACATTGAAAAATAATACCGTATCTGTAATGAAATTTCGGGAATATCCGGAAACATATGAAAAATTGAAAATGATTTTAAATGAAGAAGCGAAATACTATAAAGTTTCAAAAAATGATTTAATGAAAGATTTTAATAAACAATTCTTTAATATTTCACCGAATATCAATTTAACCGTACTTCCTAAAACTATCCAACCGACATTTTATGTTAAAATTAAAGATAATGTGTATAATACCGATTTACCCGAACAATTTGGAGAATTAAGTAAACAGTATAAAATTAAACCATCAGCAAAAGGATATTCGTTTTTATTAAAAATTACTAAAAATTCAGGAAAAAGTAGTAATAAAAGAATATCCGAATACGCAGAAAAGGGGAGTGTTGTAACATTATCATTAAAACCCGCTTATTTTAAATCTGACAAAATTGCATCGGGTGTAATAGATGAAAAATTTTATGATATAATTAAACCATTACCTGATGAACTTTATGACGAATTAAAATCTAAAAATCTGTCACCATTAAATACAGAACTCACAAAAGTTTATGAGTTACATATACCTGTCCCGGAACTCACTAATAAGACTGATGGAAAAAAGACTGATGGAAAAAAGACTAAATTAGTAAGAAGATATGAAGAATTCAATGATTATTTAAAAGATTTATTATCAATACTTGAATCAAATTTTATATTTTTTGAAGAACAAGAACTCGTACGAAGTGCTGATATAATTTATACAAAAATACAAAAAATTAAAAAATATTTAGAAACAGGTGTTGACCCAGAATTAGAATATTCGCATAAATACTCACTTACTGAATTAATAAATACTGACCCAATAATTAAAAAACAACGTGAAATCGGAATAAATAAATTACGTGAATATATTTTTCAATTTTATCCATATAATGAACAATTAAATGAAGTTTTAGAAAATGATATTTACGAATTTAGTAATAAAGAATATTTATTAAATATAGATAAAATTATATTTATATTCAAAGAATTTGATGATTCATTAGATAATTATATAAATAAACGTATATCATTTATTGAACTAATTATGCTGGAATTACCATTTATTAAACCAGAAGATGATTTACCTGATATTAATATAGACCCTAAAAAAACATTTAACTATTTATATGCGTGGAGTCCAAAAAGTGAACAATATTTAAAACATAAGAATGTATTAGATACGATTAATAATGATATTATACAATTTAAAAATTTAAAAGAAGATTTATCCAATTTAGAAATAAATGAAATTTATGACCAAATGTTAGAATATAAACAATGGGAAACGTCAAAGGTAAAACTGAATACATTACATATTCCGGTTAAAACTGACCCTATACGTAATATGATATTTTTTTTAAAGAAAGAGCGTAATAGATTAATGTCAAGAAGAATTTATAGAGTTGCGAAAATTAGTGAAAGAATAATTTATCGTCAAGATTTATTTAGAATTTTTATTAAATGTAAATTATCAAATTTTACTAAATCAGATGTAATAACTTTAACAGAATCCATTGAAAATATTGTATATTCATTATCTGATAAACCAGATATTTATTATTATTATATTAATTTAGTAAAAACTACTTATAAAATATTGTGTGAATTAATTACTGAACCGAAAGTAATTATTCCAGTTGTAACAGAATTTATAATTAAAGAGGGTAATTTAAAACACATAAATATTCAACGATTAAATACTATATTAACTGTATTAAATGAAAATAGTAATAATGATAATAATTTAATTATTAAATTACTTGAAACATTAAGGCAGAAAGAATTATTAGCATATAGAACATCGTTAATTGAAGAACAAAATAAAGAACCAACAAATTATAAATTAAAATTAATTCAGGGAATTAATAAAGTTATTGAAAGTAACAAAAATGAAAAAAAAGAAGAAATGTATTCAATAGCAGCTAAAACATATATTGCCCCGGTGGTTACAAATATTGTCCCGAAAATTCAACACGGTTCAAATAATTTTTATGTACCAAATTATTATATAATTGGTGAAAATGAATATTTATATGGCGGTAATTTCCCGGATTTTTATGATAATGATACAAATGAGCGTAATTATACGGATGATGATATATTTTCATTGGCAATTTTACTAAAAGTAGATTATAAAGAAGATATTGATATAAAAGAATTATATAATGAATGCATTAAAAAATTACAAAATTCATCAAGTTATTCTAAACAAATTTATCCAAAAACAGTTTTATTAGATTATTCACCAACACTTATTCCTAAAAAAATATATACATCATACATAAATTATATATATAGACCAAGATTAGGTGTTAAAAATCCGGGTGAAATCTATGTTGTTTATATAGATACTTTGAAAGTCAGTTATGGTGTTCCATTTAAATATAATGAATATGGTATTCCCGTTTATAGTTCACAATTTTTAGATGAATCAATTAAACAATTTTATTATATTGAAGGTCCGGCTGAATTTGAAGAAGATTTATCAAAGACTAAATTTATAGTTTCAACCATGTATATATTAGTTGAGTATAAAGATTCTTATGGTAAAATAAAATTATTAAGAGAAGGTGTTAATACTAAAAATGTGAAAAAAAGTCCAAAAGAATTATTTGATGCTTGTAATAGATTTACAACTGAAATTGATTGTAATGATTTAAATTCATATGGTATTGAAAAAATGAAATGTAAATTTGTAAAAGGTAAATGTATATCATTAAAACAGCAATTAATTGAAGAGAAAAAATTAATAGAAATACCAAAAGTATTATTTAAAAGACTTACGAAAAATAATGTCACTGTAACTGATTATTATAAAACAAAATTATGGAATGAAGCAATTAAAAAGGCGAATGACTATGTTACTCAATTAATTTATATTAAAAAATTAACCACTGTACAAATAGACCAAGTAACATTAGAACAACGGGCGAAATTAACCCAATATCATGATTTTTTACTGGGATTAAACACAACAATGAAATTAGAAAAAATTATTGAAGATACTAATTATTCTAATTTGAAAATTTTCATTGAATATTTTACAACAAAACCTGAAAAAGAACCTGAAAAAGAACCAGGACAAGAACAAGAACAAGGACAAGAACAAGGGCAAGAACCAGGACAAGAACAAGAACCTTTTCCAGATGAAATTATAAAATATACCAGTATTAGATTACCGAAATTAGTTATTAAAAATATGAAATTATCATTTAGACAATTAAAAGTCGGTACACGGTATTTATTGGAAGATAATACTGTTGAAATATTACTATCAAAAACAGAATCCGAATTGGAATTTAGTAAAGGGAGTAACGAAAGTAACGAGAGTAACGGGAGTAACGGGAGTAACGTAAGTACTAAATTTAGAATAGGTGAACAATCAGTGAGGCAAGTTAATACGGAAGAACTAATTGAGTATACGTACTTTAAAATAACAACAGATAATTTAGAATTAATAGAAAATCCGCCGAGTAATTTTACATATACTTTAATTGAAAAAGACTATGAAGTAAAAAAGAATGAAATAGTAACACAGCAGAAAAAAAAGAAAACGAAAGAATTTCCATTGGATATATTATATTTAACTTATATTGAAATAAGTAATGAAGATAATAAAGATAATAAAGATAATACATATGAAAAAAATGTTATAGATAGAAATATGTTATATTATGCTATGGGAAAGGTTCAATATGGTATATTCGAAAAAAATAATAATGGATTATTAGAATCTTTTGATATATTTCCTGCTACAATTGAAGCAAAAGTATATGCATTAAAATATTCAGTTGATTTATTAGAACTTTCAAAGGTAATAAAAAATGAAATTCAATTAGATGATGTAATAAATTATTATAATAAAGTATTACCAACGATAAAAACAGTAAATCAAGATATAATTTTCCAATTGGAATATGGAATAAATAAGAAAGATATTAAACTTTTAAACAGATATATTAAAATAGCAGAAAAACAATTAAAAAATGAAAACAATGAACCGATTGCGGGATTAATAATTGCTGCTAAAAATGTAATAATAATTGAAGAACAAACTAAAAAAGGAAAATCTAAACAAGAAATTAAAAATCAACAAAAACAAGAAAAACAAGAAAAACAAGAAAAACAAGAAAAACAAGAAAAACAAAAAGAAATAGAACCACAAAAAGTATCATATGTTGTACAAAGAAGAAGAAAAATAAATAAAGATGATTAATTTATTTATACAACGGTGGTGTATTAAAATACAATGTTTCCCCACTTTCAGTTTTATAAAAAGGTGGATATTTAGATATACCATTACCGAATAATGGTGGTACATGTTGTGCATGAAAGTTATCAGCTTTGAATTCTTTTGGAATATCTGCTTTAACATTTATTTTAGTACCTTCTCTAAATTCGGATATATAATTTAAACCGGAATAATCAGTGGTATTACCAAATTGGTCAAAGTCATTATTAGCAATTGTATCTAAAAATGTAAAGTTAAGTGCTTCTTGTGGAATTACTTTTAAATTATCTCGTACTTGTCTTTCAAAATCATTTACTAACCCGGTAAACTCAATATTTAATTTATTGTCAATTAATGAAATAAACGCTAAACATTTAGTATATGAAGAGCGTAATGTGTTTGCTAATGTATAAATTATTTTAAATAAATTAAATTTTGGGGGTAAATTTGGAAATAAATTACTATCATTAGTTACTTCAAAATAATATATAGTTGGATTACTTGAAGAAAAATATTCATATTTCCATGTTCCGTTTTGCTGTAAATATTTTTTAGTATTTACTAATTTATTTATTTCAGTGTCAATAAACCGTGTAATTGGTAATATGTCCCCGGTATATTCAATTTCTTTTAATAATTTATCATTAAATTTTGATAAATTGATTTTTTTTGTAGATAAATCATTTAATAATTTATTTACCATAACAAGATATTGGTCAGGGTTTAAAATCATTCTATTTCCATATTGATAAACATATACTTTGTCATCGGCTATTTTATCCAGTTTATTATTTGTAAAAGGAAATTTACATGTATTTTGGTCTTTTGTATATATTAAAGGTCTTTCAATTGATGTAGTATAATTTTCAGTTTTAAATAAATCTACACAATTGAATGAAAATATAAATAAAACTACTACTAATAAAATAATTAAACATAATTTACTAAAATCCATAATGTACTTTAATTAATAATAATATTTAAATTTTTTTTAATTTATTTTTTTTAAAGCGTTCTAAAAAAAATAAATTAAATTTTTAAATTAAGTAATAATGAACCAAGAAGAAAAAACATTGATTCTATTTTATCATGATAACTCACCCGCTTGCCAAAAATTACTAAAAATTTTACCAAAGGAAAAAAAAATACAAATGGTTAATGTATCCCAAGTTTCAAATATTCCGTCTTCTATTACATCCATTCCTGCATTAGTTGTAGATAATACCCAAGTACTGTTAGGTAAAAAAGTATTTGATTTTTTCAGTAAAACAGATGAGGTTGAATATTTAAATTTTTCGCAAAATAAAAATTCCAGTGTTGGATTTACAATGTTAGATGATGATGATAATGATGCTTCCGGGAGTATGTTTTCGTCTATTGATGCTGAATCAATGACTAAGGGTATTCCAGAATGGAATACAGATGATGATAAAAAAGGTGAATTAGATTTGGATAGATTACAAAATGAAAGAGCTGAAATGATTAAAACTACACAACCACCTCAAAAACAATAATTTTATAAAACTTAATAAAATTTATATTAATGCGTTAAAAAAGACGTAAAAATACTCTATATATCTTTTAAACAATGCAGGGAGCAAACATGGAACAGATTATGAAAATGGCACAAGAAGTTGCTGCGAATATCGCCAAGAATCAAACTGAACCAATGGACCCCAATAATATGGATATGGGTAAAGTTATATCGCAGGTAACAGAATCGGTATCTAAAATGATTACACCAGACATGATTCAAAAAATGACAGGTGATTCTGGTGTTGAATCGTGTGGTGATTCTTTTAATGGTGAAAATAACGGTAAAGTAAAAAATCATAAATCGAAAATTTCCCTTGATAGTGCGATTGAAGAACTTGATGATGAAGATGTAGACTGTAAACCATTAGCTCCACGCACAAAAGATTTACATTTTACATTGAATGTAACATTGGAAGAATTATATTCCGGTAAAGTAAAAAAATTAGCAGTAAGAAGAAAACGATTAATTACAGATGGAAAAAAGAAAACTTTAACAGAAGAGAAAAAGAAAATTTCTGTAAATATTGAACCTGGTATGTTTGATGAACAGGTGATTACTTTTAATAAACAAGCAGATGAAAAAGAAGGATACGAAACGGGTGATATAGTTATAACATTATGTTGTTCTGAACATGATGAATATGATAGAGAAGGTAATAATTTATTGATTGAAAAAGAAATTTCATTATATGAAGCTTATAATTGCGAAATGACAATTACCCATTTAGACGGTAGAGAATTAAATGTATATTCTAATCCAATTAATATTTTCGGTGATGAATTAGAATGTTATAGAAAACTTAAAGGTATGGGTATGCCTATTTTAGGAACAGAAAATGAATATGGTGATTTAATTATTAAATTTAAACCTGTTGTTCCAGAAAATTTAACATCTGAACAATTAGATACATTAAAAGAATTATTTCCTAAAATTAATAATAAAAAAGAATTATCGAAAGAACAAGAATTTATATTAGAAATAACAACTGAATCTGATTTTGAATATTCAGATACAGATGATGATTCTGAATATTCAGATGATGACGATGAAGACGATGATGAGGACGATGATGATGATGACGACGAAGACGAAGACGACGATGGCGATGACTATGATAAAAAGTATTTAAAGAATTAAAATTATTTAAATATAAATGGATACAATGACTGAAACTATTACTGAACCTATTACTATTACTGAACCTATTACTGAACCTATTACTATTACTGAACCTATTACTATTACTCAACCTATTACGAATGGTTGGGAGTATTTAACAGACATTAAACCCACAACTGTTGTAACAGAGCAAAAATTACAAGATAAATATTTAATGAATTATAATTTAGCGTATCATAAATTTATTCACAGTTTATGTATTGATAAAGAAAATTTGGATAAAATTGTTAGTGAAATTAGTAAAACTGTTGACCCAAATACAAATCAATTTATGTCCAAATATAAATATATTATTGATATTAATGAAGAAAATGATATTATTAATACGGATAATGATTACCCAATTAAATTTCTTAAAAGTAAATTTATTATTTTTAAATTAAAGAAACTTAAAATGGATTTAATTAGTTATTATAAACCGTTAGGATTTTATGTAAAAGGACCATATGAACTTACTATTAATAACAGAATTAATAAATACTATATTGAATTATGTTGGAATAATAATAATAACTGATAAAATAATAACTGATAAAATAATAATTAAAAATAAATTTATTTACGTTAGTCCAGGTCATAAATAGAACTGTTACTTACGTTACTTGCGTTACTTTTCGGATTTTCATAATATGATGTATATTTTTCATATAGCAATGCTCTATATACATGCATGATTGGTATAATTTTTAATATTAATTCTTTATCAATTTTTTCATTCAATGAACATACACGTTTAATATCAATGATATTATCAATTATATTATTGATGTCGTGTATTTTTTTTTTATATTCTTTTAGATAATGAATCATTTTTTCACTTTCATTAATGGATAAATTATTTGTAATAGATTTATCAGTATATAATTGTACAAATTTCTCGGTATATAAATTGTGTGATTTATATAGTGATATTAAAAAATCTTGTTGAAAAGACACCATTGTATGAAATTTATTATTAAATAAATATTAAAAATAGGTTAATTTAACGATTATTTTAATGATAATAACATACAAAGTAAAAAATATAATGATATTATTATTAATAGTAATATATTTTGTCATATTAGCAGTATTGGAATTTATTTTTATATTATTATCAAGGTCAAATGAAAAAAAGTATATTAAATTAAATAATTTAGAGAATTTGGTGGATTCTGATATAAATAATTTAATATCAATCAATAATTTAATAATAAATAAATCATGTGATAATGTTGATATAAAAAATTATATAGGTAAATTTTATTTAGAATCTGAATACGGATTTTATATTAATTTAAACCATTGGAATTTATTAGAATCAAAAAAATTATATCAGTTTGATATTCCAGTAAATATTAAAATCATTAAAATAAATGAAAATACTGATATAATTTATTATTGTGATAAAAAACAATAAAAACAATAAAAACAATAAAAACAATAAAAAACAATAAAAACAATAAAAACAATAATAAAGTATTAATTTTTATGATAAAATAAATAATTTATTATATTAATGGATGTAACAAATTCACCGAAAGATTTAACATTTACGTCTTTTATAATTTCATATGTAAGTTTATCTGTTATAGCGGGTTTATTTACATATAGATTATTAAATTCTTTCATGGATAATATATTATTACCGTTTTTAGATATTACGGTATTACCAGATACTAAATTTCATAAATTGACTTGTGTTTATAATCACAAAAAAGAAAATATTAAAAATAATTTTAATAAAAGTGAATATGTATATGTTTTTAAACCGGGTATATTTCTCAAAGAAATAATAATCTGGTGTTTTATAATGATATTATTATATTTTGTTTATAAAATATCATTAAAATAATTTAAATAATTTATATAAATCAATTAATTAAATAAACAAAAAAATTAATTAAAATAATATATATAATTAATAATAATGATTAATTTTAATAATCCACAATTTTTAGACAAAAGTAATTCATATTCAACAGTATCTGCGACATTAGAAAATCCCGCTGTACGTGTTACACCAGAATATGGTGATTTTCGGTCAGCAAACCCGGAATTAGCGTCTTTATTACCGAAAAATTTAAATTATGGAATTACCTCCCCGGGAACAGTTCAAATGGAAACTGAATGTGGTGGGTTAGATTTTATGAATACTAATCCTGATTTTAGTAAATTACCATTTGAAGTTTGTTTAAATAAATTTAGTGACCAGTATAGAATACCGGAAATGGCATTTAATAATTTAATGAATAGTCTTCCATATACTTTCTCAGCACTTTCAAATGATGAAAAAACCAATTATTTAAATAAATTGCAAAAATTTATTCATAATGAAGAAAATAACGTAAATAAAAAAAATAAAAATAAAACGATTACCAAGGAGAATTTTGGAAGTTCAGATAGTTCTAAATTGGAAAATTGTTTAGGTAAAGAAAACACCGTAGCAAATATATTATATATTGTTATAGTTGTGATATTATGTTTAATTTTTTTATTATTTCTCATTAAATAAAAATAAAATAAAAATAAAGTAAAAATAAAAATAAAGTAAAAATAAAAATTAAGTAAAAATAAAAATAAAGTAAAAATAAAAATTAAGTAAAAATAAAAATAAAGTAAAAATAAAAATAAAGTAAAAATAAAAATAAAGTAAAAATAAAAATTAAGTAAAAATAAAAATTAAGTAAAAATGAAAATTAAGTAAAAATTAAGTAAAAATAAAAATTAAGTAAAAATAAAAATAAAGTAAAAATAAAAATTAAGTAAAAATAAAAATAAAGTAAAAATAAAAATTAAGTAAAAATTAAGTAAAAATAAAAATAAAGTAAAAATAAAAATTAAGTAAAAATTAAGTAAAAATAAAAATTAAATAAAAATTAAGTAAAAATAATTAAAAATTAATTTTAATTACAAAATAAAAATTAATATAAAGAACTGGTTTAAGTGTTATTTATAACTATTATAATGTCTGGTAATAATAATTCTTCAAATAAATCAACTAATAATAGTGATTTTTTTGATGAACTTAAAATTGGTATAGATAATTTATCATCATTTATTGCAGAATATAAAAAAAAAGATAATATAGAAATAGAATTAAGAATTGGTCAAATTCAACATGATGGATTTAAACCTGGTTTAGGTTCAAAAGATTTTTATAATAAAATTAAAAATACACTTGATTCGTGTAAAACTTGGAGTAAAATTGTTAATAATAAATCCGAAGAAATATGTTCTAATGGACTGCGTAAAATGACAACATTTAATGGAAAAAAAGTAATGAAACAGGAATGTATTCGTAAAGAAAAAATTATTAAAAAAGATATAAAATATACAGGTACACCATATGATATACGTATAGCTGTATCAAAAGAAATTCCAGTACAAGATAAAATTAAAACTGGAATTTTACGTAAAAAGAACAGACACAGTTATTATCACAAAGATTATCGTATTGATTTAACTATTACGGAACAAATTGATAATGAAGTAAGTATTACAAATTATGAATTAGAAGTAGAATTTTTGAATATTAAAAATGAAGTAAATGATATGTATAGGGCACATAGTGGATTTTTAATAATGCGTGATATGATTAATATGTGTGAACAAATTGAAGATGGTTCAATATTAGAACTACCAGAATAAAATAATTTTTTCTTTAATTTTTACTTAAAAATATGTTTTATTTATTCATAAAGTAATTTATGATGTTTCCATTGTATATTAACATTATTGCTGATAATAAAGATATGTGGAATTCCCACCCTACATACGAAAAAGCAAAAAAAAACGAAGATACTGGTTTAGATATACCGATGCCACATTCAATTATCGTTCCTGCGAATAGTAAAGCATTCACTGTTGATTTAGGATTTAAAGCAGACCAAAATCAAGGTTATATGTTAATCCCACGTAGTTCTATTTCTAAAACCCCATTAAGACTGGCTAATTCTATTGGTATTATAGATAAAAGTTATCGGGGAAAAGTAATGGTAAAACTTGATAATAATTCTAAGCAAGATTTTGAAATGATACGTGGTTCTTGTTATTTCCAAATAGTTGCGTTTAATGGTTTACTACCAACTTACCAATTAGTTACTGATATTAATAATACATACCGGGGTACAGGCGGATTTGGTAGTACTACTAACTAAAAGATTTAATAAAAGATTTAATACTAAAATTTAATAAAAGATTTAATAAAAGATTTAATAAAAGATTTAATAAAAGATTTAATAATAAATTTACTTAAACAATTAAATTTATTATTAAATAAATGGTAAAGGTGAGTGATCCGAGAGAAGACCGCCCAGGTACTATATTTAGAGCCAGTCGGGCAGATAAAGTTGGGAAAAGTATTAAAAAAACAGTAAATAAATCTAAATCTAAATATGGTTATTTAACATTCAACGAAGATAATTTAGGTTTACAAAAGATTGATGTTGAATTTTATAATGAATTTAAATCATGTCCTGATGATATTAAAAAAGAATTTATATTTCTATGGGAAGAAATTTCAGATTTAACAGAACTATTAGATTTTTATATAAATGAAAAAAAATTAGCAAAATAAGAAGAAAAAAGAAAAAAAAAGAAGGAAAAAGAAGGAATAAGGAAAAAGAAGGAAAAAGATAAATATTTTGGTTTATACATTGAAAGATAAATATTTTGGTTTATACATTAAATGGTAATATTTAACGTACCTATCATATTGTTCTATATTAGAACCTGTAATTATCATTGGATTATTAAAATAATAATAATTAATAAATATACGTATTTTATTAATAATTGCTATTATTTTAAATTTATCAATAAGTAAATAACACCGCAGTGTTAAATTAATGATTGAACTTAATTCTTGTTTGAATAATTCCGTAATATTATAACCATATGATAAATTATTTAGTATTTTTTGGTTATACTCATTATTATAAAATTTTTTATATTTATTATACAAAATTTTAATAATACTATTATTATAATTTCTCATGTAAATATCATAATTCATATGCCATATAATTTTCCGTTGTATATCACGAGGTAATTTATAGACTATATTAAGTTTACGACGGATATAATGTCCTCTGTATACTGATTGAATTTTAATTATGATGTCATTATGTAACATTTTAATATGATGATAACAATAATTTAATGTAAATATGGTTTTTTTACACATACGAGTTTTTCTTGTAATGTTGTCATGAACATTATTGTATTTGCACCGAATAGTTGGCATTTAATAACTTTTAATGTAAATTATTTATTAACTTTTAATTTAATTTTTTTTTTGTAATTTTTGTAATTTTTGTAATTTTTAAATATAAAGATAAGCGGTATTATTACTTTTTCTTTGACTTTTCCATTGATTTTTTCTTTGACTTTTCTTGTGACTTTTCCTGTGACTTTTTCTGTGAACTTTTATTATTATAAGAACCATAGTATAATTCTTTATACATACTTCTTGGATAATTACCTAATCCTAACGCAAAATATGGACCTTGTGGGCCATTTGAGTTAATATAACCACCTGAATTATTATTATAATTTAAGTCAATATACATATTTGGATACCATATGTTTTCATTAGTTCCATAATTAGAACGGTATTTACCAAATGAATTTTTAGAATTACCGTAACTAATTCTGGGATTAATTAAATTTTTCACTGAAATAATCGGAATAGTTTCTTGATTAATTCTTGCATTTACGAAATTTAAATCACGGTTGTATATAACCCCATATGTTGGTAATCCTTGGTCACCGTATGTTACACTATTTTTTTTGTAATTAGACATTTTAATAATGTATTATATATTATATATTATTTTTTTTTGCGTTGATATTTTTTAAATTAATTTATTTATTAATTATTAATAGTCATGAAAGGTGTTAAAGCAATGTCTGCAGCTACTGGAACAATTAAAAGATTTCAATCTGATGATATTTTAACTCAACGTGTTCATCTACCAGGTGGCGTTGAACTCGGAGAAACTCTTGCTAAAATGACAGAAGAAAATAAAAAAATGACAGAAGAAAATAAAAAAATGGCGGAAGAAAATAAAAAAATGACTGATTTAGTAAAAGAACTTGCTCTTAAAGTAAAAGACCTTCAAGATAAATACGACACACTCGTGGTTGAATAAAAATATGTTAATTACGTGTGGTTCTCAGTCAACACTGTTAAAATAAAATAAATAAAATTACTTAAAGAAAATTTATATTTATATATATGTAAAATGATGTAATGCTCCATTAGCTCAGTTGGTTAGAGCGTCGGTCTTATGAGCCGAAAGTCATGGGTTCAAGCCCCATATGGAGCATTAGATTATTTTACATCTTACTTATTTTTACACATTAAAAATAATGTAATGCTCCCTTAGCTCAGTTGGTTAGAGCGTCGGTCTTATGAGCCGAAGGTCACGGGTTCAAGCCCCGTAGGGAGCATTAGATTATTTTCCAATATAAACTTACCCTGATTTTTCAAATACGGTTGTGTAATTAGTATTTTATATCAAATACCGTTTTATGTGGTACAGCAATAGTACACATACCGATACCATTTTCTCTGCTAAATGGGTCATTTAATTGTGTACATTCCGATGTTATTGTTTCGCAATCTCCTTTTTCACGACATAATTGTTTTGGTCCAACGAATGGATATTTATTCATAGAATAAATTTGGTCAGTAAATGTTAATGGATGACTTGAAAGTTCTGAATTAATTTTCTGTATGTTGGATAGTGTTTTTGGTGGCGATTTTTTCAATTTATTTGGAACTCTAATATTTTTTGAGTTATAACGTATATTTAATGAATTAATAGGTTGAAAATGGTCTATATTAAATAAAAAACAAATGCTCAAAACAGTTAACACGGTTATAAAAATTAAACATAAATTTAAACAATTCATTATTTGTTACTTAATTATTTTATTTTTATTTTTTAATAAATACAAATGTAAAGTTTAAAAAACTAATTATCATTTCATATGGTGTCATAGAACCCCCATTATAGTTTTGATACCAATCATGGAATGATTTTATTTCAATTAATTTTAAATTATTTTTTTCTGATAATTTTATTAATGTATCTTTAAATAAATAAAATTCGGAGGACACACCCTGTATTTCAAAATAATTTTTTCTTAAATTTGTAATTGATTCATGATTACCAGTTTGAATATAAAATAAGTAATTATTATGTGTTTGTTTAATGAGTGTTAGTAAAGGTATATTTACATTACCGTGATCTAATATATTTTTAATCATGTCACCGTCAGTCGCTGTACCGATAAATATACCACCGGATTTTAATTTTTTTGATACAATATTTAATACATCATTAAGTGAGTCCTCATTCTTTGAAAAATAATGTAATGCAAATTGGCACGATACAACATCATATTTTTTATTTTTATCAATTGTATTTAATTTTTGTAAAATATTATTATCAAAAATATTTAAATGTTGAAAGTTTATAAATGGTAGTTTACCATGATAAGATGTTTTTATATTTTTAAATCTTGCAATAGCACCATCATACGAATCACCATTTTTAGTTGAACTAAAAATAGATTCTTTGTGTGAATCAAACGCTAAAATATATTTTAAATTTAATCTATTATTAATCCATTTTTGTAAATCACCACCTCTTCCACACGAAATATCTAATAAACTCTCGGCATTAACTTTACTACAATATTCAGTAATTAATTTAAATTTAATATAATTATGAAATTTTCTTAAATTATCTATATTATTTGATTTATTCGTAATAATAAAATCGTGTATTTTCCCAAGTTTAATTAAGCAATATATAAATTTATCAATTTTAATCATTATTTATGTTGTTATTATTGTTATTATTATTATTATTATTATTATTAATATGTATTTATAATAATTCTTTTATAATAATTCTTTTAATAAATTTAAAATTTGTAAATTTTTGAAAAATTAAAAATTTACAAAAAAAATTTAAACTTAAAAGTATCGTTAAGTAAATTAAAAACATGATTTGTAATTGTAATGAACGATGTTTTATGTTTACATCATTAAATGTAAGTGTGGAAACAAGTTTGCAACGAATAGAAATTTATAAATGTAATAGATTACCAAATGATGGTGTAAAAAAACAACCGTGTAAATTTAAAAAGGAACTAATAGTACAGGAAACACCGGTACATGAAACTCGGGTATTAACTAAAATAAATAAAAATAAAATAAATAATAATAAAATAAATAATAATAAAATAAATAATAATAAAATAAATAAAAATAAAAATGTCAAATTAACATTAAATTATAAAAATGAATTAAAATATATATTAAAATTTTATAGTGTAAGTAATTTTGTTACAAATTTTTACGGTAAATTAAATTTTTATTTATTCAAGAATGGGTATAGTGCCCATGATCCACCATATGAAAGTTCCGACGAATTAATGTATAGAATATCTAAATCGCCAATTAAAATTAAAAATAACCTTTATATTGATGAAAATTCACAGTTTTCGCAAACTATTGGTGAATATGATTATGATTTAGAAACAGATAAATGTATTTATAAAAGAATACAGTTAAAAGAAAATCTCTTTGAATTTACAGATGACCCATATATAAAAGACTTATTAAAAAGAAAAAGTAAAATTAATAAAAATAAGAAAACAAAAAGTAAAAAAGTAGTTATAAAACCGTCAGTTTTAAGTATTACATCAACATTAAAATCAATAGATATATTAAAAGAAAAAGAAGAAAACCCAGCAGAAAAACCAGAAGAAAAACCAATGGAAGAGGAAGAGGAAGAGGAAGAGGAAGAGGAAGAGGAAGAGGAAGAGGAAGAGGAAGACGTAGAAATAGACGTAAATGATAAAGATAATGAATTTGATGTAGAAAATTATTCTGACAATGATGATTATGACGATAATGGATATGACGATTTTAGTGATTAAAATAATAATTTAAGTTTCTAAATTAAAAAAATTAATAAATATTAATTAATTAATAGTGAATTAATGTTAAATTCAATAATAGATACTTTTTTGAACTTGGATGAACCAAGTAAAAATAAATTATTAAATATTTTATCAAATGTTATTAATCCAATTAAAATTTATTTAATTGTTGTTATTTTATTATTACTTATAATGTGTTTAACAAATTATTATATTTTTAGAAACTTATCCAATTTAAATAAAATTTCGTAATTTTAAATATACTTAAAAAATTATTACAGATATAATAATAATAATAATAATGTCTGAAAATAATATTGACCATTTTAAATGTGATGTGAGACGGTTTGATACACTTGATAATGAAATTAAAGAGTTAAATGATAAAATGAAACCATTACAAGACCGTTTAAAACAATTGCGTTTAACAAAGAAAGATTTAGAAGGAACAATTTGTTCATTTATGCAAACGAATGAAATAGCAGAATGTAAACTTGCAGAAGGTGCATTACTTTTTAAAGAATCCAAAAATGTTGTACCATTATCAAAAGTTGGTATTAAACAAAATATTGTTAAATTTTTTCAAGATAATAATAATGATGAATTTAAAAAATTATCGGTAGAAGATAAAGCAGAGACACTTTTTCAATTTGTATATGAAAATAGAGAATATAAAGAAAATAGAACTTTAAAAAGAGTATAAAGAAAATACCGTAAAGAAAATAAATAAATAAAGAAAATACCATAAATACCATAAAAAGACTTAGTCTGATAAATTAAAATCATCGGATGAATAATCATTATCATTATCATTTTTTTGTATATTAATTAAAGCTAATAATTTATTTTCACTTAACGATTTAATATTGTTATTTGAATCTGCTAAAAATAATAAAAACTTACCGTTAATTTTTTTTTCAGTAAAGGGTAACTTTGTTATATTTTCCTTCTGGTCTTCTTTATTATTATATAATAAAACAAAATTATATTTATGATAATAAATAGGTTCAATAAATTCATATTCATAGTTCGTTACTTCTAATAATTTATCCTTTGTTTTTACTTCAACAATATCACCATCAACGGAACACTCTAAATAAATTTTCATTATTATTACGTATATATAGTATTATTTCTTTAAATCTATGTATACATAATAATAACGGTCCTTCGGTCCTTCGGTCCTACGCAGTGGTTGTTAATGCGTTATAATTGTAATATTATTCGGTATTTAACGGTATTTTTACGCATAAATTACAATAAAAATATATACTTAAAAAAATAAAATATATTATCGTATAAGTATAAATATAACTAATATGGACTTTGAAAAGAATCGTGAATGGGCGAATAATATTAACGAGCAATTGGAACATTCAAATTCAGAATCAATAATACTATATTTTGAAAATCTCGAAGAAAAATGGACTTTTAGCGATGATATATCTGATAGTTTTAAAAAAATCAGTGTTAATTTTAATGTTAATTGTCTCAATAGTATTGATATTAATTTTATTGAGACAGAGAAAAATAAAATTATATGGGAGATTCTCGGAGTTCAAAATAAATTTAAAAAATTAATAAATTTAGAGGACGATAATGATTTTAAACTTAGGTGGGAAAAATTATTAGAAAAAATTTATTACGCTGAAAGATTAATACGTACACATTATTTATTAAATCAAGTTAATAAACATCATTATAACTATGATTTAAATGAAGACACATCAGCGTTATTTAAATTTATACCGATTAGTCATGAAAAAAATACACCATATCAAAATTTATTATTATTTTTACTTGAAGAACTTACCGAATCACAATATGCGAAATATAATGAGTCACTTTACAAAAAAATTAAATCGGTCCACCAAGGTGTAACATATGATACATATGCGTGGGAACCATATATGAAAATTAAACAATTTATTCATCATAAATGTCGTAGAAGTTTTGGTAAATTTGACCAATGGAAAAATTTAACCGCCGGTAATAGTAATTTAAAACAAGCGGTAGAATATTTACTTGAATGTCCAGACGACGAACTTCTAAAATTAGAAAAAGACCGCCATATATTTTCATTTAAAAATGGTGTATTTCTAACAAAGGTTAATATAGGTACAGAAGAACAACCTATGTGGGGTACACATTTTGTGCCATACGGAACGAAGAGTGAATATTTAAGTGAAAAAACAGTATCATGTAAATTTCATAACATGGATTTCAATGATTTCCCAGAAATTAAAGACGATTCCTGGTTTGATATTATGAAACACTGTAAACATTTTAAAAAAATTCTGGATTATCAAGAATTTCCAGAAGAGGTACAACAGTGGATATGTATTTTCATGGGCAAATGTGCCTATGATATTGGTGAAATGGAAAATTGGCAAATTCTAATGTATCTACTGGGTGCTGGTAATGCCGGTAAAAGTACAATTTTAACAAAAATTCTTCAAAAATGGTATGAAGAAGATGACGTTGGTATTATCCCGAATAATATTGAAAAACAATATGGTCTTAAACCACATATTCATAAATTTCTCGTGTTAGCACCGGAAATGCAGGGGGACTGTAAACTTGAACAGACAGATTGGCAATTAATGTGTGAAGGAGGTAAAAATTCCTTTGCTGAAAAATATAAAAATGCCGATTCAGAATATTGGAAAGTACCAATGGCAATGGCTGGTAATACACTCATTAAATATAAAAATACTGGTGGTCAAGTTTCACGCCGTACAGCTGTCGTTCACTTTTGTAAAAAAGTAATTGATACTGACCAAAATCTGGATAAAAAACTTGCGAAAGAAATTGCTATAATAATGAAATTGTGTATTACCGGTTACTTGTGGGCAGTAAATAAATATGGTGATAAAGGAATTTGGAAAATTTTGCCACAGTATTTCCATGAAAATAAAAATGAAATGGACCAAACCACAAATATTCTGGAACACTTTCTTAAATCAGATAAAGTGGTTATTGATAAAGATAACTATATTCCAGAAAAAGTATTTAAGCAGGCATTTAATGAACATTGTAGAGAAAATAATTTAGGTAAAGAACAATGGTCCTTCGACTTTTATTCAAGTACATTTAATAATAATAATATTGCTGTAAAGAAAAATATGAGGAAAAAATATCCACAAAAAATGGGCGAGGCATTTACCGGAACATATTTCGTAGGTATTGATATTAAAATAGAAGAAAATGACACGGATTTGATTAATGATATAGAATGAAATTTTAATATAGAATAAAGTTAATTTACGTTAAATATTTTTCAATTTTAATAAAATTTTAATATAAAATGGGCAAGGAAAAAATCATTGAAAAAACAGGAGAAGTAATTTTAAATAAAACAAATATGATTCTACAATATGCTCCAATATTTATCGGTTTAGTATGTTTAGTAATATGTTATTTACTATTTAAAAAGATACAATCACTATCTTCTTTAAATAGTTCAATTGAAAATATTGAAAAACAATTTACGGGATTCGTTAAAGAACAATCTGAAATTAATGTAATCAATGCGAAAAGATTTAACGCACTAATAGCTCAAATGAATCAGGTAAGTTATGTAATTCAAAATAATAGTGTAAGAGAAATTAATACTGTAAATTCACAAATGTCACCCGATAAGTCACAAGGACCACAACAAGGACAACCACAAGAACAACAACAAGTACCGCCACAAGTACCGTCTCATGAACAAAAACAAGTACCACCACAAGGACAGCCACAAGTACCACAAGGACAACCACAAAGAGAATTAATGCCAACGTCCGTAATTCAAACTAATTTCCCTATAAATTCTGGACATTCAACATTACCTACACCGGTAAGTACGACAAATAGAAAAGAAAAAGAAAATAATGTAGAAAATTTCCATACAAACGTAAAAGAAACTACTAAATCGGGTAGTAAAAAAGTAATTGATTTACAAGGTTTAAAGGAGGAAGTATTAATTGAAGAAGCTTCTTCCGATGATGAGGAATAAGTATTTTAATAAATATTTTAATAAATATATAAATTTAATAAATATAAATTATTAAATTGATATATTTAATTTAGTTAAAAAAAATAAAATAAAATAAAAAAATATATTAGTAATAAAATAGTTATGAGTAAACACGCTGATTTTATACCATTTAAAGAATACCCGTCGACATTAGAAAGATATTCTAATAGCGACCAATTACAGGCACGTCAGTACAAATCAATAATAGAATCAAGTAAAGGTCAGGCGGCATTTCATAAACAACATTATGATACATTTAATGATGCAACACAGGGAAGATTAAATGCGAATGTACCAGTATCTAATAAAACCGTTAAAATATCAATTGACGGTAAGCCAATTAATGTATATGAACAATTTTGGCAATATAAACATAATGGTGGAACAATATTTACTGACTGGACATCTGCTGGCGTTGCTAATTTAAATACTGATATAGCAATTAGTCACATGCCATTATACGGTGATCCAAAATTAAGAGACCCAAATTTAGTTTTATCAAATACAAATAATGTAAGAAATAATTTACAACGTTACGGTAAAGAATATTTAACAACTACTAATCTTTTAAATTCTATCGCATTTAAAAATGGTATTTCGTATGAATCTGGTGCGATCAGTCCATTACGTACCGGTAGAAGAACCGAACTTGAACAATTAGAACATAGTAATTTTAATAATAACGAAAATGGCGATTTATATTCTCGTCAAATTCAACAATTAGATGTAACTGTACCAATTACGTATGCGAATAATACCAGAAGTCATTGGGTATATATTAATCCATCATTTATTAGACCACGTGAAAACCCAGATGTACCAAATCTAAAATTTAAATATGGTATATTTGATTTAGATTCAATGAAAATAACCGGTACTGATTGTTTAACTAAAAATTTTAATATAACACCGATAGGATTAGATAAAGCGGTTGATGTACTAAACGATGACCGTAATTATCCACCTGTAAGTGACCCAAATTATTATACAAATATGCGTGACGGAATTGAAGATGGTATTGGTTCAAATATGTATTGTTCGGCAAATACGAATTATGTTGCTATGCCTAAAAATAATGTTTATAATAATTTAGACACGTCTTTCCAGGTAATGCCCGGTACAAATTCTATAACATTGGGTACGGTAATGAGTCCAAGATTAAAAGACTTTATACGTAATGAGTTATTTAATTTAAATAGAGATATTATTTTAATGCAAGTATATCATCAATATAGAAATAATCCGGAAAATAAACATATACTAAATCATTTAAAAAATAAGTATCCCCAGTTATTTAAAGATACTGATGGAAAAACTACATTATATGAATATTATATGAATTTATCAGAACATAATAAATATGATTGGGTATTCAATAACCAAAAACATTTATCGTCGGTATATCATAACCATCATGAAGTCGCTATATTTATTGACCATTTAAGTATATTTAAATTTAGTGGTCCGGATGTAAATAATAAATACGAAAAAGGTAGTGTATTATTTCGGGAAATTAATGATATATTCGGGTTAAATCGTACCGAGTCTATTATAATAGATAATCCGGGTTGTTTTTTATTATTACCAACTATGTTGAACAAAGACGTATTCGGTGTTAGAGAAAATATTCCCGAAGAAGTATCCGGTAATATTGAACAAATAAACAATTATACACGACATTCACAAAACTATACACCAATAGTTAATAATTCAAAAGACGTAAATGATCCAAATGAATGTATTACACATACAAATCCGTGGGATTATAAACTAAACGCAACTAATTGTGCATTTAGAGATAGTGCCGGTAAATGGATTCAAAAAGAACATCCAAATTTTATACCTAATATGTTTAATGACCCAAGTAATTTAAATAATGATATATCTAATTTAGATAATCGTTATGTTGGTATTAATCCATATAACGCACCATCAACTTTTTAAATTCCGTAATATCATTATCATTATAAAATGTATCCCAATTTAAACTTTTTAAAATTATCAATTCAGTTGAAATATAATAATCATAGTTAATATCAAACATTGTTGCCATGATTTTTATATTAAATTTAAAATCTAATATTTGTTTTAATGCTATAATTATAGTTGTAAATATATAAAGGTTGATATTTTGAAATAATTTATCAATTAATTTAAAATTATTTTTATTTTCTTTATAAAATTTATTTAAATAATAAAGTGAAATAACAAAACTTTCTTCTGGAATATCTAATTTATTATAAATATTATTAATAAATTTTTTAAGAGGACTTCCGAAAAAAGTTTTATTATTTTTGGATTTAATTTTATTTAAAAGTAGATCATTAAATTGGATTTCATTAATCATTATTTATTTATTAATGAATAATGTTTTATTATTACTTTTAATTAAATTTAATAAATATTTATATGTAAACAAATAATCAAGTGGGTCATTACCTCCCGTAATTATGATACTACCAGACCGAAATATCATTACTGATATTTTATTATTATATTTTTTTTTAAAAGAATATTTATAAACATGTTCATTATAATCTTCTAAATATTTATCACAAATAAGTTTAGTATTAATTGCCGGATATTTAATTGGTTGATATACGATGCTTAAAAAGTTTCCATTTTCTTGAATTGAATATTTTGATAATAAATCACAACAATTAATTAAATCTAATGTATTGTTAACTTTAAAATCACTATTAATCATAGCAATTTTAACCATGCTTATTTTTGCTGATTCAGGGTCTTTATAAAAATCTCTACATTTATTAAATATTTTTCTCATAATATAAGCACACGATTTAATATTTGCCAGTCCTGCTATTTGAACTTTACCATTCGGAAATATTTTCACGGACACAATTGTTTTTACTTGATATTTTGTATGCCAATTAAATATTAAACTATTATAAAATTTACCGTTGTTTTTAGTTTCATAACATTCACTTAATTTAACGGTATTAATATCAGTATTTAAATTAAAACATAATGTTATGGTTGATATTCTTAAAGATACAAATAAAACTTCTGATGAAACATTTTTAATTTCCTGTAAAATTTCATCATAATTTTTCCACGATTCAGCACAAATACAATCTAAATATTTACATTTTGGGTCACATATTTTACAAAAAGATTGAGAATATGCTATACTACCCGGTTCACTACTTGTTTCGCTTAATTGGTCTATTATTTTAACGGTTGATTTTAAAGATATATCTTTGAGAGTATTAACAGTTTCCATATATTAAACTTAATTAATGGTATTAACGGAATTAACGGTATTAACTTAATTAACTGTATATAGTTAAAGTTACTTAAAGATAAATGACTCGTTGCCTTTAAGTAATATAAAAAATGTAAAATTTTAATTATCTTTTATAACGTCTTGCTTTTCCATATTTATTTTCCATTTTTTCAATTTTATTTACAGAAATTAATTTAAACATTTTCATATTATCCCTTGCTAAACCCAATAAAGCATATGCCCCATTTTTAAATTTAACCAGTTCAATATATTCATTTGGTACAATTTCTTTTTTTCTTGTAGATACGTTGTAAAATTGGTTCTCTTTTAGTTTTGGCATTTATAATATAATAATAATATTTTAAATTTTGTATTTTTTTCTTTTATTTTATTTTATCTTTTATTTTATCTTTTATTTTATCTTTTATTTTATTTTAAATCTTGTATCATTTTTAATATTAAAGTATGAATATTAATATTACTTTTTATAAAATTTATAAATAATTTTAATGGAAAAGATTGTTTATTAAAACAAATGCCGTCTAATTTATAATATGAATACATAAATAATAAAAGTATATGAATTTTATATGGACTCGGACCAGTATTTACATATAAGTTATATAATATAGTATAATCATATTTGGACATTTTATAATCGTCTAATCCGGCAGTATCTTCATATTTTTTTGTTTCGGATTTTATATATTTTTCAAATGATTTAATATAATCAATTAGTATATTTTCTTTTATATTTTCAATCTGACTTATTTCATATATAATTAATTTTTTTTTAATATTTTTCATTTTATTAGATAAAACTATATCTTAATTAATATTATTAATTAAAATTAAATTAATTTAACTAATAAAAACAAATACTTAAAAAATAAATTAATGTAAAAATACTGATATTAAAATGAATCCACCGAATAAGAAACATATTTTAAGAAAAAGAAAGATTAACGAAATTAGCGGAAGTAACGGAAGTAACGGAAGTAACGGAAGTAACGGAAGTAACGGAAGTAACGGAAGTAACGGAAGTAACGAAATTAAATTAGAAGAAACCGAAGAACCGGAAGAACCGGAAGAACCTGATTATTTTAAAATTGAAGAATATCAGATTACTAATCTTAAAAGTTTAATAAATTTAATATATGATTTAATAAATAAAGACCCTCCACCAAAACGATTAAAGCAAAAATTACCATCAAAATTATATAAACTAATTGATATTTTAAAACCATTGGAAAAATTAGATTCATTAGTTGGCCTTATAAAACTAAAAGACCAGTTATTAGAACAATTACTGTATTTTGTTCAAGATAATCAAGATAATATTATGTTACATACAGTTATTGAAGGTTCGCCAGGTACAGGTAAAACAACAGTTGCGAATTTAATGGCACAGATATATTCCGGACTTGGTATTTTAAAAAAAAATAAATGTACAATCGTAAAAAGAGAAGACCTAATTGGACAATATTTAGGGGAAACTACATTAAAAACCATGAAAACATTACAGTTATGTAAAAATGGTGTTATGTTGATTGATGAAGCATATTCATTAGGTTCTTCTGACAATAAAGATTCATATGCAAAAGAAGCAATTGATTGTATAAATCAATATTTAACTGAAAATGTAGATAAAATAATATGTATAATTGCGGGATATAGAGAAGACTTAAATATGTGTTTCTTTTCACAAAATAAAGGACTTAGAAGAAGATTTCCGTGGACATTTACAATTGAAAATTTTACTAAAACAGAATTAGCACAAATATTTATTGATAAAATTAATAGTACAGATGATTATAAATTAGAAGAAAATGCTGATATTAAATATATTGAGTCAAAAATTAAAGTAGAACATTTTCACGGAAATGCTGGTGATATTGATAATATAATTGGAAGAGTTAAAATAATAAATTCAAGAGTTAATTTTTGTAAAGAAAATAATTATATTTTATCTAAGAAAATTATATGTGAAGCATTTGAAAAATTCTACGATATTCGTACAAAAATAACTGATAAACCCCCATTTATGATGTACACTTGAATAATTACAATTTTTAAATTAAACCAAATTTAAATATATTATTAATCATATAATTGGTTGTATAAAATGATAAAAAGAATAAATTTTGAATTAAACTCAATAATAAAAGAATCTTGTGATAATATCGAATATATTGAAATAGATGATTGCGATAGTAATGTTTGGTACTTTTATTTATATGGTCCAAAAGATACTGTTTATAATGGTGGTAAATTTAAACTTAAAATAGAATTTACAAATGAATATCCATTTGAACCACCTATTATAACTTTTTTAACTAAAATATATCATCCAAATATTAATACATCTGGACAAATATGTTTAGATATATTGAAAGACCAATGGAGTCCTATATTAACAATATCAAAAGTTTTATTATCTATATGTAGTTTATTAGCAGAACCAAATCCCGATGACCCATTAGAACCAGAAATTGCGAATATAATGAAAAATGATTATTCATTATTTAAAATAAATGTAAAAGAATTTATTAAAAAGTATTCTGAAAAATAATAAATTATGAGTTTTTAAATTAAAAAAAATAAATTTGCTTAATATAAATGAATGTTAATTTTATATAATAAACTTTATAAAAGAAATAATATAATCAATATAATTAAGTTATATAATATCAAAAGATATTCTAAATTAAATAAACTAAATCTTTTAACAGTAGTAAATGAATATAAGGCAATTATTTATATTCAAAATTTTATTAGAAAAAAATTCAATGATGAAATGATATGCCCAATAACATTATGTGAATTGAAATATCCATTTATTTCAATAAAAAATAATAATAATTTTAGATATTATTCATTAAAAGAATTTATTGAATATTTAAATAAATCCGGTGATGATTTTAGAGACCCATTTACAAGAGAATTATTATCTGATTCAACACTAAAACAATTAGATTATTTAATAAAGTATTATAAAATAACCAGTACATTTACAAAAAAATCATGGAAGCAAAAATTAAATTCAAGGGCAGAATATTTAACAATTACAGTGTGTTTAAATGAAATATTAAATAATATATTTTACCATACTGAATTAACAATAGATATTATTTACAATAATATTTTACCACAATTTATATATTATTTTCATTTTTTATTACATAGACATCGGTCATCATGTTATTCAATTATTAATAATTATATAAACGGTATTAATTATCATAATTGCCCTAATAAAATATATTTGATTGATTATCTTAAATTATTAATTACTACAAATAATCTATAAAAATGTTACTAATAAAAATGTTACTAATAAAAATGTTACTAATAAAAATGTTACTAATAAAAATGTTACTAATAAAAATGTTACTAATAAAAATGTTACTAATAAAAATGTTACTAATAAAAATGTTATAAAGAATAAAAGAATAAAAGAATAAAAGAATAAAAGAAAATTATTAATAATTAATAATTAATAATTAATTATTATGTTAATTTCAGAAAAATATGTAAAATTATACACATCTTGTAAACAAGCTTTACAAATTATTTATATAATAAAAAAACATTTAAAAAATATGAAAAATGTAAATAATTATATTGATTTGAAAAAATGTACAATTGTTGATGCGAATGCTGGTATAGGTGGTAACTCTGTATACTTTTGTAGATATTGTAAATTTGTATATTGTATAGATATTTCAGCGGAGGCAATATTATACCTGGAACATAATTTAGAGGATTATGAAAATAAATTAATAATAAATGAGAATTGTTTAGATATTTTAAAAATTATTAATTATGATATAATATTCTTTGACCCACCGTGGGGTGGTTCAAGTTATAAATACCATAAATGTGTAAACTTATTTATCAATGGTATAAATATTAATAAAATAATAGATTCATTATATTTTTCATGTAAAATGATAGTATTAAAAGCACCCATTAATTTCAATATAAATTATAGTTCATTGTGGAATATAAGTGTAAATAATATTTATAAAAATGATAATCAAACAATATCATTTAAATTAATTATTTTTAAAAAATAAATAATAATTATATATATTATTATTAATGAGTCAGTTACAATATTTTGAAAAACCACTTGAAACAATGAACGGTAATCCGGTCGCCTGTCCATTTATTAAGATTAAAAATAAATGGCAAAATACATCAATTCCACACGAAGAAACTCTACAAGGTAAACCATTAGAACACTCGTGTGTGCCTAATTTCCAAAGCCGAATGTTAGTTCCAGGATTCGGTATGAATGTATGTCATAATAACAAACCAGTACATTTAAATTTTAATGTAAAATCTGATTGTCATACTGATAATATGTGTCAAAATAAAATGGAAACATGTTATGACCCGTATATGTAAGCACAAAATTACCATAATAAAATAAAAGTACTTAAAAAATACATTTATAAATATCTTATAACAAATGAAAATAGAATTCGTTACAAAATCTGAATTTGATTTTTTAAAAGATAATTTAGTTGAATGGTTACATAAAAAATTAGATAAAGATTCTGATACTATTTTTCATTTTTCCTCTGATTTAACACCAGAGGATAGAAAATATATTTATCAAAATTCAGATAATTTTAAAATAGAAAAAAATAAGATAATTGAAATTGATAATTTTGAAAAAGTCGAAAAAATAAGTAATACAGTAATTACAGACGACGAAATTACGGACGATAAAATTACTGAGGACGATAAAATTAATAACGATTCCGAAATTAAATACGAGATTATTATGAAAGCTGGACGCAAATATTATACCAAACTACAACGTTATCCTATTCAAACAATGGGTATTATTAATGTAATAAATAATAAAATTGACGCCCAAATGAAACTTATTACATATATTTTAATAGTTAATTCTTGTATGTTTTTTTATGTACTAAATAAGTCATAAAATATTACTCTTACATACACATTTTCCATTTACTTAAAGTAATTATCTAAAATTAGTAAAAGTAACGTAAAGTAACGTAAAAGTACTTTTACTAATTTTAATTAATTAATTTTTTAAAATGATTACAAACAGAGGTTATAAAATACCATTAAAAATTGAAGAAAAAGACCAAACTAATATAATAAATGATTTAAAAAAAGAATTAATGATTTTGCCTTATGTTGAAAATGCTACACGATTCCCGATATTTAGAATATCTGATAAATTTTTTTATATGCCAAAGTATTATGGTATTAATAAATTTGGACTTCCAGATGTTGAAAATATTAAAGAACAAGATGGAACTATTGTTGAATTTGAATTTAAAGGTGATTTACGTGATTATCAAAAAAGTACTTGTGATTTAATACTGAATCATCTAAAAGTAAAACAGTCAGGACTCGCAAGTATTTATACTGGGTGGGGTAAAACGTGCGCGGCACTTTGGTTAACTTCGCAAATGAACCGTAAAACCCTTATCATTGTACATACTGAAAACTTACTTAATCAATGGAGGGAACGTATAACAGATTTTTTAGGTATTCCGGCGGACGAAATCGGAATTATTCAAGGTCCTAAAACTGATGTTCAAAATAAAAAAATTGTAATTGGTATGATTCAAAGTATTTCAATGAAAGAATATCCCACTGAAACATTTAAAGATTTTGGATTTACGGTAATGGACGAATGTCATCATACGCCGGGACGTATTTTTTCAAGGGTATTTTATAAAATTGGAACGAAGTATAATTTAGGACTTTCTGCGACTTTAACGAGGTCAGATGGTCTAACAAAAGTAATTAAATATTTTTTGGGTGAAGTTATTGTTAATTTAAAATTATGCACTATTATTCCAAATATAACCGTATATTATAGTAATATTGAATCATTACAACAAAAAACAATGATAAATGGTAAAATTAATATGCCAGCAATGATTACAGATTTATGTGATTCATTTGCGAGAAATTTAGAAATTATTAATATTATAAAAAATAAATATTCAGAAGAACGTAAAATGTTAGTTTTAACAGACCGTAGAAATCATTGTAATGAATTAAGAAGATTATTATGTACATTTGATGAAAAATACATTGATAATTCCGCCTTATATTATGGAGGAATAAAAAACGATAAATTACAAGAAGCGAATACCAAACGTATAATATTTGCTACATATCAAATAGCGAGTGAAGGATATGATAATCCAAAATTAGATACTTTAATTATGGCAAGTCCTAAAACTAAAATTGAACAAGCAGTTGGGCGTATATTAAGGCAGCAAAATGAAAATGAACCAGAGATAATTGATATAGTTGATGCTTGGTCAATTTTTAATAATTTATTTTTTAAAAGAATGAAATTTTATAAATGTAAAAAATATGTAATTAATGGTAAACTAAATAAAAACGAAGATAATCAGGATATTAAATTAAATGGTTTTTCAATTGATGAACAATTTGAATAAAATAAGAAAAAATAAATAAGAAAAGAAATAAAATAAAAAATAAATAAGAAATAAATAAAAAATAATAAAATAAAATAAAAAATAAATAAAATAAAAAAGAATTATTTTTTATTACAAAAATTAATATTACATAAAGATCTTATCTATAATTTATAAGTTAACTTGCTTATTAATAAATTATGGATAAAATTCTTACTGATCTCGAAGACTTTACCCTAACCGAAAAAGGTCCAGAACGTGTAAAGGATTCCATAACTATGGAAAAGATTCATAATTTATTAACTAAACTCATAGAATTTACAGAAGAGCACAAAAATTATGATAGTGATGAAAATATTCAAAGTCTTGATAAACTACGTACAAAATTCACACAGTATTTCAATAAACTTTCAAGAGAATCAAAAATTAATACAAAAAAAACTGAACTTATCTTAGAATATCAAAAGAAACTGGATTCTAATGAAATTACAAAGAATATTATATTAGAGAAGTTACTATGCAAGAAACCGTCAAGGAGTATTTCCGGGATTATATCCATTACACTTGTAATGAGTCCTTATCCGAATGAACAAACTTTTTCATGTAAGCATAATTGTTATTATTGTCCAAATGAACCTGCACACAAAGGTAATAATTACCAAGCTCAACCAAGAAGTTATTTATATCATGAACCGGCGGTTCGTCGTGCAAATAGAAATCAATTTAAAGCATTTGAACAAATGATAGACCGTATGGATACACTTTATGCGAATGGTCACACAATTGATAAATTAGAAATAATTGTTGAAGGTGGAACATATACAGAATATCCAATAAAGTATTTAGAAGATTTTAATCGTGATACTTATTATGCTGCCAATACTTATTTTGATAAAGAACCAAAAAGAGAAAAATTACCATTAGAAGAGGAAGTATTTATTAATCGTACAACAAAAGTTCATATTATTGGTATTTGTATAGAAACACGTCCTGATGCGATGGATGATAATTGGATTATTCATTTTCGTCAATGCGGTGTAACAAGAATTCAACTTGGTGTTCAAAGTACTCATAATCATATCTTAAAAAAAATTAATCGTGGACATAACATTGAATGTGTAATAGAAGCAATGGAATATCTACGCAATCTATGCTTTAAGATTGATATTCATATTATGCCCGACCTTCCTTTTACAACACCAGAACTTGATAAAACTATGTTTGATTATACTTATCAAGTATTACAACCAGACCAAATTAAAGTGTATCCGTGTGCGGTTGTACCGTGGACTATAATTGAAAAATGGTTTAATAAAGGATTATGGAAACCATATGAACCGCATATATTAAAAGAAGTAATGGATTATGGTATGAAAACTTGTCCGGAATGGATTCGTCTTCCTCGTGTAATCCGTGATATTCCGGGAGTATATATTCAGGCGGGTAATAATACAACTAATTTGAGACAAAATTTAGTAGAATCAAAAGAAATACGGTCAAGAGAAATAGAAAGACATACTGAATATTATAATAAACCCGCTAAAATATTTATTGATATGTATAATAATAATAATGGAACGAAAGATTACTTTATTAGTTATGAATCATTAGATAAAAAAGCATTATTTGGGTTTATACGTCTTCGTCTTCCGAATGTTAATATTTATAAAAATAATGAACCTACTATCAATAAAGAAAAATTATCTAAACCAGAGGATTTATTTCCTATATTAAAAAATAACGCATTAATACGTGAATTACACGTTTACGGATATAATACATCAGTTGGTTCAGTTGCAAAATCGTGCCAACACCTTGGTATTGGTACAAAATTATTAAAAGAGGCAGAAAAAATAGCATTTTGGAATGGTTATAAGGGTATTGTTGTAATATCTGGCGAAGGTGTAAAAGAGTACTATGTAAAGAAAGGATATTCAGAAAAAGATACATTCATGTATAAAAATTATTATTTACAATTTAATACATTAATTATGACAATAAGTAAAATAAGTAAAATAAGTAAAATAAGTAAAATAAGTACATTTATTATATTTTTAGTATCAGTAATTTTTAGTATCAGTAATTTTTAGTATCAGTAATTTATTCTAATAAATAAAAATTAAATAAAAATTAAATAAAAATTAAATAAAAATATATATTATATAATAATGAACAATATACTTACATATGGTTGGATAATGTGTTTTTTAGTAGCATATTTAATACAGACAATATTACCATTTACATTACCATCAACGGTACAATCAACGGTATCTGGTGATAATACAGTGAATACTGGTAAAATAGACGTATTTTTATTAGTTATTGCGTGGGTATTATCATTTGCGGGTTTTTTCATGTTTATTATATGGTTGACCAAATTTAAAGATGTAAAAGTATTACAAACAATGTGGATAGTTTCATTAGTAACTTTTGTAATATCAATTGGTACTCTTATATTTATGGCTGGTAATACATCAATAGAATTATTATTAATACCAAGTAATTTATTAGGATATTCATTTACAATATTTATCGGTACATTAATTACATTTTTCATTAGAAATAAATAGAAATAAATAGATAAATAAAAATAAATAGAAATAAATAAAATAAATAAATAATAAATGTCGGGTAATAGTGAAAGCAATATCATAAATTCGTTAGTTAATGTTCAAGGAAATATAGTAAAATCATTAGATAATGTACAAGAAAATTTAATAAATTTAAATAATTTAAATACTAAAACTTTATTAGACGCAGTTAATTCACTTAATAAAAATGAATACATAACTCCATTAGTTTTTTATAGTATACCATCAGTAAATAATTCTAAAATAGAATTAAAACTTTTAAATAAAGGACAACGATATTATCAATATATATTAGAAATACCGAAATCTATATTGGTAACACCGGTTACCAAAAGAGTACACGAATATTCGCCAATAAATAAATTATATTGGAAATTATTAAACTCTTCCAATGAATTTTTACATGATGTTTCTATGGGATTTAATACATCTGGTGATAATTACGACGTAGATAATATTGGTGGTATAGTACCAGGTACTTATCGTAAAAATGGATTAGCAGTATGTCATTTATTATATATAAATGATAATAAATCATATCAAATCAATTTTTATATAAAAACAATTAAATCTGTAAATGATTCATATATATTTGAATTACATACTGATAAATTATCAGAAACATACGGTAATACATCAAATCACCCGTCATTTGAAAATCAATTTCATTTTCATGCAAGTCCGGTCGAAGCAGAAATAATAATACCAGAAGAAACAATTATGTTAGATACATGGGCATTAGAAATGTAC
>Ga0222632_1000088_pt1 | contig 77549 bp, 134 predicted proteins | sample AntAcemetageno46_FD_179828 | JGI IMG/M metagenome (GOLD analysis project Ga0222632, IMG submission 179828) | Saline water microbial communities from Ace Lake, Antarctica - #46 | ecosystem: Environmental > Aquatic > Non-marine Saline and Alkaline > Saline | place: Antarctica: Ace Lake...
AATCCTACAATAATGATATAGGCGATTCCAATCAAACATCCAATATTAATGATCCAGAGCGCAGTAGTAAATAGATTGTAATAAATTTTATTGTTTGTAGTAAACTGGGACTACGTTTTCGCAAACTCCAGTGCCACATTGTTCGTTTGAGCTTCCTAGAACGCGGTTCGATACGATGTTAAAGCTGAATGAAGTGTAGTCTCGGAGGGGGAATCTGTGAAAGACTCTGTTATCGTCGAGTCCTCTTTACTCATACTCTTATCCTTAGAAATCTACTCCAATGTCTCGTGGACGTATTCCGCAAACTTTTTATCCTTTTTGGCAAACTATATACGTTGCTCAAGGGATGTCCGATCCAGACGTTTCGAATCTAACCAAGAATTATAAGTGTTTCTCACGTATTGTTTCAACGTTCCATCATAGTCCTATCCGATTCCAATATCCTGTTTCTTTAGATAGCTCCTCTAATCCTCGCCATATGTTTGTGGATCCCTTCGCAAAAGTTGGTTCAGATTACCTTCGACGATCTTGCTCTGGCGTTCCGACATATCATACAAGTTACAGGTATCGTAGATGACGTTATACATATCACAACTTTCATTCTTAGCACATTCGTTCATACAAGAAAAAGGGTTGGCTCCTGGAGACGACTCTATGATCCGTCTGGCTTTCTATGTGACGTCATTGCCATTCTCCAAACGCAGACCGGCTCCTAGAGGCGCAAATCGAGCAGATGTAATATGAGTGCGCAATAGAAACTAATTTCCGGTTGAGTTTGTTTTATATTTCATCGGCAATGCGGTTTCACTCTCTTTCTTAAAGTCGGGCAATATGCGGAAATAACGCTATATGAGAAGAGGCTGTTTGCCGAACATCAAACGATCCATAAATCCTACATACATCATTGCAGTAATTCCATTTAGTTTATTTTGTTTGACTAGGTCGTCGAATTTTGCCTTAATTTTATCCTAGTGCCAACCAAAATGTACGTCATACGCATACTGAATTGCAGTTTTTAAGTTGGTTACGGAACCGTTATACTCCGGTAATTTCTTTCTCAATGGCATAATTTGATTGAAATTTACCGTAAGAGCCTCTTTAGAACTGGATCCACGGTCGTGGATTCCGGTAATGCGACCCATCCAAACGATATCCACGAATTTCAAGTCCTTTTCAATCACAGATATACCCATAGCATTATAGATATCCTATTTCTACACGGTGGTAATGGGTGTCGTCATCGTGCCTGGAGTTAAAAATTGCTCTATTTCAATATCGTTATACATAGGAACCACCATACCAACCTACATACCCCAATTAAAATGGGACATAGAAGCTTTCGTATCAAATTGAATCTCAAACGTTGTTTCCGTGAAATCGGTGATTGAAATTCGCGACTGCTCGGGAGATAGAAACGGATCGGCTTTGATAGGAGTCATATGAATGGTAAACGTAGGCTTTAGTTGACCTGCTTTACTCGTCTTAATAATCCGAATCTGAGAAAAAATAATGGGAATTTTATGTTGTGTTGGACGAATATATTCAAAGACAGCATCTTTACCGTTCAAATGGAGAAAACGATCAAACGTAGTATTAAATTCCTTTGGAACGACATATTTCAGTTCGTGAAATACCGTAGGCAGAAACGTGGGACTCTAAAAGCGAACTTTAATATTTTCACCACGATTTGAGATAGATACACCTAATATTACGGGTGCTTTCGCAAGTGCGGATTGTGACATCTTAGTATAGACATAGAATTAACGAATCCACCGATAGAACTTTGTATTTCCGATAAAGGGTGTGTGGCGTTCGATTTCAATCAGAGACCCTACCGGAAAATCATAGTAGAGAACAATGGGATCCTTGCGGGTTAATAGTGGAAATTCACCAATCTACGATTCGTCTATCTTCAACTTCTTAAACAATTCCTATGTATCCTATTCCTACATAAGACGGTGCTTAGGAACAAACCGGTTATGTGTGATGTTTACCTAGAGTTGGCTGCTATAGAACAACTGAATACGTTTATCTGGATGAATTTTACTGCTCAAGAATTTTTCATTATTACTACTCATAGGAAACAGTGAGACTACAATAAGAAGATTATGACTCACCTATTTCATCTCTTGGCGCAGCAATGCTAACTTGGCTTTTCTTACCGCACATACCATAATGTGAGCATCTTTTTCTCCCCCTCTATAATCTTTCATCACTAGGTGGAAGAATCCGGTATCTTTCTCCAAAATCTGCTTTACCATCTGATCTACCCACTCTTTATAGCGATCTTCGTCAGAAAGAATGGGATCTTTACATTGTCGATCCAACATCATTTGTCTAAATGTATCGAGACTCTTGCGGAACTTGAGAATATACTGAAGACGGAGCATAGTATGTATACAACTTTTACCTTAACTATGATCTATAGCTGTCTACTTAAGGTATCAATTTCATATATCTTCACTTTCTAAAGCGAGCCTCTGTGCGAATGTTAGACCACCCTCTGTCCGTAACGTTTGCTCTGCAAATTCACCCTCTGGCTCCGGGGTTCCAGGTGGGCTCTAAGGTGCCTCACCGCCGCCCGCTTCCGGGGTTCCAGGTGGACTATACGGAGAAAAGGGTGGGCTCTAAGGTGCCTCACCGCCGCCCGCTTCCGGGGTTCCTGGCGGACTCTGAGGAGGAAGGGGTGGAGTTCCAGGGGTAGTTTGACTGTTTGCGATGCGCAAGAGTGCGGCATATAAAGCACTCATCCCATCTTTGATTACAATATCCTAAAACACATCATCGTCCATCACGATGGAAGCTTCTGTATGATTTATTTGAACCACATCATATTCATTCCATTCAATATATTTCATAGTGATCTAATTTGACATAGGATCAATCGTAACATCCGATACAAGTTTGTTTAACTTGCGTATCGCAGATGCCACCGCATATTCCGGCAATTCAACCCCATTGGAAAGAAGATTCGTATCTAACACATCCCACTATGGCAATTCAGCACCCTTTTTCAATGTATATTTGTATCCATCTTCGGTGATCGTATCTACCTACCATACGTCTCCTCCAGCGTTTCGTATGCTCTTTAACAGGATGACCACAATCAAACGAACATAGCGAATCTCCAATGAATCTGCATTTATTTGTATATCGACGGTTTCACCTCCATCCGATACAGTGATCAATACGTCATCGTTTGTGAGTGTAGTATTGGATTCTATTAATTCCACCCAATGATCGATCGATTCGTTTCCTTCTTCGACCTCCCACACATCTGTCTCCAACAACTCCGGACGCATCGCCAGTTGTAAATGAACGACGGAATCCTTTGTTTCTATTTTACTGACATATGCTTCCGATATAGATGGTGTAGAAGGCTATAGGAGGCGATCTTCAGGCTCGGACACGTCAAACGTGGTTCCTTTTGCCTCCCAGTTTTCATCATCCCAGATATCTTCCAGAACATTCTACCAATCGTCCTAATCCTCTAACGCAGTGATCTCTCTACCGGATTCTGGAACATTCAAAGAGCACATCCAAGGGATTGATATAGCAGACTCTTTTACCGTGGAAGGATCCCATAGATATATCTTTCCCCTTTCGTGGGTAGGCTCCATAAACATATTGGAAAACATATGTAATTCATCCTCTGACGACGAAGACGGTCTCCAATACGGAGGCATCCAAACCATATATTCCGCATCACCCATTATATTCACAAACCAGTTTGAACCCTTTACAGATCCCCGTAATAGATACGATTCCATCACTTCGACATTCCATTTTTGAATCGATTGATCCTCGGTATACGGGATTCGCTGCGATGAATGAACGACCGGATATGACGATGGAGACCAGAATAAAGACGATAGGGATACAACTCGGAAATCTGCATTAAAATCTAATAGTTCCTTTACTTGTGTAAGCTTATCGCGAATATATTCCACCTATCTCTCAACCAACGTTTCCATAAATTCTTCATCCCCAATATGTTCTATTAGTTCAAAGGTATACTCTGGAACTACAACTATAAAGTTCTTGCGACCAATCATATCATCTAATTCTATGTTCGAAACCGTATCTCGTTCGTCGTGAATATTCATCGTATGTTTGTAGTGTTCCAAATCGCGACGCTGTCCACGCAAACGGAGCTATTGGGTTTTCATAAGTAACCGCCGACTGATTCCGTTTCCAACTTTTAATGGTATCAGACCATAGCCAGTCTCTTGCCTTGCTAACTACATATGAACCGTTCGAATATCCATTTGTCGAAGCACATCCTCCTACAGATCTAAAATGGGGGCGATATCAAATGTCTCATCACTGAAACTCATATATCCCGCATACAATGTCTTTACTCCAGTCTCATCTAACATTTTGGACACGGTGCCTTTCACTATCAACTTCTGATTATCTTTCGAAATCGTATGAGATAGCCCAGTTACGTGGTGTGACCGCTTCGCAACTGTTCCGCGAGCACCCAGAAGAGAACCAATGGCCTCGCGGTCTTCATCTTTCATATCTAATTCAAATGATAGATCCTTCTTTTCTCCATCCATACTATTCTTCCAAGATACTTCGTCTCGCTCCAAGGATCGCACGTGCTCCCACACCTCCTTTACACTGGATCGAATCAGCGACATTCGGCTATTCGTAGATAGCCACGTGTGTGCATTCTCCTATACCTCCTATAACACGTGTGGTGTCTCCCGTATCCAACGGGAAAATACATCCCATTCATCCGAGGTCATTTCGTGTGGAACACGGATATACACCGGCTTACCACTTTCTCCTACCGTCTCTAATGTAGAAGTAACCGGATTCCAGGTATAGTGGGAGGGGGAAAAGGTGGCCATCTATAGCCAGCCATTATAAGGACTACAGTATATGATGGGTAACGTATGGTGTAGAGACTCATAGAGAGATTCCGGGTCACATACCAGCTCCGTAAGAGACATAGAATCGAATACCGATTGGATTCCAGATTCTTCGATAAACGAACCCATCCGATACTCGGGGAGAGCCACATCGAATTCCGGTTTCTCTACGAATCGTGCCACATCTGTTACCCCAGTCCAATACCACACGATTCCCCTCATACGAATGATATCATCGCGGCTCAAATGATCGGGATAACGACCGGCAAACACCATTGGATTCACCATCGACCGCTCCTTTTCTATGTCTACCTCTGGTGCGCGAATGGAATACATCCGATTGACAACGTTTGGTGGCGGGAGGCAACATCCGTGGGTCTTTGGCTCTTGTTCGGCCAAGATTCGAGTTCCCACGACTCCCTTGTCTCGCATCTCTTCGGATGGAACGGTTCTTTCTGGAAGGATTACAAATGAATGAGAGGGGTCTTGTGTCTCTTGTTTGGCATATTCATCTACAAGCGTTGCCACAGATAAGGCCTCCACCGCTTCTAGTCGGCTCATCGGGAACACCCAGCGTATTAAGTTACGGGTCACATCGGTTCTTTCTAAATATCCGGGACGGGTATAGGTATTGAATAGAGGAAGTGCGCCACGACGAGCACGTTTTGTTTCCACGATTGCCGTATTGGCTTGCGCTTTATCAAATTCATTTCGATAGAGATCTCCCGTATTTTCAAGAGAAAAAGGGATGGGTGCAGCGGACGCATTTGCGGAAATCAGGTAACCACGTGTAAGTGTGCGCAGAGAATCAGCAGACAATAGAGTATGGCTATGACCTATTTCAATCGCTCTTCGAGCCAACTCAAAGATAGAACCGGCTACCGGCTCTGACGATAAAATAGTGGGATACAGGGGTTCCATTTTAGTTGTAAATAGCCCCGTCTATTCGGTAAGTAGGCGTGTCGGTTTCGGTGGATTCCTATAACGCTTTTGCCAACACTGCCATCCACCACGCAACGTGAATAGTTCGGGAGGCATCGGGATCCATCCAAGACGTCGCACGACTGCCTCCTTTGTCTTCGGAAGCGGATCACTGGATATCAAAACAGAATCTGGCTTTACACTCGTCGGGTCTAACACTGATTCCAGCTTGGTATCTGGAGATATAACAATAGCTCCCAGTTCCCCATTTGCCAACGATTCATCGAGTCGACGTAATTCTATGTCTGTGTTAATTCCGGATATGTCTCTAAGTTTTTTCTATATATCTCTAAATGCTACTATAAATTCAGGAGAGAGACCAATCTTCCAATCCTTTCTGAACTTGGTAGTGCTCCATTGGACGAGCGGTTCGATCCACGACAGGTCTTTGATTTTCCTGGCAGTTTCAGCTCCTACGGATACACCGGATTTCTCCACTAACGTTTGATATTCTACGACTGTTTCTGGGGATACCTTTTCCCATACCTTTAGAATGAAATCGGTAATGATCCCAATTTTGAATCCCTATGCTTCTAATTCCTATATCAATAACTTGAGCGCATATGGAACTTCCAAACGACAAAATTCACTACGTGGGTTACTCAATACGATACGCTCATCACCCCGGGTCAGTTCTCCTTCATCATTTCTGGCTCTAACGCGGCTAAAATCTTCCGTCAAGAAATCCGAATACAACCCCTTTTCCGGATTACAGGCGCTGATGGTTCCACTCTTTGTGCCAATCCAGATGGAACTTTTATCGGATCGCTCCATCAGACTTTCTTTTAAAAAGGATGCCACTCCGTGTGAAATAAGTGCATCCCTTTCCATTTCTCCGATACGCAAACCACCACCGGCTCCTCGTCCTCCGACTGGCTACCGGGTGATGGCAGATTTGGGACCCGTAGTGCGCACGTTCACCTTATCGGCTACCTGATGCATAAGTCTCTGATAGAATGTGGGACCCATAAAGGTATTCACACGCATCTATTCTCCGGTGCGTCCGTTGTATAACACTTCATTCCCATACGATTCCATACCCATCCCCTATAAGAGTTCGGCAACGGTGCGCGGATCCCCATTTTCAAACGCTGTAGCGGCATACTATTCGCCCCTTAGAGATCCTCGTTTTCCTAAAATAACCTCAACGAGTTGACCGATCGTCATACGACTTGGGATTGCGTGCGGATTCACTAAAATATCGGGGCGGATTCCATCGGAATTCACCGGCATATCCGCTTCGGGAAGCAACATTCCTATCGTTCCTTTCTAACCGTGTCTAGAAGAGAATTTATCACCCAATTCCGGTGTTTTTGGTTTGCGAAGTCGAATCTTAACCAGAGTTCCATCCTATCGATCCGAGTCAACAAACACTGAATCTACTACACCACTTTCGTGTCGCTTTGTCTGTAGTGAAAGATCACTGCGAAGCAATATTCTACGCTAAGGATCGCGATACTTAGATGGTGCCGTTTTCATTACCAATACATCATCCTCATCAATGATGGAGCCCACTTTCACAATCCCACGCGAATCCAAAAGATCACGCCGTGCTTTCTTGGGACTTATGATATCCGTTTCCGGAACTAAACCGATCGACTCCTGATCTCCTATGTCTTCCTATATTCCCAGAGATCGGAAGGTAACACTATTAAACAACCCCCTCTATACCGCACCCTGGTTGATAATCACAGCATCTTCCTAATTGTATCCGCTGTAACTCATAATAGCCACGACCGCATTGATTCCGTGGGGCATTATTTCATTCCGAATATAGGGAGCGTAATGAGTAGTTACAATCGGTTTCTATGGATACGCCAATACCATCACCTTGTTATCCATCCTATTATTAAAGTTTGTGGCATACATTCCCACCGCCTATTTTCCTTGCGCGCTCGAATATACATTTCGGGGTGCTTGATTCGTCTGCGTAAACGGAATATTGAGACCCAGGATTCCCATTATAAGGGATGGGTGGATTTCGGCGTGACTGAAACGGCGAACCACTTGATCTTTCATGATACGATCTTCTTCCGACATCGCAATCAAACAATTGTCGTGCTCCTGTGGGTCAATGTATTCAATGATGCCTCCTTGCTGCGATTCCATAAATGCCTTGCTGTTTTCTTTCCATTGTTGTAAGGAATCCGTATCTACAATTCTCTCGATGGAGAAGAAATCCGAATCTCGGATATCGTCACGTCCGGTGCACAGGTATGCAATCGTTTTGCGACCCCGAGGATACTCCGCGACAATCGTATTTGTCTCTGGGTCGACTACGATGAGAGGTCGAATGGGTCTCCCATCGTCGGTAGAAATAATAATTGATTTTTTCGTAAGTGAATTCCGTAAATAAATGGAGATATAAGGGTGAATCACGCCTCTTCTCCTCAACGCACGGAACGTCCTTACGAATCCTACGGCATTCCAAATGTAGCCAACGATTCTCTCATTGATTAAAATAGGTGTGCCTAAACCAACGTCCGATTGATGAATACTCTGCAACGCGCGACCTAGTGGGATCATATTCAAATCCGCACACAAGGCCTCAATGGGAGGTGTGGCGAGACCCACGGTGATCCGTGCCGCAACCGCAAAATTCTTTCGGATACCCACGTTGCGACCGTCGGGTGTTTCTATCGGACACGTATATCCCCACGTAGATGGATGAAGAGCGTGGGGTGCTCGCATCTTGGCGGAATCAGGTAAAGGCGTGTTAATGCGACGTATGTGAGATAAATACGCTGGATACGAATAACGCGACAGTTCCTGTGCGACACCAACCACGCACGGCGCGTTTTTCATTCCCCAGCAACTCTTAAACGCATACCGGAATCCTTCATCCATAATGGTTCGATCTACCATTTCTTTCTATATAAAAGCGTCTTGGATTCCCATAATCGCATCTTTGGGAATCTCGCTCGCATTTACGTGAATATTCATTTTCTCCTATAATCTCTTATGAACACGGAAATAGAGGTCGCGGAATAATTTTCCTAATAGAAATCCTCCCATATCAATCCGCTTATTGCTGTAACTATCCTTGTCCGTTGGCTTTTCTAACTTGGAATGCATTAGAAACATATCGGCGATCATGGAACCGATAAAGTGAGCTTTAGGAGCCATTTCGTATCCTACGTGAGGTAAAATATTCTCTTTAATCACAGTGGCGACATCATTACTTCTGGCACGGCTCAAGGTTTCCATCCCATCTTCGATTGGTGTTCCGTGGATCAATGACCAAACACGCAACAAGGTCATTTCCAGTGAATCTTTTCCATAGAATCGAGAAGCCAAAAAAGAGGGTCGGATAAAATCCAACAGCGAATCGTGGAGAGACGGGTTGACGTGCGTGGCAATCATATCAAACATCCGCGACTCGGTAGCGATTCCAAGCGATCTCATTAAGAGCACAAATGGCACGGATTCCTACATACCCGGAGCAATCACGCGAATGGAAGAATCTTTGCGGAACATTCTGACCGACGTGGTGCGAGGGGGCTGGAATTTAGTCTCGGGAACCGACCTACATTCACACGATACAATTAAATTGTCTTCCTTGCCGTATGTTCGTGTATACGATCGATTCTCCACCTGACGCTCTTGTCCAATGACTACTTTTTCATTTCCATCGATAATGTAATATCCACCCTAATCTTGTATACATTCTCCGGTTATTTTTGGATCATCACTGATAGTAGAAAGGGAACACAGTAGAGATCGAACCATAATAGGAAGCCTTCCAATCGTTATACGCGTTTTATCGGTGTCGAACCGAATGAGCTGGTTGAATTCCCCGCTTTGATCGTGGATACGAATATGGACGTTGACGGTGATTTCCGTTTCATATGTGAAATTACGCAATCGGGCTTCATTTGGAAACATTGGGCTCACCTTTGTCATCCCATCATCTCCCTATCGAAATACTGTAGGGTTCGCAAAATAAATACCTTCTCCATTATCAATAATTGTATCTCCATCCGTGACAGAACCAACATATACATCCACTTTAACATCCGTTTCTTCACCCGATTCCAACGGAGCTTTATATCTGAGCGCAATCGGATTAAACTGCCGCAGAACTCGGGGAATCGTGTTTTCAATACAACCTCGGTATGAATCCGTCTATGGATGGGAAAGCGGGTCACTTAATATGGATTGAATTATATTCCAAGATTTTTCCATATTTTAGTATATCCTACTATTACTATTTAAAAGTTTGAATGAATCCTAACACAAATACTCATTGTATGATTAGCAGCTGGCAGCAAGCCAAGTCGATACAAACACAGGTGAAACAATCCATGCTAGGATCCAATCATCATTGTGTTCCGGTGGAACGGGTAGATGACTGGTATTCGGTGTAGGGAACCATAGAATGGCACGATGCGAGTCAAACTATCTGGAAAAAGAAAATTCAATCTCATATGCAGGAAAAGCGAACCTATTGTCCACTGGACGACAGTTACATTTTAATGGTGATTTGGAATGCGCAAAAAATACAAGAATACGATTGGTATATGTGGAAAGATCTCAACGGAAGTGTTATTACTTGGTTTATATCGGACTCCTACTCCTCTATGGCGAAACGACTCAGTATTCAAATGTATCAATTCCCGTAGCAAACCAAAATGTTTTCAACATTAGAAAAAGCGATTGCCACGTGTTTCCAGTCGGAACAAGACATTCACTGGAAAGGAATTCTAGATGTTCGTGAAGCGATGATGGAATTTATAGAGTGGGCAGAATGTTTTCATCCCTTACAATCGAATATGACGGGTGTGATAGAGCGGATTCTGAAGAAGCATACACGTTATAATGCGGATACGTTAGGATATATGATGAAGCACGGTATGGAACCATTTTCAAAAGTAAAGGATCCCCTCGGTCTGGTGTTGCGAATGGAGCAAATTGTTCTCCTTCTAATGAAACTTATTTATACACAACCTTCTTAGTTACACTAGAAGAAGCATGGATCGATACGAAGCAAAAAAACGATTAGGTCTGGAATCCAATCCTGATCCACTCACAGAACCACTTATTCGTCGTGCTTTTTATGCTAAAGTGCGAACCTATCATCCGGATTCACCTGATTTCATCGGTTCAAAGGAAATGGCTGGATGTAAGATAAAGGAATTAATCGAAGCCAGACAATATTTATTAGAATTCGTATACGATCCGACTACTGGCGTTGACGGTGTTGGATCCATAAAGACGACCGAATAGGATGTATAGGAGATGATGGATATTGTTCGAGATATGTGGAAAGATGGGACATTTCACGATTCATTTCCAAGTGGTCGAGTGATTTCTTGGTTGATCGAAAGTCCCACCGTAAACACCGCATTGGATTCACTCTACACCTTTACACAATCTAAACGTTATTGAACTATGATAGAACAATGGGAGTAAGAACATTGACCTCATATGTGTTACAACATAACACCACAAAAGAGTTGCCTTTTTCTAGCTTAAAGAATAAAACCATTGCGGTAGATACGTCCGTCTTTTTATATGAATGGCTCAAGCTTGCTGCCAAAGAAAGAATAGAGGCGGAATTAAAGGGACAGGGTATCGTGGAGGATCAACCTTCGTTTCACTGGGAATGGCATTGTGTTCGTAGTTTAGATTCGCTGCGAAAATATAAAATTAAGCTGATCTTTTTATTTGAGGAATCGCACCCAGAGGAAAAGAATCAAACAGTAAAAGATCGTTAGGATAGAAAGCTCAAGTCGGCATAGCATTTTTCCACTCTCAAATAGATCGCGTTGTCCCTACATACCCTTCTGAGTGAAATGGAAGCGATTCATAGTTAGTATTCTATGAGAAAGGCTCGAGAAAACGTTTGGAAGAGTATGACACATTTGGTAACGTCCCAAGCACAAAACAGTGTCAAAGCGCAACCGGAGACATATGATACGTGTAAGAAAATCATTGAGGCCGCAGGTCTTCGATGGATGAACTGTGAATCCGAAGCAGAGTATGTGGCGGTGGATATGGAACAAAGTGGTTTGGTGGACTATGTTATGTCGAATGATAGTGATTGCATTGCTTGTCTGTGTAAACATTATATTTCAAATTTGAATTGGGACAAAGAAACGTTTTCACTCGTAAATGTGGATGCGTTGATTCGATCGTTGCGCATTACTCCAGAACAGTTTCAGATTGCGTGTTGTTGTATCGGGAATGACTACCTGTCTTGTCTGTTGCGACCCGGAATCTATTGGAACGCAATTCGTCACGAGTTGCGCCGATTGCACTTATATACACGAGACGATATGATGACTCGATTTGAGGAATCTCGTGACACGTTGGAGTTTTGTTGGAACTTATATTCGAGAGTGGATCGTAAATCAATCGATACTATACATTCGATGATGTGTGGCGACGGTCGCGTATCCCCCCGCTTTCTTCACACGATCCGAATGAATGGCGTATGCGTTTAAACACAACTCAAACTTTATATCGTATATTCAAACAGAAATTATGGCTCGAGGAAAGACTACGAATACGAAATCAAAACGTGCTGCCACTGGATCTAAACCGAAGGCAAAGCGGACGCCAAATGCACCCAAAGTGGCCGCTGCCGCTGCTGCGCCTGTTCCAAAGCCGGCACCGGTTGCCGCAGCGAAAACTGCCCCCGTGCTCGATGCTCAGCCTGAGTCTCTCTTTGTAGAGAAATTCCAGCGTATGAGTGAGCTCACCCAGCAGCTTCAGCAGACCTTTACGGATGGGAAAGCGTTCACAACGGAAATCCGCAAGCTAGTCAGTTCGATCACCCGTTACGAGAAGAAGTCTCAGCGTGCTCGCGCCGGACGCAAGCGTAGGACAACCGGCAACACTCTGTCCGGCATTACTCGCCCAGTGCTTATCAGCGATCAGCTTTGTAAATTCCTGGGAGAGTCCAAGGGAACTCTTCTTGCTCGCACCGCGGTCACCAAGCGCATTACGGCGTATATTCGGGAACATAACCTCCAGAATCCAGACAACCGCAAGCAGATCTTCCCCGACGTAAAGCTTCAGGCACTTCTAATTCCTCTTCGCGAGCAGGATCGTGAAAGTGGATACACTTTCTTCAATCTTCAGCATTATTTGAAGCATAACTATCATAAGGCGGAGACCACCACCGGGTCTTCCGCTACTACTTCTAAAGAAGCCAGTGCAACTGCCTGAATTACTCCTATCGATTACTTCGGTATGAAAGTGAGTGACCATATGAAAAATTGATGGTAGTCTAAGGACTATACTCAAGACATACAACACAAGCAGACAACAACACAAACAATGGCATCTCGTTTCAACATCCAAACCGCAGGCACCGCTGACTTCAGCAAAATCAAGATTGATGGAATCAAGACGAACAAGTATGGCGGTCGTTCTGCACGCATCAACTATGATGGCGGTCGATTCCTTCTCCAGACGCCTCGTATGCGTCTCCCATATGGTATCGGTGTCTACGAGGAGAAAGATGCGGAAGGTCGCGTAACAAAGACGCGTTACAGTCTCGATTTCTCCTTCGGCGGATACAAGGCGGATGAGCGAAACTCTGAAAAGCCTCTTGTAAAGCGCTTCTATGAGTGGATGGATAAGTTTGAGACCTATGTCAAGGATCAGGCAAAGAAGAACTCTTACACGTGGGTGGGAGAACCCGATGCGTCGGAAGCAACCGTCCGTGCTCTCTTCCGCCCTATCATCAAGCATCACCGCGACAAGACTACGGGAAAGGTTACCGGCCTCTATCCTCCTACTATGAAGGGAAACGTTGGATTCTGGGATGGTAAATTTACAGTCGACGTATATGATCAGAACCGTCAGCCTATGGACGACCCGCGCACATCACTCATGAAGGGAGCCGAAGCCCTCATCATCCTATCGGTAGATGCTATCACGTTTGCGGGTGGCAAGTTCGGAGTCAAGTTCAATGTTCAGACGGTTAAGGTATTTATGCCCGAAAGCCTAAAGGGAACGTATGCGTTCGACGATGCGGAGGATGACGACTTTGATCCGTCCGCAAAGACGACGATGGAAGCTGCCTCTCCGGCTCCGGCTCCGACTGCCTCGACATTCCTCGAGGATGAGGAAGAGGAAGAAGAGGTGGAAGCCGAAGACGAGGATGACGACCTGGAAGCCGAACTGGAAGATGAACTCGACGAAGAGGAGGAGGAAGTCGAGTCTGAGCCTGAGCCTGAGCCGGAGCCGGAGCCCGAGCCAAAGAAGAAGGCCGCATCGACTAAGAAGAAGGCCGCATCAACCAAGACGCCTGCCAAGCGCGGCGGTCGCGCCAAGAAGAGCTCGTGAGCATCCATATCCATTTAAATTTACATATTCATTCTATACAAACACCTTTTTTTTGTATGGAACGTCAAACATAGTATCTGACATCAGCGATCAAAGAAACGTATGGAGAAAATGCGAAGACTCATACGTGTTCTATCAACCACTAGAATGGATATAATCTGTTAGATGGAACACGGATTCCTCTCACGTTTCCCAAATCGCTCGTATCATAGATAGAGCCTATTTAGAAACAAAAAGACATAGAATATAACTTTATTGGAACGATAACCCCAAAGAGAGAGAGTGGGTAAAACAATACGATACGCCCCGATTCTATCATTCGATCCAGCGCACGTGGAAGAGAATCGACTGCATTGGATAAGGAGTATTACGAGACTGTATGTCGATCCAAATTCACTCTGACTCCCACAGGAGATTGTCCGTGGTCGTATCGATTCTTCGAAGCCATCCTCTGTTTTTCGATTCCCGTGATGGAAAAGGATTCCAACGACGTGTTTATGAGATCCTATTTTTATTACGAAGACGGATAAGATCACGTATATGACTACCAAAAGGCGTTGAACAATTATTAGACATTGATTCATTCAAATCATTTCTTATAAAATTGAACCGGGTTTACCCCTACTAGAATCTATTATCCAACAATGAATCGAGTCATTACACATTTGGCTTCCCTTCCGTCTCGCGTCACAAACGATGTGTCTCGCGTAGCATTTCTGATTGTTCTCCAATCACGACGCTGTCCATCCTGCTACTGGATCTATTCATTCTCCCAATACAAACTGAATCCCTACTCGATCCAAAGTGCGTTTTGGTGGGGGGATTCGGCATCATCCGCGCATCCGATCCACACGGACTAGCAGTCGTTCGCACGGAAATACCGGAGCGGTCTATGGGTGCCTATTCTGATTGCTCGACTTTCGTTGGAACAAAGCACGGTGCCCTTTGAATACTGTGTCTCCTTTCATCCCGAAGAAATTCTCAACCATATAAGCGAATCCGAAAACCGTAGTGAAATCATAGGTTTCAACCTGTATCACCGGGATCGCGTCGAGCGTTCCATGGTGAACTAGCAGAGTCACCGAGCCATTCACGCAGATGCCACAATTCGCACGTGGATCCACCGTATTCCTTATATGCTTCATTCTAGACGAATGAGACATATTACGCAACAACTTCAGCACGAGCCCCCTGGATTCCGCGGGAGATTTCCAGGAGGCATTCAATATCAAATTGGGTTCACCCATTTTGAACACGCTAGACATCATCAAGCCTCCTCTTTAACTTAGCATAATTAAAATCAGTCTTTACGACACACCAACATCCAATATCTTCCACTCGACCATCTGCTGTCCGCTTTCGAAAACAACGCAGACTCCCACCTGTCTCCCGTGAACGCTCAAACGCGGCTCGAATATGGGGTCGATCGACGGGTAACCAAAATATAATAGAATCGTCCTCTATGACATCCGTATATTCCCCATTGCAATAAATTCGAATCACTCCATTTTCTTTATCGTAGAATGTTCTGCGATGCTAAAACGACTCCGGATACTGATACACGCGATGTGCTTCTTGTATGTCACGGAATGACATAATTTCACTACTATAGGTTACAATGTATACCTTTATAGTAAACAATACCTGTTTCTGTTCACTGGGTTGGAGTCGCACTACTGATCGCAGTCATCATCGCCGGTTTTTACTTTCGCGAATATGTATATAGTTCTAACGTCGGTCGTTACTTTTTATTCGTAGAAAATCTGAGTTATATTTCTAGATTATTTATGTATACGGAACATATCATTATTGGATTGATTGTGTTGATCGTGTTAATCGCAGTATTAGTTTCCCTTTCCATAAAAAAATCCGATCCTAAAAAGCATTCTAAGTGAGAAATTACATTGTGCTCCATCGATCTGTCGCAAAAAGCCAAAAGTGATAGGATTCGCATTTTTCTTTTTGTTTGGGTGAAAGTCGTATCGCAGGATGTTCCACGATCCGTTTCTCTATCGTTTCTAATTCATTGAACCAATCCTGCATCGAATATGTAGTTCGCTTCGGGTTGTTACGGGTCATATCATACAGAGACTCCATCATAATGTCGCGATTGGAATGTGGAACTCGAGGCTTTGCACTCGGTTTGAAGAATTCGGGATATGTTGTCTAATAATATTTTACAACTGACTCGATTGTTTTCTTCATAGTTAGTTCTTCTTCTGCTAGAGAGTATAAACTGGAGACTGGAACGGATTTATTAATGCGCAAAAACTCTTCCATAATTACGGATTCCGGACAGTTCGATCGAACCTGTATCAGCAATGTAACCTCTTTTTTCATCCTGCGACAGGCTTCGAGACGATGAATTCCATCGTAGCACTTATACGTATCTTTCTCTGTTTTCCATACAAGTATGATTCCATCGATCCACGCAGCATTTCTCACGCATACATCTTCTCGTATGGAATCCACACGACACATATCAGGGGGTCGATTTTTGTCCCAATTCACGATATTTGCAATCATAGGATTGCGATTGGTTGTTTTGATCAGTCTTCTTTGTTCCATTCTGTGCCAATCTCGTCGGTTCCACATAGTTTCAATTTTACGCGTAAGCAATCAAACTGATATTTACTAACGTTGGTGATAGAATGCCCTAATTTCCCCTCGCACTATCGAATTCTACTCAATTCGATAATGTTCTTTCCACCTGTCTCCCTGGATCATTATATAGATCCACTCCATCACTATCAAGTTCATTAGCACATACATATACATCTAGGTCGATGCTGCATCATCCACCACTTCTATCAAGAAGAATCCGTATACAATGGTTCCCACTAGACATACGAACAGTAAAATGTAATAGACCATCGTATAAAAAGACGCATTTGACATATTACATCCACAACAGGTTGGTAGTATGCGATATTGCGTAAAGATAGTGTCATCGCTGATTTGATTCAAGGATGTATAGAGTCGACAAGAATGGCGAAACGCACTCGTTTGATTCGACATAGTGTAAGAATATTCATATGCGTTGTATACCATACATCTTAATTTTCCACGTCCCCAATGGCGGCACAGAATCGTTTGGCATAGGGATCAGCATAGATCGATTGAGGACTGAAATTGCGAATATATAGAGAGGAAAGGGATCGAACACGGGACAACGCGACATACGCCTACCCTGGGACAAACACGCTATTACCAATATCCACCTCTACACAATCCAATGTTTGACCCTAACTTTTGTGAATCGTAATAGCCCACGCTTGACACAGGGGAACCTATTGGACCCGGATGAGTGGGTGCCGGGTGGGCAACAGAACCGGTTTACAGATTCGCTCCGTTCCAGTGCTTCGCCAAAGAACCACGGGATTACCAGACGCAGGATCGTATCGTGTCACCACCCCACGAGCACCATTCACCAACCCTTTTTCTATATAGATATTAGCCAAACACATCACTTGAGCACCCTTTCGCAATACGAGTCGTTCCGGAATTAAACTCTGCTCCATTGCCTCCTTCCAAGCGTCTGCCTCATTCGCCGTAAGATTCATTCGCTCTACCGGCTCGTCTTCGTTCGTTTCCATATGCACCCTTACCGCACCCGCTTGTAACGTTCGTTCACTTGCTTCTGGACACTTGATAAGATTCGCAATATTCATCGCATCGACCTATAAATGCGTCGACACCAATACGGTAGGTTTAATCTTACCGGTTTCCATTTCCTATCGCACACTGTCGTTTGATAACAGACGAGACTCGAGCGCTTTGTGGATATCCGATTCACAGCGACCCTGTCTAATTCTCAACAACATTTCAGCCCATTGATTGTCTTGCAATGCGCGAAAGTTACGACGCAACGCGACCACTTGAGATCTCTTACGGATCGTTGATCGCCAACTCTAGCATTCAAAGATAGGAACCTTGTGACACGCATTTCCTCCCCCTTTGATGACAGGTGGGATCTATAAGAAGTCACCCACTAAGATCAACTAAATTCCTCCGAAGGGTTGCCGCTTTGTGTCTGGAGTGTGAAACCCCTGTGAACGTAATTCGCGACCGATTCCATCTAACAACGTATACAACCTGGATGACATCATTGATATTTCGTCGATTACCAGTATATCGGTTGAGAGCCATCGTTCCATACTCGGCTTTCTCTTTCGGTGAATAAGTGTTACATATTTCGTAATTAAACTGGGAGTTACTTCATTTTCATTAAATCGATACACCCCCGACCAACCGTGGAGCGTGCGTGCTTTCGTATCGGACAAAAGGTAGGCCGCACATCCAGTCATTGCGGTCACACAAACGGTTTTATTCTGTTTTATTCCTCGTCGATATATCTCGTGGATTAAAAGAGACTTACCGGTTCCACCGGGACCCGTAAGACACATATTCGCACCAGATTCAAACAATTCCAACGCCTTTTTCTATTCATTGCAAAAATGGATTGTTGCCATAGTATAGTAAGATGAAACAGCCGCAACGATCCAATCTCTATCAAAATTCTATACGGGCACCCTTTCTCACATATGTTACACTCTGTCTTGTGTTCTTCTTAATTGAGTCGTCGGTGTTTTATTCGTCACCAATTATCTTCACTAGTTATTCCATCATCGCACCGTTTGTTCTTCTTATGCTGATTCAATCGCAACCCAGACTGCCATTTTTCTTTATTCCGGTTACTGGATTCTTACTTTCTTCTCTGCTTTAGTCGATCGTTCATCCCAATACCCGCTTTGTGATTGCCAATGGTATATTGGGAGCCGTAGTTTGGTCGGTAACGTATCTATTTGCGAAATGGAGTATGAAACAACTCACTCCGGTTCCAACCACCGCCTCCCCCGTCACCGCTGCCCCCGCCGCCAAAGAAATAAAAAAAGAAAATATTTCGGTATCGGATTTGCTTATGGATAAAGGACATATTGGCTACTATCTTACCCTGGATCGGGTGCTAGGTCCCGGTTTGAGCACACGGAGAGGCTATACCATGTTCGGGGGTGGATCTGAGTGTCAAGCTCCTCCTCACACCATTATGACATATCCGGATTATATACCCTAGATCCCTTGTAACCAAAATCAAAAGGATGAATGAACTCAACCTATGTTTCGTTTCAATACCTTGAGAGACAGGAAGGTAGTGATCGGATCTTTCTTGGCGACTTCCCCAATCAGATCCCCGGCGTCCTCCTCAACTGTCCACCCTTTTTCTATGTATTCACCAAGTAATTTAGTATCCGACCAAGCGTATAATGAGTATGTATCCTCCTTTCCTTCTACTCGAATCATTAGATGACCGCTTCGAGTCTTTTTCGCCTCAACGCTACCCTTGGCCGTCCATTCACTCGTGCTGAGTGTGGCGATCTTTGCGTGATCCCAATACACCAGATATAAGTAGGACGATCCATCTTGTGCACTTTGCGTAACCGATTCCACCAACCCCTTTCTCTGTCGAGCATTTTCTAATATCCCCGGAATCCCGATGACAAGAATATGAGTGGCTCCACCGGTGGATTCCTTCCAATCCTACCACGTTTTCTTATCATCCTTATTTAGCCACCCAGTCTTATATTTACGAGAGTCGCCACGGATCAGGGTCGACGTCTTTCTCGCACTCACCTTGGATGTCCAAAGCATCGTTTCGTTTCTCATAGGAACTTCGTGATCACTTATTTCCAACAGATGTTCCGATTTGACGTCTACAAATGCGCTTTGTATGACATTCATCAGTTCAATGTTGACACTTGATTGGATTGGCAGATCAAACGCCTTTCTACCTGTGGGAACACGTTCGGCTTCCCTGAATGCGTCGGCTCCAGCTCCTGCGTCGGTTACGGCTCCCATTTCGGCCTCTATTGGAGAACGATCAAAGTCTTCGATACGAACTGGTTCGTGGATGGATTTCCAAATCGTATCGGCTACAAACGTGTTGTTTGATCCAGACAGACCATAGGTTAAAGGAATCGGAACAAATGGCTCCTCTAGTTTTGCTACAATGCGATCCGAATGGCGATTACATATTCTTACGAGTTCTCTATCATCCACGTTACAATTGGGGATGAAAGAGTGGAAACGCAAGAACCGAACCAGATCCGCACGCAACGTGTTGAATTTCCTCAGCTTCTAGTCCGCTACACGCACGCCCCCGGAGATCTCTATATTACGTAAAATCGTCTGCTTCCAATTCCCACCCTGGGTCGCAAACAATAGGAGCTGTTTCATCTTAGAACGCGCATATTCCAAAGATTCCCGTGACACATCCCACGCCTTTGTTTTATCCTGTCGATTCCTAAGAACGATCCACGACTACGTCTCCGTATCATATCTACACTCTACGATGCTATAATTTCGAATGTATTCACCGTTTTCTTCCGTTCGAGGCTCCCGACTCGCATCCACCGGCACTTCCACCTAATACGCCTTTGGTTTTACGTATTCTTTCGGCTAGAACAATGGGAAGACTGTGCTTCGAATGCCATTCTACTCTATGGATTGCGTTGTTCGCAACTCAGCCTTTCGAACCAATCCATTCACACCCTTAGTAATTCCTGATATCCAGACTAAAAGGAAATCGATCGAGTTGAATTCAGGAGGCTTCCATTTGAGATTCGTGTGCCACGTGCGGTTCATCCTATATCCCCACTCCCACGGATTTTGTTCACTTGATCCCACCGGAACATAGGCCGGTGTGAAAATGATACCATCTAACACATAGTCGTATGTGTGTCGTTTTCGCCAGATGTGCTCACTCAATTCCTTCGGATGTCCCAACAACATCTATTTGGCTCGAACCCGCAAACCTTCGCCGATGACTGGTTCATTGTCAGCTAACAGATCTGAGAACTCTTGGACAATCTTGATTCTAGTTGGCTCGTCCTCTTTCTCACTTACTAGATTCAATCGACGCACGTCTCGCTCGTTCCAAAGATACGCATCATACAAATAAGCGGTGCTATGGGGCAAACCGCTCTTATCCTTGTGTAGGAATTCTCCCGCAAACATACAGAGGGTATCTACCGGAAATTCATCTCCCAACGTTCGCACAGGTGCAAGCATCCGAAAACCCGAATCAACGATATACGCTCGTTTCAGAACTACCATTACGATACAGGAATCACCGTCTGCCTTGTCCGTCACGGCCAGCCCCGGATGAGGAACGGGGAGATCTGAACGTGTCATACTAACTAACTTGGGAATACAGTAGGGGAGCTTTTTCGCACTCGCATATTTCTTAGTGACTTCCGATAGGCTTTTGGGTGACCCCTCTGGAAGCTCCTCGTCCCGTTCTTGTAAAAAGGTGAAATGAGATTTGACCATATGTTTCAATGCCATTCTGTAGAACGATTGAGCGGATTTCGGCAATGTGTTTGCCTATAACTACAGCTCTGTCTCGATGCTCTTCACCATATTCTACATATGCGCCACCGCAACCGGATCTGCTTTGATCAGTTCCACTTCTAATTCGTAGACTAATGGCTATTTTCCCAATCCCGCTTCTTTCATCGTGAGTGCGGTTACGTTTCGACGGCGATCCGAAAGGGAGACAACCGATGGCGTCTTCTTTACCATCGTTACATCCACACGAAATTCATCTCCAAATAGAAAGGTGCGACGCTTCCGCAGACGAAAGATTTTCTCATACATCAATAGATTAATCTTATTATTTCCAGCCAACTGACTTTCCTTGACGATCGACCCCACGTTGGGATCCATATCCCGCAACAGATCCGGGTTCAACGCCAACGTCTAAAAATTCTCCTCCGTTTCTCGACTCAGGGTCATACGGCTGCCATTCGGATTCGGAACTACTTCTTCCTATACTTTCGTCCCCAATGTAACGTGTCCCCAGTCCTACACCGGGATAACGTCGCGTGCACAGAAGTGTTCAATCTAACGACTTCCTTGAATGGACATCCGGATATGTTTCCCCATCAATATGTTTAGAGACACCGACATTGGCTCTTCGTGACCCACCGAGTTGGTCAGAAAACGCAATATTGAATCATATTGCGTTTTATCAATTGGAATCCTATATTCCAATTCTTTTCCAGCGCTATCCGAAAGAAAAGTCGTATAGAGATCCATCTTACTAAAATAGTATGGCAGATTATTACTAAGTTCATATCATCAATTTTCTAGATATTAGCTCCAACATACACTTTTTCGTCATCTTGGGTGGATTTATATCCCACATACTACATACTACATACATCTCTTCCCGGGACATCTTGGCTCGAGCAGTCTTTTTTTCTGGAACCCATTGGTTCAAGGGATACATCTGTTTTACATCCTGATCGGACATCGTTTCCACACTCCACTCTTTGGAACCCTTTGTTTCCCGAACTACAATACAGTCACGATGTTGTTTCCAAGGAGCAAACAATTCCTTCTTTGTATCCGATAGCAACACCATATTCATCTGACTCGTTTCTATCAACAATCGCATAAACAACGGATTCCATATGGGAATACGATCATCGGTCATTAACGTTCGAACACAATCCGCAAACTGTGCACTGGACTCCTTGGATAGCTTCATATCTGCTTGCATAGTTACCGCTTTGTTTGCGATGTCGAATCGTTTTTTTCTAGAAACTACGTCTACGGAATCCATCAAGAATCCACCCTATTCCATTAGAACAACGATCCAAAACAAGTGACTCTGCTGTTTACCACACGTAATCGCACCCGTCGACGCATTCGTATAGATCGGAAACGATGGGTGAATTCGTGTGTTTGTTTGCACTGGCGCAGACACTGGCGCAGACACCGGCACAGACACCGGTTTTGACACGCGGGAAGGCACGGACTCCCACGCCCATTGGAACGATGGAACCTCAAACATCATTAATCTAAGCTTAACTCGTTTGTTCCACTTAGAATATCGGCGTCCTTTCCACTTGTTTCGTTTTTGGACAAATACAACGAAATGTCACGACACCGCTTCAGTAGTGAATGATTATTCTTTTTTCGTGAGATACGTCCTCGCACCTTACCCAGCTCTGCGTTTTTCGTATGCGTGTTTGGCAACGGCTAATGCTTCCAATTACTTTCCTTCTCAAACACTGAAAGCTTTTTATTCAATTTTATCTACAACGATTCCGATAAACTATCCTTTATAATATCACGAACACATTCCTGTAATAAAGACTAATCAATCACAAATCCTTTCTCTTTTTCCTATTTGCTCTCCTTTCGCGATTCTTCCGTAAACTTTTGCGAATTTATAAAAAACCGACAGTGTTTAAATAAACAATTGATGGATTCTTCTTCTAAATAGGCTAAATTAATAAAAAGACCGTTCGTATTCTTTGTAAAAGGAATGTTATATGTTTTCATTATATCAAATAATTCTCGTTTTGCCACATCTTCTATCTGCGGAATCCATTCCTAAATACGGTTTCGCTTCTACTACAGCGTATATGTCTCGATGGGTGATACGCTTCTCGCAGTGTTTGATAGACTCATATGTCTCCTATACTTTCATAGATATGATTAAGCCGTTTTAACCTAATAGTGTTTCGCATTGTCATCCTCTTTCCAAATGGCCACAACCCGTTGTCGCTTATCCCCGATCTGAAACCGCGATGTTGCGATTACAATTTCAATTTCGTCTCCGATTTCCATCTCCTTTAATCCATCCTGATTTTTGTGGTGGACGTATCCCAAAATGATATCCAACGGTTCCACAATCAGATGAATTCCGAATTTGTTTTTATCCTTGATGACACCCTTTAGGATATCTCCTGGCTTCGCTCGATGCACCTTGGCTTCTATCATTACGTTATAATGTAGATCCCCGGATAAGCTCTCACTGATGACGTGACCGGCACTCATATCCACTACGCGCAACGTATCAGGGATCACATACCCCTCTTTGATAAAAATGCCTTCCAGGTCTTGTCGGAGTGAATCTTTGATCATCGTTCGGATATCATCCGTCTCTTCCAATTCCATCTGGGTCACTACCTTGGAAAGGGTTTTGGTAATTTGAAATGATTCCATCGTTGTATGTCTGCTATAGATTGTGATTCCATTGAATTCAATTTTGTATATATTCCTCCAACGATGACCGAAACACAACCCATCGACTCATTGGATGACTCTTTCCTGAATACGCAATGATCCTCAAAATATATTCCATTTCTTCACATAGACTCGATCCGGTCGATGTTTTAGAAGGTCTTTTTTTAACACCACCCAGATAAAGCGACTATAACAAATCTTCGCCGGTAGCATTAGGCCAATAGATTCCCGACGGCAAAGAGCGTCTTCCAACCTAAATCCGTTTACTAGCTTCTTTATACTTGATATCGGTAAGCGTTTCAATCACTGCCACTAATTCCTCTACGTGCTTCATAAACAGTGCCTGTCCACATAATCCACCCAATACCTATGCCTTTTTTGATTTCGGGTTTTCACCCAACGGATCTTTACGAGGCACCTTCATCGTGAACTCGTATGTAGTAGGATGGTTCCACGATTCAATCCAGAGCTTTTCTTCTTTGCCCCGCCTTTTATCTCGAATGACCGCCGGCCTCAACGCCAGCTTCCACTCTAACACAATTGTATTCGGCAATTCCATCCACGTTCCGTCTTTCTTCCAAATACAAATACGACACGTCTTTTTTTCCGTATACGCATATGCGTTGATATCCAAGTCATCTCGAACGTTCGATACAATTCCCTTTGGAATATACGGTTTAATATGTTTCTTAAAATTCATCAAAAACGGGGCGATGTGAAGGCCCAGACCAGACTCACTGAGAGAATCGCGCAGATACATAATGGTATACTGTAACTCACTTCCCTGGGGTATCGAATCCGGTGTGGATTTCACTAAATATCGCAATAACGCCTCTTTCTGCTCTGATCTCAAATGCTCCAAAAATGTGATTACAATGCTAGCATATAATTCTCTTCGAGCGATCTTCTTCTACCCAGCTTTTCTGTCTTCCGCGTATCCAATATATCTCTGGTATCCAGCTTGTTTTCGGATAGCCGCATCCGTGTCCAATTTGGCAACTTCTAAACTGCGTTTTTTCTCGATGCTCTTTCGCATTGGAGTTAATCCCTCTACCATACGCAATTCACGATCCAGACGATTCAAAAGAGGCTTCATATCTACGATCGATGTTGGAGACACATCAGGAACGGGTGCAGGTTCCGCCGCACTGGGCTTCTCTGGTTCGATATACGAGGGCATTGAATCGACCCGAACAGGATCCATAGCACCGCTACGCGTCGGTGCGACTCCAACCATAGATTTGGGAATGAATCGCTTTGGATAGATGGAAACAATATACAGTGATTCACCTTCTTCTGTTGTAATCTATTTCAAATACAATTTGTTTCCTGTGTTAGAATGAAAGGGGACATTTTGTTCCGCAAAACGACGCAATGTTGTTTCTGCCATAGAAACCGAAACACCCAATGCGTCCGCAATGGATTTCGCGTCGACTGCGGATACTCCCTACATAAATGCAGGCAATCGTTCGATGATAATTTGGATGTTCGTAGGGAACACCTGGTTCGAAGAAAGGGAATGATATAGTTCGTCTAGTGTTGAATCGTCTTCGTCTCTGGATGTAGACTTTGCTTCACACACGATTTCACACGTAGAAAAACCGCAGCGCGCACTGAAATCGGTATCTCCCATAGGAGCTTCGAACGAATCCCCGAAACAATCTTCGATACGTTCCATACGACGATCACGGATATAATTGATGTGTGATTGGATATCACAATCGATCGCGTTTTGCGCCATCAGTTTCGTCACCTATGACAACATCTACATTTTTTCAATACTTGTTTGATACATTGTTTCGTCCGACTAGGATCCCTTGAGACAATGAAGAAACACGGTGAGATTCCTCTATTCCTTCGGTAGATCAATGTGGGAACGATTACGAATTGCACGACCAATCGCCTATTCCATTGAGTTTAAATGAAACCAGGGTTCCAATATATGAACCTGGCGAAACCGTTTCAAAGAGACCCCCACCTCGATCACTCGACTGCCTAACAACACCGCACACCGCGATCCATCACGATTGGCTGGATCATTCACAATACGCAATATTTCATACAAATTAGAACTCGTTCCATCCACCAACGCATAGTTCGCCTACACAAACGGTTTCGGATCTCCCTCTTTCTTTGCGATTTCACTCCGACGACACTTATTCGCCCAACAATAGGGATCGTTCTTTCCAGCGACCTCTGTATAATGTTTGCCTCCAACTCGAATCCAACCCATTTCTTCCAATATAGCCGCCATTTCATTGATTCCGTGACTGAGATACTAACTATACATAAATAAGGGACCCAGCGAATCCTTTGCTGCCTCCCACGCCGTCCACAGTTTGGGACTCCAAGTTTTCGCTACGTCTGGAGTCCATCCATCTCCGTGATGAATCTTGGATTGCACACTGAGAGTAAGTTGGATCATGGATGTTCCGAATGCGTCCTCCTTGATGTCACTCAATACCTCTGCGTGTTCTTTCGTTATCTCACTCATAGTCAACCCAATTCCCTTCTCGGTATTTATCTGAAATCGCTCAGAGGATGGATCCAGACGACGTGGAAATGTGAAGGGATTTTCACCCCGAATGTAACTAATGAAACCCCGTATCTTACTGGTAATATACTGTTTGGAAGCACTGATCGGAGATTTCCATTCACCCGTCTTTTTCGTGAGCCATTTTCGATTGCTCATTGTCGATAATCCCTAGTTTAATCGCATTAGATTCACGATCCACTCCAACTCATCCACTTCGTTATACATCGGTGTCGCTGATAAAAGTAACAGTTTTGTCTGTTTCGCATACCGAGCAATCGTATGTAACACTGGTCGTATCTTTTTGACTTCATCTAGACCCTATTGCTATCGCGTGTGATGAATCTCATCCATAATAATAATCCGGTGATTACATAACGTTCGCACCGCACGGATTCTCGCATACTCCTGTGTCATTTCATCATCGGAATCCCTGTAACTCTTAGAAAGAGTCTCTATGCGATTCGCAAACGTCAAATAACCCATAATCTATACGTGTGAATGAAGAAGTTCCGTTCGTTTCCGTTGGGTCATTGATCGCCACGTTTCGGCTGGGATATTCCATATATAGCGACCACAATGGTTCTTTCCAATAAATTCTTCTTTCCAATTTTTAACTAATGTTTGGGATGGCGTCAACACAATAATCTGTGTTTGATTCTGATAGGAACTAGATGCCGCGATCGCTGCGCACGTTTTACCTACACCCACCCCGTGAAATAATAGACAGCTCTTTAATGGCGACTACGAATTCATCAAGTTCGACACAAGAAACTACGGATTTGTAAATCCGGTGGCGGTATACGACCGTTTCCAAGCTTGACTTGACGTATGATTCCGAATTGTATCGTATACCATCTACATAGAATTCCATCCGGTTTCTTCCATAGATTCCCGTATGTCATCCAAAGCGACCTCTGAGGATCGCCGATCGGCTTCCGATAGATCGGGGGTTTCAAGTATCTGTAGTAATTCCTTTTCTCTTTCTAAGAAACGTTTCATCTTCCTATGCTTTAATATGAATCACAGAAAAACACTTCCTAAAAAGTGTCTGTTTCCATTTCTCGTAAAACCGAACCCTCTATAGAATTTCCGTCAAGGTAAACGGCATTATGTTGGAAATCTCGGCTTTGAAACTGTATCTGAACTGATTTCGCGTTACTAATTCATCGAAATCCAGTTTCGTTCCTGTCCACTGTGCCGCTACATACACATTGTTATAATGATGTCCATTATTCGCCACATAGTTTTCTATCATCTATGAATCAGGTAGAATTTTTATATTCTATATATGAATCCCCGTTTCTTCACTAAATTCTCTCTTGGCAACTTCCAGATCGGTTTCGTTCTGATTCCGGCGACCCTTGGGAAGACCCCATTCTGTATCTTGCCAATTGGATGAAAGTTCATAGTGTTGCAGAACGGTATTGTGTTTCTCAGACGCATTCTACTTAAACCGTTTCGATTGCATTGATTTTTTAGGAAATTCTTTTTCCATCCATAAATCCTCCCACATTGCATCGAACGATTTTGTTCGAATTGTTTCGATCTCCGATTGCGTCATTCGACCCAATAATGTTCTCATAAACTCTCTATCGTTTGGATCATATTTTCCTCGTATATAATCCACATATGAATACGTATGTCTCCTCTAAATGCACACACAGAGCCAATCTTTCAAGGCGATTCCTTCTTTTGGCTTTACCAGTTGCTCGTTTTGAATAAAACAGGCAATTCCATAACTTAAGATCGGTTTCGGACAATACCGAAACTTATGACCGTTTTCTCCACAGTTCATACATTGTAGTTTTGTCATTCTATCCATACTATGTAGTTATTATTCTATTCTTAAAGAGTAATATCAGAAGAAACAGGACATTTCGTTGTATCCTTCTTTTGTTTCAACTTAGCATTCGCATTGGCGGTTTGCTAATCTTTGAGTGCTTTTTCGGCTGCTTTTTCTGGATCTGGTAAGAAATACGTAAGTATTCGATCGTTTAGCTTCAAGATATAGCCACCGGCCCAATACAAATAAAATAGAGGGTTCATCCAGCTCATCTCTAGAGGTCCCGCATCCAATTTGGATCGGATCTCTATCATACGAAGATTGTAATTGGAATATTCTAGCTTGGATCGGAATCCACTCCAACCACCTTCTCTCGACATTGTCACATCTTCACCGTGAGTGCTGAGAACCTATACCGCGGGATCGGACGTAAACGCGATACGTCCATTCATAAACACATCCAACAAATTTGCCTCCTATACAATGGTAAAGTGTTGCCATTTCTTCAAAGGAAGCACGCCAATCTCTACTGTTTTGAGTGAGTCCGGGTTCATAGAATCCTTATAATTCAAATAGACGTTGGGTCCCGTTTCTCCTATATAGAGTTCCATACTCGGTATATTACCACCCGGCAATTTCTTATAGAATATAGATTTATTCTGTCCATATCTATAATTCATATCATTCAGATATACCCAAAAAGAAAAGGTTGCTCTCGTTCCTTGACCAAATGGTGTTGTGGGCATATTGGCTCCTTTCACAATATCCGTATCTTTCGCATCTACTATCTTTGGAATCAAGTCTTTTGTGATTCGGTTCATACCGAAAATATACGTCATTACAACATAGATAACGTATAGAAGTATAACTCCAGCTATATAAATCCACATTTACTATAGATCAGGAAACAAACGATGAAGTAATGATAGTGTGTGGAATCCCTAGCACACTCTTTAGTAACTCCAATAGCAGATTCCCTTGCACGGGACCGATCGAATACACTGATTTCTATGTAGTGGGAGGAATCGAACGGTTCCAATAGAAGATTCGACTTAAGCTTCCGTTAAAGTCTCCTGATCCTTCAAACGTTGGGAATAACACAAAATTCCCTTTTGAAATTAAATCTGGATTTTCAATCGAAGTAAAGGTGTGAACACTATCGAGATGGTCGTTGATATAGATAGACACATCGGTTTGCGTCTGAATAATCTATAGACACGTCCACTGATGCTTCGGAATCGTATACTGACTAGATACACGCAAGATAGCAGTGGGTTCACCCGAGGATGGATCCTACATTGAATACACAATATTATTCCCAGCAGAAAGACTGATAGCGGGCTATTTTGTAGTTACCTATATCAATCCTGGTTTTCTTACAGTATTCCCGTTCGCGTCTGTAGTATTCAAATCAGATGTTGAATATTTCTCACGTGCCATCAAATAGCGCTCTTCTGTCGATGTCGCCTAGTCATCGTAGATCCACAGAGAATAGGATGCGTGGATTCCACTACCCTTCTATGTTCCTGTCTTTCCATCGGTTGCGTCACTCATTATCATATCAGGTTTACTCGGAACCCCCGATGGATACAAGATCAATGCCCCCTGTGAATCAAATACGAATGCTATGCGGTCACTTAAAAATAATCCTATCAATACGATAGCGCCTATCAATATATATAAAGCACTATTACCTAAAGGAAGAATACCTTCCTGTTTGGCAAAATAAAGGGTTACGCCAATGCTTATAAAAATTCCCCAAGTGATGTAGAAGATCGTTCCTAAATGGGATTTGAAATAGGGCGAATACTGCCCTGGCATAGAAACATTCAACATTCCGGGACTGGATGAACTCATAGTGCTTTTAGTGTATTCACCTAATATTTTTTGAGAAATGCATTCCACTTTAGGTTGGCGCGATACATCTCAGATGCCTGATCTTGATGCACGATTGTCTTCCAAATCGACCAAGCAGGCACGCCTATAATTTCATTTGTATCTGGGATTCGAAATACTGACGCATCTCTATCCCAGCGAATACGCACATCGATACGCGGCTCTCGTTGTTCCGTCGAGATTGTCTCGATGTATTTGGAATCCGCTTCTGCTACTTCTATAGGGGCAAGAGTAGGAGTCGTATGATAGTCGCTTTGTGTTCCACTGGTATCCGATGATGGCGACTCGATGATTTGCAACGTCTCTGTGCCTGGCCACACTAGCTCGGAACGATGGATGATCCCCTGTTTCATTTGAATTGTATATGTGGATGATTCCAACGTGATGCTTCCTGTTTTCTATGACCTAGTAGGACGAAGAAAGATAAGTGGGAATGCCTATGGGTGAAACCTATCAACCTCCCATACGACTTGAACGTGATCCGAATCAATGGATAGAATTCCCTTTCTCATTGTAGTTACCATACTGTGGTATATATGGAAGACTCAAATTTAAATAGTGGAAAAAGAACCGGCCTCTCGGTCCAAACCAGGGAGAATCCCTCCCGTAGTAGGAGCCTGTGTGCTTCCCATGAGGTGACTAGGAGGATCAGGCTTGACACCCGAATCCGCTTTCCAAACAATCCCATTGTTCAGATCCGCTCTCAATGCATTCTCCGGCTTTGAAGCACGGTCGTTCGCTTCCATACTGGGGCCCGGCGCGCCTTCGCGGAATCCCATTCCCGATTCTTTCTACAACAGTTTCTGATGAACCGTCTCACCCTTTCCGTTTCTCATTTGTAAAATATCTTCCATACTGATGACCTCATCCTCATCATCGCTGTCATCCTCTGGCATCGAGATCGCTGTGGCTTCGGGAACATCACAATTCTTCTGCTCCGAAACGAACGTTTGCGTTCTGGAGGGAGTTCCGAACGTTTCTTCTACTTCTTCCGTATACGAATATAGAATATATGCGACTGAACCTATAATGATAAAACTGGCTAAAAATACAAGTAATATAGTAAGCATTCTTTCTATAAATGGAGAAAAACGCATACTATAGAAACGAATTCAATGGTAGTATCCCAAAGTGATTGGATTCCGTCTGAATTACGCCTCAACCTATGGGGTCGCATCTCTCTGTTCTTATGTGCCACGATTGTGATCATCATTGCGATGGTAAGTATTCAAGAGTATTTACAAATATACGTAGGAGAGTATTTTAGCAATATGGCTCTGGTTCCCACACGTGATCCCACGTCATACTTTCCCCTCAACTTGATTGTTCCGGCTGAATATATACGACCCTCAATTACCGCACCAACTTCTGCGACGATTCATCACCACGACTCTATGACAACCCGCAATCGCTTTCTTTAGGCTATTATGAAGACGAATACGAAATTACCCCTCCTTCAAGCAAAATCAGAAATGGTTGCGATAGAAGACGTGGAACGCAGAGAATCTTCCACCACGATATGTTCCGCGGCTGGACTCGCCAGGTATCGTCTCGATCATCCCAACAGTCGCATTGCGGTCATTGACGTAGTGGACAATCTAGTGGCTCAGATCGTAGTGCGCTCCAAGAGCAAGATCTTCTCTGTAGATGATTTACAACATAAAGTGACCTCGTGTGGCGTGCCGGGATCCGCCTCCAATCATCTAATGTAGCTTCTGGCAAGTCAACGGAAATGGGTGCAGAACAGAGACTTTATCGTCTAGGAACAGAAACCCGATGCGATTCAACTTGACCATCTGTTTCATTCTAGAGAACCCCAAATCGATGCCGTATTAATCGTAGATACCTATCCGAGTCCAGTGCTAACAAAACTCATTGGTGATTCGGCGAACGAATGGAGATTCATTCCGATCAATCACACTGTGTCGAAATCTTGGGATGTCCAAGAGTTCAATCTATCTAAACTGAATCAAAAAGGAAATAATAATATAAAAAATTCGATAATGACTCCAATGGTAATGGTAGCTAATTCCACGTATCCAGCCAAAGAAATCCTGCGTTTTTCTAGCATTTCTAAAAATCCCTTTATGTTCTATAATCTACAACAGGTTGTGAATTTCTACAAACTTCCACTCCACCCAACATCGTCTCACATATATAAAAGCTTAGGTCTCCTTGGAACTCTCTGAATTCGGATCTGGACGTAACGTAGTTGGCCAATTCGCATTTAATTCTTTGGAAAAAAGTGAATAATCCTTTTCCGTCAACGTATGAACCGTCTCACGATCCAAATAAAATGCTGCCGGAATCTAATTGCGATATAACACATTCGTGGCATATGTGTGATCCATCACCTCGCCGACACGAGAATCCTTACGCCCATTGTCATTCAAGGCGACTCGATTCGGCAACTAATATCCTAAGAATTCCACCTAAGAGAAGGAATATCGATTCGTATCAACAACGGGCTTCATCGTGATTTTTAACACGATTAAGTCGTCCAACTCACCCGTCTCGATGAATATAAACCATTCACACGATGTGTCACTTTTCTGAATCGCTTGAATCGTTTTTAATGTATACTTAAAACGGGACATTCGAAAACCTAATTCTGCCTACAATAGAGTCTAAAGATTGGACTTTTCAATATTAGGAAGCGCACCCCAAGCAATCGCCGCAATCATACTGTTCCATTCTTTCGTAGTAAACTAATTTCCAAGACGAAACCTTCCTTTTGCCGCATTTCCGTGTAATTGATACATGGAAGGCTCGAGTGTTACACCGGGGTATACGAATGGCTCTGACATCTCACTTATCATAGTGTTTCATATTCTCCTACTTCATACGAACCATCGTCTTCACCCATTCCCATCATAAGATCTGCAGCCTCTTCTTCGTCAATCAATTCCGCATCGGCGAACTGCGCATCCACGGTTGCCGCCTCCTGTTCAATTCCCATTTCATCTAACGATACAAATTGCCTCCCTAAATTGAAATCGCGATACAATCGATTCAAACCTCTTTCTTCTTCCGTAAACGCGTCGGCTCGCGCTTTTCTTTCTTTGTTCTGCCGTGCTAATACCGCGGCTTTATGGGCTTCAATGACCCCCTCTGTTATCTGTCCATACACTCCCAAAATGGCAGTTAGAATATGATTCCACTCTTCATCGGTATAGAGTTCTCTTTGCTGAATCTCAAAGAATTCACTCCCATTGCTGAGCGTGTTCTCTAGCGCAATTCTATGTGCCGCATCCGGCTGTTTCCGTTTGCGATACATTTCAAAATAAATCGAAGTCATATAATTTTTAAAGTCCATATCATACAAAAACCGATTTCGTTCCTTTACATACGGTAAACTCAAATCATCCACCTAGTCCCCTTTTACATTCAACTGGGTTAAATAGTTTCGCAAATGGGTCGAATCATATTCGATCTAATCCGCTACAAATGTTTGCTGTGCGGTATACCAATCAGGCAGCGTGGTAGTTATGAGTCGCGGCACTACTTCATACGCCGGCGTGTCTATGGTAACAACAGGGATCTCGTTTTGACTTCCCACTCGCAAACGAATCTGGTTCCTGTATTGTAATATGTGGCGTATATACTCAGCTTCTTCGCGGTCCTCCTCCTTCCAACGCTAGAGGGTTTCACGCATATCCGCTACCTTGGATCCAATAAAGAGCTGAGACTCCAGATCGTATTCCAAAATAGATCCAACCGGTCCCGCATAGGAAGCGTAGTCCTGCATCCAGGTGTCGATCCAATCGCGATGTTTTTGTAATAATAATTCAGGAATCTTTTCTTCCAATTCTGTTGTAAACACATCCATCGACGTGATGGCTCCCCCGCTACGCAACAATAGCTTTCTTAGGGATTCTCCGGTCTCTAAGTTATATTGGGAGCTGAACGCCAGTATATCCGTTTCTACCGACGCCATATCATTGTTCGCTCGCATACTTTCAAGACGGGGCATAGAAAGAGGGAATCGTGTAAGTAACATATCAATGGCCAGGGTTTCTCGATGAAGTCGATCCTCCGTGGTTATGTCCACTGATCCGCGACCTCGAGCATCGTAATTCATCCAAGTGTTGGGAGCAATACTGTTTGGATCGATTTCGATGTTGCTATTCGATTCACTTATCTCATCATACCGCGATAGGATTGCCTGGATCGGATGATCTGGAGCAAAGGATTGACGAAAGGTTGCCTTAAAGGGATCGCGAGTAGGAGTAAACGTGCGATCCATTGTGATTAATCTTGCATCTTCCATTTCCTTCTGAGAAAGCAATACCTTTAACCCCTATAAACCCTGCTTTCTATATTGGATGATCGCTTCATCCTCTGGATTGGTCGATGTGATTTCCAATAAGATCTTTTTCTGGTATTCTCGTAACCGATTCTTTTTTGCAAAGATGTATACCAAATATTGTCGCAATGGTGTCGTATCGTCTTCATATAATGTGTCACGCGTAATGCGTGCTAACCCTGGCACACTCGCAAGACCCACATCCGCCAAGGTGGGCGCGGTTTGGATCGCAAAGATCAGTGCGTGGATGGCGTGGGATACATTTCGATATTCCGACATCTCTCCAAATAACATATTTCGTAATTCACTCGAAATACTCTATAATGACTCTATATACTCTCGTATCTGTGCCTCTTCTTCCTGTGATAGAGTTTTTTTCGCGTAGAATTCATTACCGGCTTTGTCCAAAAATCGGGATATTTCCTTCGCCAACCTTTTCTTCAATTGAATTTTAATCTGCTTCTCCTATTTAGAGCCGGCTCCAGCTCTTTGAATGAGCTGCTTGTTTTCCTCTCTTTGTAAGAATCCTATGATTCGGATTTTTACAAGTTCACGCAAAAAAATCCGACGTATATCAAGCGATATCACGTGTAACGAAAAGAGAAACGTGTGGATGACATCGGACTTCATCGGAGTAATAAATTTAGCATTCCAAACGGCGGCGGCGCGAACTAATTCTGTTTCGTCTAAAGAAATACCGGACTAATCACGGATATGTAGCATTTGGGAATATAGTTTCTAAGCAAGAATAGGAAGCGTTTCGTAGTCGGTATTTACGGCTACTTCGGTAGTTGTTCGGAGCTGTATGGGGGATTCATCGGAACCGAACCCTTCTTGACAGCTTATTACAGAATCCCCTATTTCTTCCCCACAGATCTTACACACGGCTTTCTACCCAACTTCGTCATAATTTCCATATTCCGTTACCAATTGACGCATATAGCGTGCCATCAAATCGGGTTTGCTTGATTTTGCCGCAAGAATGCATAGGGTAGTATGTTCGCACGCAATCGTGGTGCGGGTAGTGGGTTCCACGAAGGCTCGCATTTCTTCATCGAACCGTGTCTTGCGATCTAATACCGTTTCCACCTGTAACCACGATTCGGTAAAATCGGGAATCGCACGAGCCTGTTCATACGCATCCACCACCGCAAACAGTTGCTGTCGTGTGTCCCGATCTCCGTGTGAAAGGCGCGCCCAGCTATCATCTTCTAAACCACTCGTCTGGGACTTGGATAAGACCCGACTATAACTTATAAATCGACGAAGAATCAATTCTAATTTCTATTTTCTTTCCTCCGTATCTGATTCTATCGTGTCTATATGCTTCAGTCTTTCTTGTATGTCCCCCATCGATTCCAACAGGGAAATCCACTTCTATACACGATTTGGAACACAACGCGCATCCACAAACGAACAGCCGTCTTCCAAGGCGGCTTTCCCCGTCAGCTATTCTTCCGTTAACGATACATACCCCTTTGATTGAGTTTCGCAAAATTCGTGTTCATCCAGATGGGTAGTTCGACTGTTCCAACCATCCACTGTTTTTTCGTAGATATAGGAGGCGTTTAGGAGACGAATCATCACCAAATCTCCGGGTCGCACGTGTGACCTCGCGTCACCGCCACCTCGTCGGTTCCACTAGACGATTTCGTGAGCTCGACGCTTTAATTCGTGATTGGAGAGAAAGGGGAGATGATCAAAGAGAGCCGTAAACACGACATCCTCATCCTCCTCATTGACTAGATCCGGATCTATGTTTCTCAACATATGAATGTCCGCTCTCAGAGGATCCCGGTTCTAATCCCAAAGCATAGTGCCGGGTGCCCGAATATCTTCCTTAAATGCTTCGAGAGAAATATAGAGTTTACGGATGGATAAACCGTAACAGAGAGACAGATTGGTTTCGGCTCTCTTCTGTTCCGACCGTATCATTCGCACCTTTTCTTCCACATCCGTTTTCATTTCCTCGAGTGATTTCGATTTCGGATACGACATACTAGAACGGATGCTTTGTAAACGATCCTCTTTCAACTGAGTAATAGATGCTGATTCCAGTGTATATAATTCACTTAGATACTCGAACCAGGTCTGAGGTGTCCTAGTAAACGAATATGATTCGATCAATGATTTCTACATCGGAAACGTTTGGGTTGCCCATTGTAACACCTGTTTCTCCTATTCTGTTAATAGAACCGGATCCGGAATATAGGGTAACATTACGTATTGCTGAAATCCGGATGTCCAAGAGATTGGCTCGTATGCTTTGATGGAATCCACCGATGGATTGAAATTATCCACATCAATACCATGGTATAAATGATCGTATATATGGCGATCCATAGAGTTAAGCGGATGGGGATCCATAGCTCTGCTGAGGGTCACATAATGTCGTTCATATTCTTCCATCATAAGATCCGTATCTTGTCCTATTTTTTCAATGGGGGAATGTGGGGTGACGGTATGACTGTAGGGGGAGATCATAAGAGGAATGTTGGACGATTTCGGGGTGAGATGATAGAAACGTTTGATAGACACATCCTGTAAATGGGAATGGGTCATTGGAACGTGAAGAGGGCTACTAAATACGGGAAGGTTGATGTCATCGTATAATCGACTCCGAGTTGTCGCGTCCTGGCGTATACAAGAGGTAATTTTTAATTGCGTATAGTTTGTGGAACCGGTTTCACGAACATCATAGAGTAAACAAGGGGCGGGAGGCATCGACATAGGGGAAGTGGTTCCTTCTAGATAGAATTTGGTTGCGCGCATCGGTTCTATAAAGTCCGTCATAGAAATAGAAGCACCTGGATCGGTGCGCAGGGTGAGTCTCTAGTCCATTCCGTGAGATTCATAGCTTTTCACAAGTAACTCAACCGCCGATGTATTGGTAGAATCGCTAAGTTCTTCTGTAGTAAAGGGGTTAGATACGGAGGAAACGCCCGTTGCAATGCCTCCTTCCACAATTGGCACAACAAGCTAACTCCTGACAAACGCATTGGGTGCCAGAGACAAAGGAGGTGAATCAGCGGAACTCATAGATTCGCTTTCCAAATCTATATTGGGATTAGGAGATGCGGCTACTACAATTTCTTTTGGTTTCGAAACAAAATTCTGTAGCAACACAATGTTCTATTCCCTCGTTGTTCGAGTGTAACTACCAAACTATTCTTCCAACCGCAGCTGTTCCTGCACACGGTGATTCCCCCGATCATCCCGTTCCCGCTGTAGAAAAGTGTATAATTCTTCGGTGGGAGCAGTTATAGTGGGATCTTCGATCTCCACCATCGATTCCAACGTGGGATCGTTTTGTTTCAGGAACCGACGCCGCCTTCCACTCGCAATGTCCTCTACCAGCATGGATTCATCATCCTCTTCCTTGACTTGGACGTTTGCTTGATAGAAGGGATCTGTTACATCAGTTGTTACTATTTGGAAAAATTTGCGATCCATCGTTTAAGATTCCACAATTTGTATAGTATGTGATAGAAATAGATGGACCCTATTCATATCCTCTGGAAATGGTATAGATATCGAACAAACAAAGCATACAAGTCCCCCCTGTTACGCTGGATTCTAACACACATACACCACTATTATCTCAATATGAGAAAAAAATGGTAGCGCGATCGCCACGCGTGGAAGCCGTCGATTACTCCGAGTCATATTGAATATATTGTATTCCAAACGATTCCGCCGGGTGTTTGGTTTAAGATCCGTTGCGAAATAGTGAAGGTTCAATCATCCAACGAGAGCGATCTCCCCGTGTCGGAAGCAGACTCTGTTTCATCAGAGGAAGGCTTTCGATCCAATTCCAGTGACTCGGAGGATCCGCAAAGGTAGAGTGAGATCGTCGACTAGCACTCGCACCAGCCAACTACGTCTCCGAAGCGGTGTTCCAAGCGTGTATCAGGTAACTAAGGTCATCCACAACGATTCCAATGGTCAAATGAAGAGCTTCCAATAACGTCTTCCGAACCACCGGCTTTGATTCGTCCACGATTCGCAGCTGAATACGCATATCACCCTTGAGTGGATGATTTAGTTCATAGGAGGGCAATGAATACTCCGCAGACATAGGAATTAATTTCCAGGCTTCCACTATTAGCTAAGCTACCGTATGATCCACTTTTCCCAACTCTAGGATCACAATGGTTTGCTCTTGATGAATGCTGGATTCGTCTAGGGTGTGGTATAGATCACCGACGTGAGCTGCCATCATGCGTAACGTTTCCGTGACAATCGCAATGCTTGGTAGCCCACCCAAACTTTCGACCCGAAGACGAATGTGTGTGGGTCCACTTGCATCCTGGCGATAAATTCGCTGCTTTTCCAAAAGGAGAAAATTTTTACGCATTACATCCAACTCCGCCGTGGAAAGAGTTGTGAGACCCTTGGATTCTCTTTCCCGCGATTTGCGATCCATCCAGGTTCGCATCACCGATTCTACGCGGTCTTCGTCTTCCAGAAAGCGCATCCCAGTTGTTCCAACCGGAGTGAAACTGCTGTTTTCACTTCCAGTTCCAATCACCGGCGTTGCAGTAAAAGAGAAGGGAATATCGATTCCCGGATATGGAAACATTAGACTATGGAGAAGGATCGGAGTATCGAGCACAAGATCCTTTACGAATAATTCTTTGCGATCCATCATGTCGGTTGTAACATCCAGAATACCCGGTTCCTTGTCATCGTTTGTAATCTCGAGAGAACAGGTTGGCACATCATCCGGTCGTTCCCAATCAAACTTTCGCTGTTTAGAATCCTCATTCCAACGACTCATGATATGAGGTAACGCGTCTTGGCGGATCGGAAGCATTGCGATTCGCGTGACACACATTTCATTATAGAGGAGCGTGTGGTTCTATTCAATTGTAATAGAACGGTTGGGTGGCAACACAGCAGGCGGCTCATCGCGAAATCCCGCAATGGGAATAGCATTCATGGAAAACCGACGGATTCCATTTACAATCACCAGGGGGATCCGATCACACGTAAAACGAATATCGTTTCCATTTAGATGGACTTCCAGATCGGTAAATGACATGTTACGTCTGTTGATATAGTATGGCTTGTTTAAGTTATATTGTAGAATCAATTTTCTATGAATATGGAAACTAAAATGCCAAGAAAACCAATTCTTTTTTATTCTCATAAATGTAGAAATAGTGTAAAAATGATAAAGACACTCAAGAGTAATGGAACCATCGATGCGCTTATATGTATCAATGTGTCTCGACCCTATCAACATAAGATTCCGCCTCAAATACGATCGGTGCCCAGTATTCTCAATACAAACGGACAAGTCCTAACCGGAATGTTTGCGCAAAATTTCATTACAACGGTGTTGCCTTAGTTGACCGATTCAGATCCACACGTCAGTGTCGGTGTCAACCGCGGATCAAAGCCGGTTCCCAACGATGACGGAATGAATCCTCAGAAACCGCCTTTCATGCCGACAACCGCCACTGGAAGTAACAGTAACAGCGGCAGCGGTCGACGACGCCCGCCACCGTCGGTGTCCCCAACCGCAAAGGTATCCATTGACGCAATTGCGAAGCAACAGAGGGAACATCAGATGGCAGGAGGTTTGTTGAGTGCCAATTTCGGAACCGAATTTTCTACCTTTAGTTATTTGCCAGGATCGAATGATCTGAAGGAAACATTCTCCGATTTCGAATACCTGACATCTACGAATCAATCCAATAGACAAGTGCAGCAGTCGAGTAAATCAAGAAATATTGATGCAAAATTAGAAGCAATGTAGAAAGCCAGAAGTCAAGATATGAAACTAGCGGGACGACGTGGCTGATCTCATTAAGTTTCCCTTTTAATTTAAAGAATCGTAACCCCATATATAGAAAATGGCAACTTCTCTCGGTAAATTCTGTGCACAAATGAAGCGTCTTAGTGAAGTATTGTTGATGCTTTACCCGGATGACTCTTATTTTAAACAGGCGAATACGTATTTAGAAATGGGAGTTTCGATAAATCCCCGGTTGTGTCACACTTTGTTTGTTGAACATATTATGAAGTTTAAAGAAGAGATTTTAAATGAAAAAGATAGTTTTTTCTTGGAATATTGCGAAGATAAAGAGAAGCGTGATGGTCTTAAGAAGACATCATCAGGTCTATTGGATCAGTATAATGTTTCGATGTAGGATGATATTGTAGATACGATTATGGAGCGTTGTGCGTCGTATTGGAAGCAGTTGGAAGCCGAACAATAGAAAACAATTTGGAAATATTTAAAGGTTCTGATTGTATTGGCCGAACGCGTTTAAGTGAATTCATTCAAAAACGTTGATTAGAGTAGAACTATGGATCCCTTTTATTTTGTCTGGAACGCAGCAGCATCCTATGTAAAACTCACGTTAACTCTTGATGCAACGTAGGAGACTGATATGGATCTTTCAAAGAGTCCTTCGAAACAAGAGATTATGAATTGGATATCTCGTGTTGGATGGGAGAAACTATCTTGTATGGACGAAACGCTGTTTATGATGAAACAAGAACGAGAGGAATGGATGTCGGAGAGGGAAGAGACTCCGAGTGTTTGGAAAGACTTTATCTGCTCTATTTCGAATGTATATGAGAAAGCAATTACCGAGGGAGAGCCATCAAATCTTATTTGGGATCACATTATTTCTCTGGCACTGATCGCGTGGGATTCGTAGGAGGGAACCTAGGGGATCAAACAGGTTGCGCAGACATCGGACGAAGAACTCCAGGGAGAGTTACGTCACATCAAAGAGGCCATTCGAGCCCTCAAGCGGATTCGCATGGCAGAAATGGAGCCCGATGCTGAAGGGGAGGGAGAGGGAGACGCAGATGATGGAGAGGGAGAGGCCGACTTGGATGATGAAGTGTTATTGGGATTATAGTCGAAGATGAAAGAGATGTTGGGTAAGATTTAGGATCCCAATAGCGGTCTCGGAAAGTTAATGATGGAAATTATGGAAGAATTAAAGAAGGAAAACATTGAGTTGGATACAAAGTCATTGATGGATGTGATGATGAAGAGTATGATGGGGGGCGGTGGCGGTTTAGACGCGTTACGTGATGGTCCTCTGGGGAAGATTATGGCAATCGTGGAGCGCAAGGTGAAAGAGCGGATCGAATCGGGTGGAATGGATGACCTGAAGAATATTTTAGAAAGCACAAAAGATATCTTTGGTGATAATCCCGAGGAGATGAAAGAGACATTGATGAAGGTGTTGTAGAATATGGTAAAGAAAATGGGAATTCCTAAGCAAGCCTAGTAGATGATTTTCGGTTAGATGAATAAAGTGATAGAAAAGTTAGCAAAGCAGTTTATGAGTAAAGACGGATCCGCACCATCTCAGGAGGATATGTAGGATATGTTATAGAAGAATATGAACGACGTAATGATGTAGTTTATGGCCAAGCAACAGGGAATGAACATGAGCGGTCGCAAAGCCAGACGTATGGCGACACGTGGAAAAGGGATGGGAGCCGACGCAGGTGTGGGTGCTGGCGGAGGCCGTAGAATGCGGGATCCCCGCTTAGACCGTTTAGAAAAATTAAAGGAGCGATTGAGGAAGCGCGCGGAGGAAAAGAAACGGAAGGATCAAGCGTGAGCTTTAGCATAACATCTATGTTCATAGTAGATAGATATGAGTGTAAATCCCGAATTACATCCATCGAATGTAATTGGAGAACCCCATCCCGACCCCCAATATGAGGTAGTGGGACCCAAAGAATACACATTACCCCAACCGTTTATTCCACAGACCGCTCCAAAGCCCAAAAAAAATATGGGTGATCCATTTTGGACGAACGAAGTTGATATCTTATGGAGAAATAATCGTTGGCTCAAGTTTTTTCCAAGGGAATAGGACACATATGAGGAAAAACTAAATTCGGTTATGCGTGCTGGGCTCTATATTTCTCTTGTGTTAATGATTTTATATTTCAACATCGGATACGTGTGGATCGCATTGGGTGCGACTCTTTTAACTATATTTCTCGATTCTCAACGTGAGACAAACGAGGGATTCCAATCAGCAGCAACCCCTTTTACACCGCTTTCCAAGCAGCCGAAACAGTATGTATGGCCTACAAAAGATAATCCAATGACCAACGTGGCTCTGACGGATTATCGAAATATGCCTAACCGAGAATCGGTGACGAAAATCGCCGAAGCGGATGATCCAGCTATGAAGAAAGGAATGGACGATGCGTTTTATAGTCGCATATTCCGCGATGTAAGTGACGTGTATTCAACCGTCGCGACTGAGCGCAATTTTTATACTATGCCAGTTACCACGATTCCCAATGATTAGAAAGCGTTTGCGGAGTTTTGTTATGGCACACCGCCGACGTGTAAGGAAGGAAATGGATTCCAATGTCTAAAGAACACCGATCGAGAAGATTATTTACGAGGTGGTAGTCGTCCGGTATAGCTATGATATGTGAAAAACATTCTATTATAGTAAGAAAACGGTATGAATTCACCTTTTGCGAAACGCCAAAGAGACAACTGTGGCCCCGTTGCGAAACCAATCGGCAATGTGTTAAGAGATATGAAAGATAAGAAAGTGTGGCACACTCAAGCAAATCATCATTACGATAAGAAGGAAGTTATGAAGTCGACAAAGGAAAGTATGGAACCTGGTATGTATCAGACGAATTATATGGGAGAATGTCAGTGTGAGATCCCCTAGGCGGAATCGGTGGCAATGTCGTATCCCACTATGTTGGCTCGTGATGGATATGGGTGGACTTCAAAGGATGGATGTAATATTCAGGATGATTCGCAGATACGTCTCGGACAGAAAATAACGGCCTACAAGGGTCCTAAAAGTCTGCGCACCCGCGTCTTTACGGGTGGACCCAATTTGGGTCGTGGCGAATATTTCCCCGATGTCGAATCCAAGATTCGTCCCGGTGAATCTACGAGTGCCGGTCGCTCCGTCAACGTGCTGAGCGGTGTATCGATCAACCGCTTTACCCCTATGTTGGAGTCCCTAGCGGAGACCATTCAAAACCCCTAGCATATTATTCCCGAAGATGCGCACAACGGCTGGGTGCGCGGTGGAATGTCGAGTCGTAATATTGTCCGTGACCAGGATGCCAGATGTCGCGACGCATATAAGCAATCGTGATTCTAAAAAGAAAGTAAATATATACTAAATCATATGTCAGAACCCACTCGTTTCGTGTATGACACAGGATACGAAAAATAGCGTGTTTCCAACACAAAAAAAATAGCCGCCTATCAATTGAAGCCTCCTATGCCCACTATGTCCAGTAATATACCGTATCCTTCTGCTGCTCTAGATGAACCAGAGCCAACTCGGCTCACGTAGAGTAATTTGGATTATAAGGGAATGACGATGAACCGCTTTGCCTATCTCCCCGCGGATCCGCAAAACTGGAACAAAATAAGTGCTCCCTTTGTATCTAATACGAACACACGCCTTTTGGCCAAAGACAACCATCGCCCTTGTTTGCCTATGCCGATGAATTAGAGTGCGCTCAATCCACCGATGGAAGCACCCATCGGTAACGAAACCGTGGCCACTACCTTTGGATGTTATCCCACACAGCGCACCCTAACGGCGACCGTCACGCCTTCCCAGGCGGCTCGCTTGTATCGCCATACAGGTGCTTCTGCTAAGTTTTATTTAAAAGAATAGGCGAGTCATACGATCCCATACCCGTATGTGGGTGAGTATGGTAAAGATAGGAATTTAGGTAAAGTATAGTAAAGAGAATGGAAATTGGTGCCGTAGCCAGCGTATTAGGACTCGGTTGGTTCCTGTCGAAGGACGGAACGAACCCACCTGATCGATCAAAGATACAAGAGGTGTCTCCTACGAGTGATACCTTTTATCAATCGTCACAATTAGCACGTGCGAAATTAGGAGATGCTACGCAGGGAATGTTAATGGATGCGAAATCTCGCCAGGGATTAGAACAGGGAAAAGTGGTGTCCCACCCGACTCTTCATCGTGTTCGGGTAGACGATGGTCCTTCCCAAGATCCAAACCGCTTTGTTCACAATAATATGACACCTTTTTTTGGTGGTAGAGTAAAGAATGATATGAGAGAGGCCGGATTCGAAGCAAAGCTGGAGCGATTTACCGGAATGGATCCGTATCGTCGAACGAAAACAGAACAGCCTGTTATGTTTGAACCGCGACCCGACGTGGGTCACGTATACGGAATGCCGAGTCACGCGAATGAATTTTAGGATCGCGCTGTGCGCTCGCGATACGCGGCAAATGAAAAACCGTTCGAAGAGACTCGCGTGGGACCCGGGTTGGGTCAGGGTTTCACGGCAAAACCCACCGGTGGATTCCAATAGTCTGCTACGTTGGATTATAGTCGTCCCAAAAACGTAGACGAGTTACGTGTAGCAACCAATCCAAAATTGTCGTATCGCGGTCGGGTTGTGCGCGGAACCGCAATGGTGACAAAGCGGGGTGAAATCGGGGAAGTGCGGAAGCATAAACCAGAAGGGTTTTTCCATTTTACCAAGGATCGATACCTCGTTACTACGGGGGCGTATCTCAGAGAAAAAAAGCGTCCTTTGGTGATCTTGAAAAATACACAAAGAATGAAATCGAGACACATACAGGGACACGCGGCGTCACAAGATTCCAAGGCGGTGGCTATGCGACCGGAAGTGCAGGGATCTATGCGCCAGCAATTGCAAGATGCTGGACTTCGAAATGCACAAGATGTGCGCGGTCGTCACGGGGACTACGGTGTAGAAGGATACTATGCGGGACCCACCGAACGAATGATTACCGGTATTCGCAACTATTTGGGTCCACTTGGGGAAACGGTGAGTGCGGTTGTGGCTCCTATCGTTGATTCGGTGCGGCCGACGAAAAAAGAAGATTTTATCGTGAATCAACGTCCAGAAGGATAGGTATCGGTGCGCGAAGCACCTCGGGTGTGGGATCCCAATGATATCGCTCGCACTACTACAAAAGAAACACTGATTCACGGAGCAACCCTGGATAATCCTCGCACAGCGTATGCGGACAAACCTCGGGTTGGTCTATAGGACGATATGCGAACAACCAATAAGGAAACCACTTTAATCGAGGATCACCGACAAGGTGCTAAAACAACCGTGGGTCATCAGGGAATTCGTGACGCGTGGACAGAGAATGCGTAGGTGAATGCGCATAAAGAAAAGACGTTGGTGGGACGCACACCCACCGCGCAGGGTGCCAAGCAGACGGTGGGAGGCGATTCCTACGGCGAGGTGTCTCATTAGAAACTCGATCGGGACCGCGTGAACTAGCGAGGATTCGGTAATGCGGCACCGATGAACGGAAATCATCTAAGTGACACCGGAGGCGCGTCTGAACGTATCGGGACAAACACCAAGGTTACCAAGGATGACACCTCATTCGCAGTAAATATGGATCGTATATCTCCCTATTAGTTGAAACCACTTTCTACGAATCCTTTCGTATAATAAAGAGAAATGGTGAGTTTGGATGAAATATCATAGATGTCGGCGAATAGTTCGTCTACAACTGTTATGAGTCTTCATAAAGCTGCGGAAGATTATGAGAATGCGGTATTACAAAATATTCAGCCAATTATGTATGCAACGTTTCAGCGTATGTGGAAGGAATGTATCGGTTAGGCTCGTCAGACCAATCGTATTTCTAGAAGGCTCGCTATTTATCAACAGCTGCTTACAAAGATACCGAATTGGTCAACGTTGATGCTGGAAGAAATTGTTACCCGTATTCAAAAAGAGGATATGGAGACGTTAGTATAGGGACTAGTGATGGTAAAAACAAAAATATAGAGTATCCTATCGTCTCCGGATGCGAAGATTCTGATGCGTGTGCCTACCCTGTAGTATGTAACCCACAAGTGTCACATTGAAGCAGCTCGGTTGTTATATCGAAATATAGACGTGATCGATACGATGGTTCCAACGAGTCGTTCTATAGAGAATCGGAGAAAGTTGGATTCAATCTTGTTAGAAGGAATTCGACGAGCCATTCGCAGTTTTGTGCCTACGGTTGCGTTATTAAAGAAACAGAGCAAGTAGATTGAGGAGCAACTGAGACAGGAGATTTGTGTAGAGGAAGTAGATAGCGATCGTGATCAAACCAAGAGTGTCGAGATGCTATCTCTGGCTACGTCTCACATCGGCACCGATACAACACCGGCCATCCGAGAAGCACCTTCGGTAGAAGAGGAACCTAAGGAGGAACCTAAGGAGGAACCGGAACTGGAGCCAAAGGAGGATCCAAAAGAAGAACCAAAGGAGGAACCAGATTCATTGATGTAGAACATGGATACAAAGACACAACAAGAAATGCCCATTGAAATTAACAATATGGACCAATCATTATCGATTTCGTTTGATATCAAAGTAAAAGAGGACGACGTGACAAAACAAGAAGAAGATATATTTGAGTAAGTGGATGACGTCAGGAAACATAGTCGCATTCTATTGTAAATGTTATTCTACATAAGTCTTGGAGTTAACATTGCTCTCGTGATTCTTCTCCTGTATATCCTCGGAAACAAGCCGGTAGAAGCTTTTATCGGTTCGAGTGAATACGACGATAGACAAACGTGGGAAATGAAGAAACAGAAAAACTTAATCTTCGGTGTGTCAAAATGAAAATAAAGTGTCATCTATAAAAAGTATGGAATACTATTTGTAGACCAATGATTGGTTCGTGATTGGAGCCGCTATTGTGATTACATTAGGATTGTGCACATATATGTATTACATCTTACAGGATCGTGATGATGCTCCTGTGTCAAAGGAAGAATTAGGATTTGTCGCTCTCTCAAGCTGTATCGCAATGTTCATTGGAGGATCGATCATCTACGGACTGATGTATATGCGCATTACCACAATATATCCACCGGTGGATGGAGTGGATATGGGGGATGCTCCGTTTTGATCAACACCATCATCTAGGAGCTGCTCCAATACTTCGATCCCATAATTTTTCGACATCCACGGATATCTTATGATTAGACTGCGTTACATCCTCTAAACGCGGCTTGACAGCAACCCCACCACCGGCACGTGCCGTCTGTTTCTTTTTATTTAAATGTTTAAAGTGCCAATCCCACACTTCTTTCTTACACAATCGGAAATCCTCGTGAGGGTCTCCTTTATACCAGAACACCTGATCCTCTAACTTATTCGATTTCGAGTTATTATTAATGACAAGACAATGATAATTTTCGGTGCACTGATCCATTACCTAACTGAACACATCGTAACTCGGAAACATACCGGCGTATTGTTCATATAGTTGCTTTCGATTTCGAATCAGATTCTCTCTAAGAATAAAGACATAGTCGATATTCGTTCTCAGATTTGGTGGAATTCCCAACGCATACTACATAGTAATGATAAACATCGTCTTATAATGTCTACCATTCATAAAAAGGGCTCGCACATCCTTATGTTTCGTCCATTTAGAATCATACAAACAATCATCCAATAATAAAAAAGAACGGATATCCTTACCTGTTTTTTTTGATTGCTACACGGCCGCTTTTTGATGATTTAAATAATTCTTTACGATTCCTTCCTAATATTCACCGTGTATCAGAGAAGATGGAAAGATACGGGAATAGAACTCATTGGCACCCTCTGTTCCACTTATAATACAACCTATTGGAACGCTACGATGATGATACAATAGATCTTTTACAAGGAAACTCTTTCCCGTCTCGCGTTTGCCGATGAGCACGATTACTTTGTCATCAGGAATCGACGACATATTAAATCGTTTCAACTTTAATTTAGCCTATGCCATAGTTACTTTGGTATAGATTTTTTTTCATACAGATAAACTTATAAATGGGAATCGTTCATTCATCCTGATTACTATCATAGAAACGGGGCAGATATCCTGCTCCGATCCACAGCGACTGATTCATACTTAGAATAGAAGAGCGGATACGTGTTTCGTCACCAAAATGCGTCACAGGAAGCACGGAGTCTTCCCTATGAGATACATACTAACGCAACAAGTGTTCCAGCTATGTCTTATTTAAATGCTTTAGCAGCATCTGGGTGGGAAGCACTAGTTCTCGACGAAGAAGTGCTTTTACAAATAATTCCAAGTTGTTACAGATGGGACGGGATGGAGTGACATCTCGGAGTTGCCAATCTTGATACAAATTCATCATATAGTTCCATCCGGATGGTTCCCAATCGATCTTATTCTGACCAGTCGGAATGAACCACGATTGATATTGATTTGCGCTTAGAATACAATGGAGCTGAAGGACTTGTGCATCCAGAGTTCCGTAACGAGTATAATAGGCGGCTTCCATTTTTAGTGTGTTGATACGACAACAACATCTCGATGTAGTATCAATTTTCCTCATTCGTGCAATAACTTACTGAGTGACTCAATTTGTTTCTTTAAGTTCGGCAATATTTCAATAAATAGCACAACGATTGCGATGTGTTCTGTATATTCTAACGTAGTATTTGTTTGGAAGGATGAATGGAAAAAAGAGGGGATGGATGGGACAAGTAAGCCAATCTTTCGTATGTAAAAAAATACAATGGTCACGATACTTAGATTAATGATAATGTGAATGATACGGAGCCATATGGAAATGTCATCGTCATCGTCATTGTCAACATCTTTGTAGCTTACAATCACGTATGTATTTAACAATTTAGAAATAAATATAACAATGATCGTGAAGATTGTAGTATATTGAACAATTTCGAAATAGTTTAGATATACGAATTCCATCGAGAGATATTAATTTTAAAAGACGGTCATACATATTTATTATATTTCATTTTTTTTATCCCCGTAATAATGATTTTTTCATATAATCACCACTCCCAACCCGTCCTAAGGCTCGAGCCCCCGCTCTAAGCTATCCGATGAGAACAAATGGGTCTCGGATCCATTCGTCTTTGTATATTCCTGGACGCACTACCTTTGGTTCGAACGATCCACACAATGATACTATGGCATTCCCTTGTTCCGTCGTTACGGCAATTTCCGGATATTTTGTAAACGAATAATATCGGATTCCATTTGGAAATCCTTCGCGTTTTACTGGAACCCAAAACGGCTCCATTTCATACGCCTTCCATTCTCCACTTGAAGCCGGAGGGTTCACTGACTTTCCCAGTATCATTTTTGGTTCCTTTCCCGTAAAATATGTTTGGGGAGCAGGACGCTTTTCCTAATCACCGATCAGAAGCGCACGTCGAGCATCTTCTATCGTCGCAAATGGCTCATCTACTTTGATTGCGTGAAACATACTGCTTTTTGTAGTGTCCAAGTCCTTGTTTACATTCATCAAACTTAAAGCAAAGTCTTTATACCAGTCATCCCATTGAAATAGCCATCTGTTTGCGGCTGGAATACTTTCCATCATTCTCCTATCTATCATTGTAGTGGAGGCTCCTGGAACCTGATCTAACACTCGCAATACTTCTTCTTGGCGCACAAAAATAGCGTAGCGAAGCATCACCGGATCACTTCGGATTCTTCGATCTCTCTGACTGTCTTGAAACGCGTATCGGAGCGCTTTCGCATAATGACCCAGGTAAAACAAGTTGTTTCCCATCATTCCCTGTCGTGTTGTGGGCCGGAGACCGTCGCGCAAAATCGATCGGTAGGCAGTTTTAGAGGTCCCATGGTAGCGGATCAACGGTGCCGGATTGCGGTCGAACCCCCGCACCTTTTCTTCCCGCTCCAATTTCACGTTCAAGATGTCTCTCCATAACGGCTCCACCGAGGTTCCAAACACGTTGCCCTAGTGTATGATTTCGTCTTCAAAGATTACCTCAAGTGCTCCACCCTCTATCAGAGGTTCCGCACGAGCCTGATATATATCCATCGTGTAGACCGATAGCTTGATTTCGGTGCCATCTAGAGTGCGCTTTAGATCCGGAATCGTTTGCGCTCCGATTTGCGTCAGCTCGGTGATTGCAATAAAACGCTTCAGTTGAAAGGGGTCAGTTACGCTACCATCTTCACCGATTTCGAGATAGGGCACGATCAGCGTGTTGTCTGCTTTGTCTAATCGAGCCAGAAAGGAATAGTATGGCCACTACGAATCGTGTTTGGGTGCCCAGCGATAGCGAAATATAAAATAGTGCCTCATTCTCTAATATATTGGAATGTTATGCTTCCGTCAAACTACGCAGTTCGCGATCAATTCTTCTGATTTGTTTACGAACTTCGGATCCGATGAATGTCATCTCCGTCCATCGCGCAATGTCTCGTATATGCTCTTTTTCCAACTTCAGTCGAATCGTATGTTTTGAATGAGACGCATATAAATAATGTGTAAATGCCCAGGAATGTTCCCGAACTTCGTTTGGAAGCTAATTCGGTTTCAGATGTAACATATAGGTTCGCAGATACCAATACGCAGCACCCTCGGTATCCTCGATACCGTGGTCTGATAATATTGGCTGAATGAGATAAAATGTGATACCATCGTTTGTCAACAACATCATTTCCTCTACAAATTTAGTCATATATTCCCGAAAGTCTGGACAGGTATAATTCGAGCGGATCATTTCTTCCTCCATTACCTCTTTCCACTGAAACGCACAGCGTTTCCCTAGTTTCCAGTTAGCTTCCGATTCGGTATCTGTCATCCAATATAAGTGTATGGTGTAAATTATATCGTTTCTGGAATCAATTTTAATGAAATATATAGTAAATGATCAATCTTCTTCATATTCTGCTATTTGCTCCGGCTCTTTTATTCATTGCAAATTATCCCACTTGGAATACGTCCGTATCAAGACTTGTATTATTAGCCGTATCTTGTATGGTATTCTTGTATCACGGCTCTAAAGCGATCCGTCATTCTCATTGGGTCTCTTGGTTTCACGTATTAATTGTAGCACCCTTATTATTCTCTCTAAGTTATTATGGAACAATGATCCATCCATAGCTTACACAAATGACGAATTTAGTTGGATTGGGAGCTATCGTATATCACTCGTATCGGATATATCAAAAATGGAACCTTACATAAGCAAAGTGTTATAATGATAGAGTATATGTCCGACTTGTTACAAACATTGCAAACAGCGAATGACGCCTATCACAATGGTAAACCCATTATGACAGACGATGAATTCGATGCGTTGGTGGCAAAATGGGAGGCTGCAACCGGTCGCACGTGGTCAGAGATTGGCGCTGAACCGAGCAGCAGCGACACTATTGTAACGTTACCTATGTGGATGGGTTCTATGAATAAAGTAAAAGAAGAGAAGGATATCGTTACTTGGTAGAAACGGTGGAAACCTGACCGAATGGTGATCAGTGATAAATTAGATGGTATCTCCTGTCTTTTATAGTGGATCCCAAGCAGAAACAGTATGAAACTGTATACACGAGGAAACGGACAAAAGGGAACGGATATTACGCCCTATATTCGTATGATTGAGTCGTTACGGCGGATGCAACGTCGTCTGTCGTTGATTCCTAAAAAGGAGTAGGAATACGAGTATCTGATCCGGGGCGAACTTATCATTCCGAGAGATAGTTGGACGACGGAGCAAGACACTGTTTGGACACGGTATACGAATCCGCGTAATACTGTGGCCGGACTCGTAAGTCGCAAACCGACATCTCACGGCAAGGACGGATTGCTTGCGTTGAAGCGCATTGAGTGCGTCCCTTTTTCCTTTGACGTGAGAAACCGCGATGGAACGTGGAAACGATTGTCAAAAAGCAACATGTATGAGTGGTTACGCACTACCTTTGGAATCAAATAGACGGTTTGGTTTGATACTATTACAGTTTCAGATGGGCTCAAGAAAGAACATCTGTCAAAGATACTGATAGAAAGGAGAGAATCGAGTCCGTATGAGATAGATGGAATCATTGTTTGGGATGATGCGGAGTTTGAACCGAATTCGTCTGGAAATCCATCACGCGCATTTGCATTCAAGATGGTAATGGATGACCAAAAATCCGAAACACTGGTAACGGATGTCGAATGGAACAGATCTCGAACGAACGTTTGGAAGCCCGTTGTATTATTCGAACCAGTTACGATTGGAAACACCCGGATCGGCCGCGCAACGGGACATAATGCGGCCTGGCTCCACGATAGGGGGATTGGAGTTGGATCCCGTATTGTGATTGTTCGATCGGGAGATGTGATTCCTAAGATTCACGAGGTCATTCATCGTGTCTCACAGAAAAGCATTCCAATGCCTCCGGAGGGGACGTGGAAGTGGGACGCAAAGCGAACCGATTTAGTCGCAACCGATCAAACGATGCTATAGGTCGCAACATAGGCGACTTATTTGGTCGCAACATTACGTATTAAAAGCCTTTCCAAGCGATCATTGGAAAAATATGCGAAAACACATACGAAGGCGATAGAGTGTTTACCGTTTCCCCAAATGTTCCCTCTGATTGCTACAAAACGTGACTGGTTACAAGTCAAAGGAATGAAAGAAAAGAGTGCGACGAATTTTGTGGAACGAACCGAAGAAGCGTGGCAGACTGCCGATACGGTAACTCGATTGATTTCATTGGGTCTCTTGCCAAGAGGTATAGGGATGAAACAGGTTGAATCAATGTAGAAGCAAGGAATACTTGATGCGGTGCTGGGTTTGCGTTCCAGAATAAGCAAACAGGAATTATAGATGATATTGGAGGGAATGGATGGATGGGGTGCGACCCGCGTGAGTTCTATGGTATCTGCTCTTTCCAAACTATAGAAAGGTTACGCCTGGGCTTTGCGAAATACGCATTGTAACAGGGCGAAGCCGCCAGCATCATCGAAGTCGCCGGATATCCAAATTCCGCCGAAACTAATGCGGGCAATCGAGGGTAAACCATATATTCTGTTTACCGGTTTCCGCAATCGAGACTGGCAGACGTATTTGGAAACGCAACACGGTAAGACGTTGATTCAATCTATATCTGGGAAGCATACGAGTGAGAACACGATAGTTGTAACCAAGGGTACAAAGAGTTCTTCCAAAGTTATATTGGCAGAGCAAATTGGTATTTCCGTATTCCGTATCTAAATTCAGAAAAATTGATGTGAGAATTCGTGTCACTGTCTCTCACACACATATACATAATGGATTCATATTGGCAAACGACAGAACCAGTTCTTACCCCGGTTGGAATCGATTCGATGTAGGCCGCCCTCCCTCGTCGTCGGAACCAGCTCCACAATTCTCCTGCGAGAATCTACGGGTCTCCTACTGATCCTACCGCCGCTGACGTCCAATTGGAAATGGGAGATTTCCAGCTTGATCTCTATAAGGGATTTACAGGGAACGCGGATCGGACGGTAATGGGAGGACGGCTTCATTGGACAAAACCTCTTGTGGTTCCACGTGATCGCATCTTTTGCCTCCATCTATTCGTGGATGTAAGTGGTAGTATGGGAAGCCCTCTGAGTGGATCCGGTCGATCCCGTTCTCGTATTATCAGTGATTCTATGAGACAACTGTCAGATATCATTCTTCCCCTGATTGAAAAGGGGTTGTAGTTCCAGCTTTCCCTTCATACGTTTTCCAACGAGTGTAAACAGGTATTTCCACTTACCCCTGTCACACGGGAATGGATGGAATCGACGGATTGGGATAAGCATTTCGAACCAACCTATATGACAAATCTATGGGGGGCCGCCAAGGTCGCAAAAGAAATGCGTGCGAATGAAAGCGACATTTCCACAGAATCAACGTATATATTGATGAGTGATGGAATGGATACGGTAGGAGACGAACCTTTGGAAGAAGCCGTATTTGATGTTGCGATCGGTATTGGAACCAGTCGCGATTACGACCCTCATATCTTGCGAACGTTGAGCCAAACCGACATCGAAGCCTGTCCTGATGAAACCGCCCTATCTTCTACGTTGCTTCGCTACGGTTGCAAAAGCTATATGAATCTGGCAACCAATGTCGAGCTACATTTGGGTGGCGGATCACTGATAAAGAATTTGGATACGTGGATGAGTGGGAGTCAGATCTTGATCTATTGGGACATACCGATGCAACGCAGGTGGCACGATATTACACTACAGTATACGGATACCGATTCAGACGTCAAACAAGTAAAGGTGACGTTGGATCGGAACAAGTTTCCAACGAGAAGTGCTCGTGCATCTCGATTGGTTGTGGATGCTTGTAGAATGCAACAAGAATCTACCGATCGATTGGAAACGGAGGGAGATAGTCTGACAATGGATACGATCCTACCAATTCTTATCCGGATCGAAATGCTTCGTGGAAAGTTTACTACAACCTCTTGGATGTTTACGGTTCTGGATGGCCTGTGGAATACGTGGAATACCATAAAGGATACTATATTCACCCTACCCCTTTTGGATAGAGGCCTATCCATTCACAGTGCGGCACGCCAAACGCAGGCAAACTATTATAATAGCAATTGTGAAGTGCTAGCGCGCAATTATTCCACCCAAGCACAGTGAATCGATACACATCTTCACCCCCTTTTTTTCAATACATCTTAACTTAAATATAAAACGCTCTGCATACATCATATAATGTCCGAAACTACATTCGATCTATCTAAGTGTAACGTAGCAATTTGCACACCTGCGTATGGAGGTCAGCTAACCACTGGGTATACCAATTCGTTGATCCAGACGATAGATCTTCTTAAGGGAAATGGCGTCCAGGTGAAGCCCCTGTTTCTGAATAACGAATCTCTTGTTCAGAGGGGTCGCAACACGTTGGTTGCACAAGCACTCGCAGATCCCAATGTGACACACGTTCTGTTTATCGATTCCGATATTTCCTGGACGGCACCTTCGATTCTTCGCTTACTGCAGAAAGATGTAGACATTGTTGGCGGAATTTATCCCCACAAGCATTATGCGTGGGAGAGATTGATTCAGTCAGAAGAATTTACTAAGATTCAAAAGGAATTGAACGCTTGGAAGGATCTGGAGCAGCTGCAGGGTCGTCAGATTACATCGCAGGCATTTATAAATAAGTTCCGTAGTTTTCTGCTCAAATTCAACATTGTATTCCCTCGAAATGCTACGTAGGCAAAAATCGAACAGGGGTTTGTCCAGGTAGAACGCATTGCTACGGGAATGATGCTTATTAAGCGAAAGGTGTTTGAAGAGATGATGGAGAAGCATCCAGATTGGCACTACATTCCGAACACAATTTCAACGAAATAGGAAGTAGATCGCCTGTCCCCCTTTAATTACGCTTTCTTCGATTGTAAGGTAGACGAACATAAGCAGTATCTAAGTGAAGATTGGTATTTCTGTTCGGAGTGTAAGAAGCTGGGGGGAGAAGTTTGGGCAGACATTACAATGCCATTAGCACACGGAGGCTTCCACGTGTTTATGGGAATGGTGAGTGACACATTGGTGTCCTTTTCAAATCGACTAGAGTCTTTTAAGAAGAGTCACGAATCGTCTAATACCCTATTGAATAGCAAACCTATATCGATCTAGGAGGAAGATCCCATCTAGAAACTAATACAGGAAGCGGAACAAGAATAGGCACCCGCACCCGCGCCCGCAGAGGATGATATGGTTGGAACAATGCAGGCGAAACTGGAAGCGTTGCGAAAGGAGAAAGAGGAGACGTCCACGCAAAAGGAGAGTGAAGAAGATCTCATTCGCCGTATTTTGGCTCAGATGAAACAGCAAACTTGAACACGGTTTGTCCACGTGGAACCCATACACTAGACATATGGAAGGACATTGGTATCCACAAAATAAGTTTCTAATCGAACTGATTCAGTTCGCGTAGACATAGATGAATACGATTCCAAAAAGGATCCTATAGGAATCCATCTTGAAACGATTGAATGAAGAATCCTATCCATACATTGTAGTGGATATGATCCTGAACGAGGCAACATTAAGAAGAAACAATCAATGACTATATCAAGAGAGAATGGAATTACCGATATAGTCCTATGTAACAAAGTATGAATAGGATTTTGATACGTTCATTACTACGTATTTGTTTATGAATCCAGATTTTGATACAGTAGATACCCTTGAACGTATCCTATTAGATTCTCTGTTGAAAAAAATGGGGGTGAAAGATGCTGAGTTGGATGAATATCGCTCAATCTATCTGAAACTTTTTTATCTGATACGTGATATGACGATTTAGTATTCACAATACAAAGATAAATCACTTTAGAATGAAATTACAAAAATGTTTCAATCAAAAACGTTTGATCGCAGTTTACTCCAATCGTTTCATTCGAATTTATATGTATGCACCGCGTATATGAGACACATAGACGAAGAAAAAACTACTATATCTACAAGATACTAGCAAATTGGTTTTACAGTTGTTTGGAAAACTCTTATCATACTGGATAGAATACATAAGAAATCCTGGAACACAAAAGTCAACAAAATTACAATTCCAAATGACTCTTAGTTTTATATGAAATTATTGACATAGAATAGTATTGGCGGGACATCTAATACTGTCGCATAGAAACTGGAAAGAGAATACTTCAATGGTAAGGTATAGTCTCCATTTCAATACAATTTGTATATAAAAGCGTTAGAAAAACAACCAGTCAATCCGGTTATGTAGAGGAAACTACGAAATATGTTTATATTTCACCTTCTTGCTAGTATCCCATTGCCTTTTGTGCTAATCCCTTTCGCAAAAGAAACGCAAACTAGATTACAGACCATTATTTCATCGATCCCGATAATACCATCTTAGTATGATTTTTTGACAAAGATGTATTCTTCCGTAATGGCTTGTGAATTAAACAACATACTTACAGAAAGTTGCCCTGGAATCAAAACCGCCGATTTTACTCGAATTGATGAATGGTTTTCATCCAACGAGTTTGGATCGTTCATTCACAAATTATATGTGGATAAAGATCCAATGACGTAGTATAGCGTATTACAGGCGAAAGCCTTGTAGCAAACATTGGTTCGTGACGTGGCATTGAAAGCAGATCGTGTAGAAACTCTATTGAATCCATTGGGAACATTGTTAGAAAAACAAGAATCCGATGGTAAAACTACGTATAAAAAGGTTGGAATTCAAACAATCATCCGAGGGTATCTCGAAAAGCTATATTATTGCGAAAGCAATCCGGATGAAATTAACAACGTATATGAACTATGTTGTAAGATGTTCGCACACGGGTTCGCAATGTCATATGGATATCGTGCGTTATACGCTAGTAATTCAGCTTTAACCGTTTCGAATAAGACCGATTTATTAGAGAAAGGGTTTGATACACACGCGATATATAGTGAATTAGAAAAACCTTACATAAATGCCCTTTTAAAAGAAGCAAGTCTACGAGAGGGTTCGGAAGGTGGATCCATCTATCAATATGACACATTTGTATTCCCACTCAATGTTACTCTTCATACTCGCGAATATGACGTAACATCGAAACAATACACATAGGATGTATCTGAACTATACTATCGACCATCTAAGCCAGAGGATCGCAAGATGGCTTCGCTTGGTCGGCAAATTAAAATTCCAGAACAAGGAGCACTCAACATTCCAGGATTTGACCAACAAAATATGAATGACCCCAGAATACAACCACTTATACGATATACATTTGAACACGAAGGAATAAACGTTACAGGGCAATTTACATCGGCAGACGCATTGTTACATATTGTAGAGGAACACGGCGATTTTGAGATAGATAAAGAACGCGTTACGATACGAGACGTTGGATTTAGAGAGTTGGAACATTCTGGAACAACACCGGTATCTCTAACGCAACCCTATAGCACTCCATATGGATCGGATATAGCAGAAGTTATGAGACCGGAATTTTTTGGAAAAAATCCCTATTATAGCAAATATTTAGATGGAATGTATCATCCCGTTATGAAACATATTACAGATATTGGAATACTATTCCAACTCAACAAAGACATAAACGATGCAATTTCTACTACTTAGAAATCACTTAGTAACATAGATACGTGTTCGGCAACCATAGATCAGTCTGGAGCAGGAAGAGTTCAATTAAAAGCCGAACATATTAACATACTTAACAAATCCGGTTTAGTCAACTTTATAAAACGTTATCTTACCGCTCCACCAGACGAGTTGGAGCCGTCCAAGAAGGAACTGGAATTACAATACAGAAACGATATAGAAGAAACTAAACATACATATGAGATTAAAACCAAGAAAGGTTGGAATACAGTACATATATTAGATATGATGTAGAGGAATTAGGAATATTTACAGGATTATATCATCAGCGCAAAACACAATCTACGTTATCTTGACCGCTTATGGAAGCATTCGCATCCAACCTTTAATAATTTCTGATCCTTTGTATAGTAATCAAATCTATGACAACCTTTTCTTTTACATACGAATTACCATCGGAAGAAACACTTATGTCTCTTCCGAGTGCAACGCTGAAAGATCTTGCGACAAAACACGGTCTAAAAACGTATGGGACAAAATAGAGCATCATTCAACGACTAGTGTCTCACTGGAATCGACATTCGAACGTATTTGCGAAGCAGCACCAAGCAACGGATCCACGTGATGCATTGGAACTCGTTACGGTGCGAGCGAGAGGAAAGCATTAGTCATCCTTTTCTTTATTCAAAATTCCCGTTTCCGACTCTAATACATTCTATCTTCCAGTGTTTGGCCAGGACTACCAAGAATCGAAATAGAGCTGAATCATATCTTCTTTGTGTTTGACAAAAGGACAACGTTCTGCCCACTCGAAATAGGATTTAGACGGAAACCCATCTTCTGTCGTAGGTGGGGGAAATTCAAGAACGTTCACTGTATATCCGTGTGTGATGAGAAGCACTTCGAGAAGAGACACGGAATCGATATTGGGAGCGTGAATGACAAACCAGGGACTCGATAGATATCCCCTATGAAACGGGAGGCGATTCGCGATTTCTGTCATAGCTCTCTCTGTCGATTTTTGATCGGTAATGGGAAACTTTAGATAATAGAGGGGGCCCTGGCGGAACCGATCATCCATTTCGTGAATTCTCATTTCTTTTCGAACGTTATTTTCGGAAAATCCAAACGGAGCTCGCACTAGAACCACTTCAGGCATACTTCTAGGGAGACATTTCAAATAACTGAGACTAACGGCACCCACTGCACCAAAGGTAATCACAAACGGAATCGCGGCAAAGACTAGATCCAACATACTTTAAATCTTTGAGTATGATCTTATAGAATAAGAAGACACATTAGATTTAAACTAATGAATGAAGCATAGTAGGATTGGGAGGATGACGGTTAGTTGGACCAGGATGAATCGGATTCCGATTTCGACGGTCTATCGAATTATAACGAGGAAGCACCGTCGTGGTATGAGCCAGCACCTTTATTGGTTGACGCTGGTGATGGTGTAGATGATATATTCTATATACATCATTGGGAGGTAGAAGAGATTGATTCGCGAGTTCCGATTAGCCCAACTTTTATCACAGTTCATCATCTACAAAAAATGCGGGATTGGTGGTTGCGCAGGATCACGGAAGATGTGATTCTTCGCCATACCGATCGATACAGGGGTAAAAAAGATGCGTCGCCGAATTGTTATGTTTGGAAGTTTCGTTTGCGCGGTTGTTCTCCACGAGATCCTAACCGATGGTAGCTATTATATCCGCTGGTGGAACCAGATACCATATGGAAAGACGATTCAATAGTGGGTGACATTAAGTGTGAAGTAGAATATACAGGGAACCATAAGGGAAGATGTATGATATTTATGTATTTGAAATCAAGCAGTTATGATAGCAGCTATAATCACATCATTGGATCGTATGAGCGGTATCTAACGGATGATGAATTGGATCTGTTGAAAATTGAAGAGACATACATGTAATCAAATGTGTTATATCATCAGTATGGAAATTCAATATGAAAAGTATCCATTTCTCTTGGATGAATTCCAAAAGAAATCGGTAGATGCGATCGAGGCAGGTCATCACGTGTTGGTGTGTGCGCCAACGGGATCTGGGAAATCAATGGTGGCGCAGCATGCAACGGATTGGGGTCTTCGGTAGAAACAGCGAGTGATCTATACGACTCCGATTAAGTCTCTATCGAATCAGGCATATGCGTCGTTGTCGAAGCAGTTTGGGGCTCCCAACGTTGGGATTATGACGGGAGACAATCAATATAATCCGACGGCACCGGTTATCATTATGACAACGGAGATTTTGCGTAATTTTCTCGTGGACGGTCGCACAAGGAAACACGATACCGCAGATGGAGATGCGTATTGGACGATGGATGTAAGTGCAGACGTAGCCATGGTTGTATTTGACGAAGTTCATTATCTTCAGGATCCTCATCGAGGATACGTGTGGGAAACGTGCTTCATACGGATGCCACCTTCCGTAAGCATGGTGATGCTATCGGCAACCATTGCGAACCCCAATTTGCTCGTGGAGTGGCTCGAATCGATTCATTCAAAACGTGTCATAGTGTGTGAACATACGAGGCGAGCAGTTCCTCTGCGTCATTGTTTGTTTACGCATTTGAATCCTTCCCATAAGAAGCTTCCGGATCCGGTTCTACTAAACTATCGGAATGCGTTTGTAGACGTGTCGCATTGGTCAACGCCAGAGTTGGAAGTCTATTTGAAACCGGTGCAACAGCATTACGATTGGTTTGAGACGTCGGCAACGGCGATTCGTGGATGTGTCCGATACCTGAAAGAGAAGGATATGATGCCCGCCCTCTGTTTTGTATTGTCTCGAAAGCGGTGCGAAAGCCTGTGTGCTACGTGGAACGTTAGTGTATTGGAACAGGATGAAGTGAGAATACTCGCAAACGATTGGAAGCGCATTGTTCGGGAGGCCGTAAGGGGAGACAGCGTATTATTGGCCAACATCGAGGGGCTACCTCAATATCGTCTCTTAACGGAATCGATCTAGAAAGGTGTGGCGTTTCATCACAGCGGAGTGTTACCCATCCTTAAGGAATGCGTAGAGATGCTGATGAAAGATGGGCGTATACCCTGTATCTTTGCGACGGAAACATTTGCGGTGGGCATTAACAGTCCTACGCGCACCGTAGTAATGACACAATTGGACAAGCGGACAGAAGGTGGCGTGCGCTGCTTAGAGACGCACGAGTATATTCAAATGGGTGGTCGAGCGGGAAGGCGGGGATTGGATACGGTGGGATACGTGGTAAATCTTCCGGTTTCCTTTGTGAAAAAGTCGAGTCCACTCGTGTTTCACCGGATGCTTCACGGCGACCCCGTGAGAATTTCGGCGACACAAGTGATCCCTTCGGTGTAGATATTGCGTTCGTTACGAACCAATCCGCTGACAATGGAAGACTTATAGGAAATGTTGGGTCGCAAATGTATACGTAGTTTCGAAATAGGGGAATCTTCGAGTCAACCGGTGTCCCTCGCTGTTTCTAATACGCCTTAGCTGACCGAAGATGAAAGTCGCATATGGAAGGAATGGACGCAACTAATGAGTAAACCGGCAACAACGTAGGGTCAAAGAAAGAAAAAAGAAAAGAAATTACAAAGTTGGAAAAAGAAAACGAATATGTCGATATGGGAATCGGCAAAGAATACGATGGAATCGATCCAGGCTCTTACACAGACACAGGTGGAGGAATAGGAGAAAAAAGAAGAAGTAAAACAGGTTCTTTCGGTGCGATTGGAGTATGTAGTGGCAATTGGATGTTGTGAGCGGATCTCGAATCAGGAAAGATTGAAACTCACATCGTGTGGTGAGGCGGCTGGTGTTATCCAATAGGGGAATCCGATTCACACCGCATACATTCTTACGTCATTGGGATCCGATATTCCGATCGAACACGATGACTTGATAGGGATGCTGTAGTTTGCAAGTTTGTTCTTGGGTGGAGACACCGGTGACACCGGTTGTGAACCGGAGCATCGTGATATCATTGGAACGACCCTGATGGATCGCATCGATAGAGCCAGCGCGGAGTGGGACAGACACGCACAACGTTTCTCTTGTTGGGAACCGAATTCGCTCCAGTATAAATGGTTGGCTCCGTTAGAGTCATTGAAAGAAAAAGACATATTCAACTTCTTTGCGATTCATTCCTTAATGGATGAACAAGAGGGATCCGTATGGAAAGGACTGAACGATCTGGTGTCTATGTGTGGGGAACTATAGGAGGTATGGGGTCATTTGGGATATATGCGCCTATTCCAGTGTATGGAAAAAGCACTTGTTATGGCAAAGGGGTTGACTCTTCGGATTCCGTCTTTATATCTTCAATCGACCATTGAATCTTCTGAAACGGGTCTGGGTTGCGCTGGAGTTGACATCGGAGAAATAGGGGGTCCCCGGTTCGGTCGGAGAGAATGTCCGGGTAGCGATGGAACGGTAGAAATATAACGGGTGATTGACTAATGTGTAGTGTAACAAATATTCCTTTGTGTGGGATCACGGTTGACACACAACCTTCAAACATCGGTAATTCATCCGTGTTAGAATGTGTTTCAAATAATTGTTTCGTAAGGGAAAGAACACTGGAATGAAATCGAAGGAATTTTGACTTTTGCAAATCCAATTCAGTCGTCGGTCGTATGGCGTCGTGTGAAAACGGCGTTTGATCGGAAAGGATGTCGTGTGCTACACATTGATTCCATAGATCACAAAGGGATCTTACGGGGGACGTGATCGGCGCATACATCTGTTTGGAATCAAGAGGATGACTGTGTGAAACGATGGATGTAGCTGCTGAGGAAGGAAACCAATGGGTATTCATAGTGATGTTCCAATCGGCAACACTGGTATCCCGTAGCGAAGGACAATTCCGAAACCACGAAGGATATGCCTCTATTGGTTGATCCGAGTGTAAAAAGGTGACCGAATGGGACACATACAGACAGGATCGAAACACAGTGCGCCGATTCCAATGGAAGCATAGAATCGGAATCATAGTGTGCTGCCGTAACGTTTCTGGTGTGATACAGTGATAGGATGCTGGATCGAGCATCGACCGTCTCTCTGTAGGGAGATAAAAGGTGCGGGTGGGTGGGATTCCAACGGAGTTGGTTTGGTTCGTCCACTGTTCTAACAGAATTTGGGAACAGGGTTTGCGATTGTGTGTCCATCCCAATTGCGCAGGGATGTCTACGACAAACACGCCGAAATCCGTATTGGAATCGAACCAGATTCCGTCTTCGCGATCCACGGTTCCGGGTGAATCCACGAGCAGAAACTGGCGTCCGGCGGTTTCCATTGGCGCACTTGTGACTGCTTCCGGTAGAGACGTAAACGGATGTAGCATTAAATGCTTCTGGGAGGGAAGATGGATGCGATGGGGGAGGATGGTATTCCACGTTGCCAAGTCCTTGGCGGGTCCCACAATATGATCCATCCGAAATACATTCGAGTCCTTTTTTTTCTTTTTTACCATTATGAGTAGGTCTTCATTCCAGCTTCTATAACATTTCGTGACAGTAAATGCTTTGGGCTGATCCATCCATTCAACGGACAGAAGGCGAATCGCGATCGTCGCTCGACCTTTCCGATCGATGGAATGGATTTGGGGTTTTAAAAGTGGAAGAAGAGCGGGAATTAAAGTCATCGTTCCAATAGAAGTTAGAGAAAGATGAATGTGAATCAAGAATCAATTTCACAAGCGGATTGGATTCATTTTATTTTTACAAAGAGTAAGGCTCTTGTAACACAATTAACGTCGGAACGCTTTAGACAAAAGGCATATATGTAGTATTTTTATACAGATTTGAATTAGATCGAGCGTCAGTGGTTTGAACGAACGTAGCGAATCAAGTGGCTTGTTTGGTCCTATCAGTATCGGCGACGATTGTAGGAACAACGCTTTATCACCGCTGGGAATGAGTGTGATCTGATGGGCGAACCACTGGATGTGTGTTTGGAACTATAGGCGAACCGGTATTCTGCCCAGGATCTGATCGGGATTCTATAGATGTCGCTAGAGAAACGTGAAGAGTTTTCTTCGACACCTCGTTGTATCCCGATCGATCCGTATACGAATCAGCCGTGGACGATTCCAATCCTATATAAGATACAGGGTTGGTTACGTAAACAGTCACTACCGATTCAATCAGTTCCTTTATCAGTGTATATGTGGCTATAGACGCCATATGTGAGTAATACTTTGTTTACAGAACAAACGAAACCATATTTCTTACATACATATTTGGATATGAAGGCGATCTATAATTATAATCGGGATCAATCCGTCACGCACGACCATAACCTGATACAATTACAGACAATATGTAACACAGTAGGCATTCCTTTATCAGCCGTTGATTGGAATCATCTCTTGCATCGATTGGATGAAGATACGTGGAAACAGGCTTGGGTTACGATGGTGTTACAGTGGAATCATCCAAGCGACGAATGGATTTCAAGCGAACCATTATTGGATTATAAAGTGATAGAATGGAAAGACACATTACGCAATCTGTTTCAGGTGTGTCAATGTTGGATCCGACCCACAGGTATCGGACGTGTGTATCGTCGGCGACGTCGATTACGTATTGGTATGGAATAAGGAAGCAAATAGGAAGGCGATACACGAATGAATGAGGAAATCCTGTGAACTACATTGGATTCCATTTTGTAGAAAGAGAAACACAAATATGGAAACGACAATCCAGGAAGTGACAGATTTGTGAATGGTGTCAGAATCAAGACGGTTCCAATTCTGTATCTGTGGTATGACAAAGTGATTGGAATAGGCTGCTATAAAATAAACGGCAGCCGCACCCCCTATGAATTGGGATATGGATTGAAATATCACATTCGACTCCACAATGGATCGAACCGACGCCAACAGAGAGACAAGGATGAAAGAGTATGGCACGCGTATCATCCATTGATACAGGGGAGTTGGGATTGCCTTGAAGAAGGTTCCTGAAGTGGAATGTAATGATTCCATTTTAGTATAGATTCATTTTGTGTCTTCTGAGAAGACGCGAAATGAAATAGTCGTAGAGGGATTCGAACCCACGACTGCTCGCTCATAAGACGAGTGCTCTACCGGACTGAGCTATACGACCTTGAACGGGAAAAACTAGGTATTTTAAGTTTGGCTGTAAATTTCCCTTCCATCTATCTAATGTGTTGCGCTATGTTTAAGTAACAATATAAATAGGATTCATTCCATTCATCTCTTATTAAGGTAGTGCTAGAAGTGGGGTTCGAACCCACGAGGCCGAAGCCAGGCGATCTTAAGTCGCCCCCCTTAACCACTCGGGCATTCTAGCGTAAGCACTTTTAGGAAAAGTGCGACAAAATCCTATTAGGGCACATTTTGGTTCTTTTCATACAAGAACCACGACAGCTACAGGATTCGAACCTGTGAGGGCAAAGCCCAATCGCTTAGCAGGCGATCCCGATAACCACTCCGGCAAGCTGTCAAAGCACAGAAAGCATTTATACTATGAGGTGGGACTCGAACCCACACAGTCTTACCGACAGATGATTGTAATCACCCCCACTTAACCTTTGTGGAAACTCAAAACATATAGTTGGCTGTTAGCTTTCTAAAAAAATCATACTCAGTTCGTATGATACAATCTAATATTATACATTATACTTAAAGTATGATTCAGGTGTGAGCACTGTATCCATAAAAGGTCATATAGAAATCCCAATCCGTTTCGGAGAAGACAAAGGATCGGGTTAGGTCATCCCACTCTCCGATACCCGCCCAATGATCACCTGCATTAGGCTCTCCAAGGTTATAGGGATAGAATAGGATACGCTCATTCGCTTGATCGTGATATGCTTCCCATTCCACCGTGTCTTCCATCGGAATGATTACTTCGTTGAGATATTCGATCGTGTCCCAAGCTTCCATAAAGTCTTCCGGACGGATCACCCATCCTCCGCGCTTGTTTGACCACTTTACGCTTGTGCCATTTACGAGTTCCAGCGTATCGTTATAATGGTTCATATAAGCGTCGTCTTCGAACCGAATGACCGCGGCATACTTGGGATGATTCGCAATACGCACAATTCTCAAAGGAACCTGTTCACCTACTTCTTGTGACCAATCCACACCATTGTATCCCCATCCGAAATGATCACAGAGTCCCTCGTGATACAAGAAGTTCTCTAGCGTCGCATCCGCGGCTGCTTTATCGTGTTCATTCCCAAAGTTTGCGACGAAATCAATGTTCTGAAACGTAACCTTTGAAGTGAAGCTCATAGTTTGTATGTTTTGTATCACCCAATCTAAACGTGTGCACGAATCAATTTTCCGGAAAGATCCCCAGTTTACTAAGGCGAAGTTTTTTTACTTGTTTTACAGTTTCTTTCATCGATTGCACGGTTTCTTTGAGAAGCTACTACATACGCTCGATATACGTATCCCAATCTTCCTGATCACATTGACGCATAATGTGGCTAATCAATTGTATCGCCCCTGATTCCATCCACGCACACCCTCGCGATAATAATATAGATTTGTGAACCCTGCTTTCATCAAATGTGATGCCAAGCGTTTCGCCGCATTACATTCCGAATGCGCACAATACAGTATAATAGGTAGATCAGAAAGGGGAACATTCATAGAGTTTGCTTTACGGACTAACAGAGGCACCTGGCGCTTCATTGTATCTAACACTTCTCGACAAATCCGACTCTTGTTCATACTCGCGATTCTCTCATGACCCAAACTACACGTGCTTGGAATATACAGGTGCTTGTGTGTTTCTTTAGAAAGGGCGTTGACGACAAAGGCCGTCTCTTTATGAATCGCGTTTGCCACCTGATCACGCGAGGAGCCACATATCATATTGGTAGTATACACCGGCGACATCCATTGTGTCTTTGCTTCGTTACTTACGACCCAATGAACGTGGCGAGGAAAGGTAACGGGCTTTTGTTTTCGAAATGGAATCACAGCGTAGATACTGGGACAGGCAAACTTTACTATGACCGATCCATCATCTTTTACATATGAAACGCCTGAATTTTCAAAGGAACCGTATGCGCTCCGTGCGTCAGGCACTTTAATTCCAATACGTGGCTTGGGAGCCCAAAACAGAACGGATCGGCCAGCGTAGGAAAGCGGGAGTTGGATGGTGATGGCGGCAGTGGATCGTGTAGGATGCTTCTGGCGAAACGACGTGGAACGATCGATGAAATTCTATACATAATCAAAGTCTCGTAACCATTGAGGCAAAGCATCCACATCGGTATCAATCGTCGATTGAAATGAAAGAGTGCTTTTCTTACAGCTCGCACATAGTTTAGTATGATTTGACATACTTCTATACTAAATACTATGAATTTGGTATAGGTAACGATTTATGTGTCTCTCGCAGCACAACTATGTTCCACCCTGTATTCCTTTTTCGGACTCCACGTTCCTCTTTATAACGAAAATGCGATTTTAACCGATATTTTAGGTCTCGAGACAATTGTCCAACTGATTGAACTATCTTTCTACGTAACCTTTGGTTTTATCCTACCAATGGCCAGTGCCAATACGGATATAGCAGTGTTCCGGTATGCAGACTGGATCCTTACCACACCCACTATGCTTCTTTCCACGGTTGCGTTTATGGACTATATCCGGCGCAAAGAATTACCGAGTGACGATTCTAAAACAAAAGAATTACCCACGATTCAAACGTTTGTCGTGAATCAATGGCGACCCATTACGTGGATCCTCCTCTGTAATACTTGGATGTTGGGAATGGGATTCCTTTAGGAAATAGGTTTCATCGATAGTATCGCCTCTACCATATTAGGATTTGCCGGGTTTTTCGGACTGTTTTCAGGTATATGGGTCAAGTATGCCCGTAATCACAAAATAAATGAATATTTGTGGTATTATATGTCATCTTCTTGGTCTTTATATGGAGTTGCTGCGGTGTTTCCTAATATTGCCAAGAATTCAATGTATAACCTATTAGATATCGTAAGTAAGAATTTTTATTCGGTCTTTCTCACCCAATATATTATGAATCTAGAAGCCTGAAACAGGGATAGGGACAGCGGAAGGGATCCATCTGCTTTCGATACACGAGTGGCGTTTCCACACATTCTTCTCTTCGTATGTATGTATTTTCTTCCAAGTCAGGTCGCCACCATTTATATTGATTTTGATACCAAATGATTCCAAACTCATCTTCTATTCTTGTATCCGGGTGTTCCCAATAGAATGGTTGTTTCAAATCTATATAGTCGTGGATCTAGCGTATCATCAAGGAATATACTGACGTTTCCACTTCGATCGTAGGTTGTGATGATGGCAGTGGCGTGATATGTAATAGCGGCTGTCGAGAGGGACGAATGAGATAACGGACACTTCTAAGACGATGTATCATGCTGGTATGATTGAATACGTGGATCAATTTCTACTTAAATTTGATAGGCTTTAGTATATAATATACCACAGCTATTAACACCGATTCAGTATGACCCACGTTCGATCTGAAATTCGCAAGGTATGGGGCGAAGAGATAGAATCGAGTATTTGGGAAGAAACCAAACGTATCTGTGACGATAAACTGGAATGGGACAATATTGATAATTCCATTTGTCGCCACATTTATCATCAAGTTCTGATGAAGATTCTAGTAGCTAAACGGAAAGGAACCGATATTGAAGAACCATAGATCGCTCAATAGAATCATAGCGTAATTTATCCAGATCTCTGGAAGACTATTATCGACAAACAAAATAAAACAAATGAATTACTATTTGAAACCCGGTAGGAGGTAGCAACGGACGACTTTATGTGTCCCCGCTGTCACGAGAAGAAGTGCACGTTCTATCAGCTATAGACTCGTAGCGCAGATGAACCGATGACGACGTTTGTTACGTGTGTGATGTGTGGAAAGCGTTGGAAATGTTAAAGTTCTTTTTAGGAAAAAGAACCAAAAAAGAATCATTTTTTGGTTCTTTTGTATACTTACTCAAAGTCGGTTTCCTCCTCTTCGTCTTCGTCTTCCGTCGCGCTCGATTCTGATTCATCTTCCAAAGACGCATCGTCTTCGATTTCATCTAGGGTGCGGTTATCGATGAATTCAATGTCTTCTTTCGTTGGCATCTCATCATCTTCCTCGTCGTCCTCGTCATCCGTATCATCGCTTCCGAGATCTTCGAAGCCTTTGTGACACGTCTCAATATATCGTTCAAATAGATCACCCGTAAGCGACTATACCTATCCAGATCGCCGATTCGTGCGAAACACAAAGATGGATCCATACAACATATCGGTATCCAAAGGAGGTGGAAAGTAGTCATACTTGTTTACATTTGTTTCATCCCCTTTCTCCCAAGCAAACACATTGATGTTCGATTGCTGGAATTCCAATTGAGCGATCAGTGCCGTCTGTTGATCCCCTTTCACTACGTCACAGATTCCTGAAAGACACGCATCGGGATCAAACGAATGAAGAATAATTTTATTTCGTGGAACCACAAACTCTTCGATCGACCCATCGGGAGCAATATGGACACCCATCACGTTCATAACTTTAGTTTTAGACAGTCCAGGCATACTTTACTTTGTTTCTTATGTTAATTTGATGGCTCAAACGAACTCCTCAATTTCCTACAATAAGCTCATTCTACGTAGTATACCTTACCGTATGACACCCTCTATTTGGCCACCGAAACAGTTGAAAATTGGAAAATCGTGTTTTCTAGTTGCAAGAATGATCCATTCTATGAAAGATGGATATATCGAAACAGCAACTCATCGTGATCCTCTTCCTTCCAAATGGGAGGAATAGGAAGTTCGTCTTATTCATACACCAAAGTATACTTGGTCCATCCCTTCCAATCAACTCTACACGCAACAAATTCTCAAAACGTGGATCACGAAAGATACACGATGGCACATCTCTTTGATTAAAAAGAATCTGATCCGGTTCGAATGTCCCGCGCTTACGACCCGCGATATTCTGTTTTCCGAAAAAGAAATTCGTAGGGTTGGATCGCTCCACGGAATCACCTGGATTTCAAGTGAAAAAGGGTTTCGTTACATACTTCACGCTTAGAATTAGATAAAGACTCTACAATCCCTTCTTAAAACCAATCCGTAATTTCCCTCTATCGGTTTTCACTATTCTTCAATGTGATCATAATACCGTCAAATAAGCAATGTTGGATGATTTTTTGTGACTGATTTTGCGCTTTTTTGCGCGCTTCTTCGCGATCCAATCCGTCTCGCTCAAAGCCTTTCCACGTCGACTCAAACCAGCCCTCTTTCACCCGCGAACCAGGAACCATATGGGGAGCCAGAGCGAATATTTGGGAGACCGGTTTCATAATCTAATTCGAAATATAGTGACTATAGTCTATCTGTAATCCATTTTCTTCTACATATTCGGGATTTTCTATATTTTCTCCAGGTTTTACTTTAGTTTTTTTCTTCTTTATTTTAATGTGAACATACGGGATACGATCGTTGACCTGGGGAGCGTTGCCTGGATCTCGTTCGCTGATACGGTCGGCTAGAACGCGATGCGCAACCGTTTCCGGTTTTTTGTAATAAGGAGCCAGCGTCTTTGTGATGATAAGATGATTCATCGAATAGTTTCCTCGAATAAGATCAAATAAGCCCCTTTGTAGTTCGTCCAGTGCGCGCTTCGTCTATCGTGTTTCCATAATTGTATCGATTACACCACCGAACAACATTTTAACGATGGGCGCGTTGTCTCGACGCTTCAGCACAATACCCATACTGGTTCGTTTTGACTTGTTTGGATCGAATTCATATTTGTCTCCCACATATCGTTTTTTTGTAAAGAGGATAAACGGCCAAAACGTCTTTTCATATTCGAGTCGCTGTGGCTACTTCAATCGTTTCTGGATTCCCTTTTCCGAATGACATCCGAGTTCTATGGATCGCTGTAACGCATCCTTCCCGGTCATTTTCGATCCGTCTGGATTGCGACAGTCGTATTTGACAAAGACAGAATCGGTGTCTCCGTAGACTACTTGGTTGTTCAAATAGATGGTTGATCCGTCTTCCAATGTCTGTGGGAAATTAGTTTTGTCTTCACAGTAGATCTGCGCAATGTCTAACTGCTTTCTCCCGGTGGCAGTGGTGGCTGCCGCAATATCCTTCCAATAGATATAGGAGGTGCGAGCTCCAATTTGACCGTATAATGAATTTGCGGTGATTTTATACGCGAGCTGTTGACCGTCCATAACTTCTTTTTCAAACGTAGAATAGGTATCTTGTATTTCGATTACATCCGAACCAGGAATCACTGTATCTCCCACGCTCCAGTCACCGTTTTCTGTCTTGTTGGCAATCCCGGAGACCGTATCAGACGTTCCATCGGAAACCCGGAAGACAATCGTTTTGTGTTTCATTCTCTTCCGGGTGGCTTTTCGAGCCGCCAAGAGATTTTCAAGGATCTACGGTATAATCCCTGTCGGTTCCTGGACGAATCTCACCGTTTTCTCACCGGATTTCACTTTATCCTTTACTTGACCAGACGCGGTATACGTCATTGTAAACGTATCATACGTGATATCTTCCCAATCATATCCCAACTTACGCAGGCGTTCCGCACCCTTGTCACCCTACCACTCCGGTTGATCGCAATAGGATTCGTGTGAGAGATTCACCGATATCATGGAAGAAGGATACAGGGATGCGTAGTCCAGCACAGCAACCGGTTCTTCTAGGTATAGGCCGGGAACAGGTGGGAGCACGATGGCGCCTTCAAAGGTCTCTTTTCCAAAACTGGTTTTATCCAAATCGGGAAGAATGAAGCCCCGCTTCGCACACTGTTTCGCCACGAGAGACTGAATTTTAACTCCCTGACCACGTGATACGATCCATCCAAACGGCACCGAACAAACGTTTCCCATCGCAACATTGTTGGACAGCATCTATAGCTGTCGAATTAGATGAATCACCAATACTACATCCTATACGCAATATTTGGCGACAATCCGCTGATCTTCGGCGGTTCCCTTACAAAGACGAAAGATGTCTTTGGGACTCACGTCATTCTTTCCCATACACCAAACCAGATCATCCGGAATCGTATCGGGGTCTATGCCCAAAGAATCACAAAGATGAATGGTTTGGGTTTCCGGGTCAACGTGTTTTACTTCGTATCGTGGATGTCCCCAAGTTTCTTCTACGTAACCGGCGGTTGTCCGAAGGGAAATGCTATTTCCCGGTTCAAGACCTGCCACCGAACTTGCCTGAATACGATGATCGGCTTCGATGCGCTTCACCTTTCCTCGTAGAAAGGTTGCCGCAACGTTATCGAGCTTATAGGATGCCAGATTGTGATCTCGCTATATAATCTTGTAGAGATCCATCTATACCATACCTGGAGTGTCCACATATTCCTGTTGAACCAGTGCACCGCCGATTCCTTTTACTTGTTTGGTTTTGAGTTCAGACACAAAGTTATGAAATCGACTTAGCTGGAATACGCGATCCAACACGCCTTCGTCTTCGGCTCGTTTGTAGAGATAGGGAATATCAAACCCGAATATGTTGTATCCTGTGAGGATATCGGGCATTTCTTCGCTCATTCCTTTGTGCCACGTCTGTAACACTGCTGCTTCGGTAGAACACGGACTTACTTCCACGCCTTCGATTGGCGCACAGTCTCCCAAGGTAATCATTGTATGACGATAGGGGGCGTCTTCACCGTATCGCCAAAAGCTGGTTCCAATCTATACGATTCGATCCGGAGCCACCTGAATCCGAGGCTCCAATACATCCTTCATACGGTCAGCGATCTGAAACGCTCGGGTGTCGCTACTCGATTCGAATAGAATGGGATACAGCTGATCAAGAAGTGCATCTATCTGCCCACGCGAAGGTGTTCGATCGTCTTTTGTAAAGATGCCGTGGATGCGATGCCACACCGGGTCGATCTGTGTATTCCATACGCCAACCTGTATCGGTGGATTGTCAGTGCTATCTAGGAACCAAGCGTGGAGAAACTGGCGAAATTGGGATCGACTGAGCGGTCGCTTTTGTGAGCGTGGAAGCGAATCAACCAGCTCCACTAAGTCTCTGGCGGGTTTCCGGAAGTCTTTTACCGGCTGCGGGAAGTCGCCGTGGGAGGACAAACATTCAATATCAAACGACGCGATGACCCACGGAATTTCACAAGGGGGCGTAGCAAGGGGCTGGATTACGTTCCAATCCACGTAGAATGTGAATTTGGCTCTTGTTTTAGTGGGACACTTGCGCAGAGCTCGTTTGGGAACACAGATCCAGTTGGCCGGTTCAATGTTGCGCAAATGGAAAAAGCGAAGCAACGGATCGATTCCAAATTCATTCAGTGGAAGCACTTGTTTTCCACCCTTTGTAATACCGGGAATGAAGACGGCTTTTGGAACTTGCTCCTTACGATCACTATCCACTCTCGGTATGTCGCGCAAAAACATCCGTGAAACCGCGCGAATTGCCTAGCGACTTTCACATTCCACTTTCACATATCGACGAGAGGTGTTAGCATCAAACCCGCGAAAGCGATTCCGGCGAACAACTTGAATCGACGCGAGAGACTTTTGAGCGTAGTATGGAAGACCTTCACCGTCTGGCTATGTGAAGAAATCGCGAAACGCCTGACACACAGAGGTATCGGTGAGAGAACAATCCATCGGAACTTCAATATATCCACACGGTCGAAATCCGGTTACCACCAGTGTCACGAGTGATGACTTGGCGGTGCGACCAAACAGGTAGATGACATATTTGCGCCCTTTATCGGTATCTGCGATTTTTATGTCACCCGAGTGCCAATCGGTGCATCCAATTGATAATGACATTGATTGAATCAACCTCCTATACTTTTAATGTTTCAATTTTTTACATAGAACAACGCGAACTATTATTTTTTTTAAAATAGTGTAACTTGGAACACAATCTTATTCTACATTAGAATAGGGATGTAGGAGTTTTTATTATTGATTATAATTACATTACTGGTGATTATAGTATCCGGATGGGTGGCGAAAGAATCCTTTAGTCAGCCGCTTGTGGCGGTCGAGGGAGAGTATAAATCGTATAAACAGACATTCAAGGTGAGAGATCGGAGTGATCGTTAGCTTGCCGCGAATATATTAGCGCAACTCTCATATACATTGACTCGATTAGTAGACATATGTGGGAACGATTAGGAATTTATGAAGAAGCACGGTAGCACATATGAATTTATGAAACACAATTGGAAACCTTCCAATATCCAGGAAAGCGATCCAGATGCGGCAACTACAAGTTATAGTTTAAACAAGGGTCAAACACTGGTATTCTGTATTCGTCACAAGAATGAGTAGGGGACGTTTGTGGATTCGAATACATTGACGTTCGTAGGAATTCACGAGTTAGCCCATCTAATGACAACCGAAGTTGGACACACCCCCCTCTTTTGGTCAAATATGGAAGTTCTATTGGAGGTTGCCGTAAAGCATAAGCTGTATCGACCGGAAAACTACGAGTCACAGCCTAAACAATATTGTGGAATTGAGATTACTAGTAGTCCGTTAAAAGATGACTTTTTAAAATAAACTATACTACATTAAATGTCAGAAAGAGATCGCAATCTTCAAACTCGGTTTCTACGAACCAGTTAGTAGAGAATCCGATCATTGGAAGATCAATTCTATAATGGAGGTGCTTCTTTGAAGGATATTGTTCGCGCAACTTTGTTGAACGCACAAATGATTGATTCCATTCGTAGCCAGAACTTTTTTGAAAATGCGATTATTTTATCGAGGGTTATCGATGAATAGACGCAAACCGAATATGAAATGATGTATTTTGATCCGTAGTCGAGTGTATCGTATTACAACGACTGCGGGTCAACCGGCACCAATGGAACCATAAAAATCAATCGGTATTCTACGAATACTGATTTAAATGGAAATTATATTGTGGTTACGAACGATGGGCGCGTTTTACTATATGCGGAAAAAGAGAAAATCGCAGCGGTGCTTGATGTGGACGCATTCAAAGACTTCCTTTCATTACGGAATGACGCTGGCACGGAAACGATACGCGTGAATCGCGAAACGGGAACGATACAGTCATCGATCGGTGATTTCCAATTACTCACCGCCGATACGGTTCAGGTTCAAACTATGACGGCACACATTATCAATGCGAATACGATTCGGTTCTCCAATGGGTTAGAAGTGGCAGAATCGGGGGACGAATTGGTAATTAGCAAGGATGCTGACAAGATTGTTAGCATAGATCCTAATTCTATCACGAACGAATATTAGCCACCGAAACATTCGGTGATATTGGATAATTCGAATTTAATATTTCGAAGTCTAAATGAGCTTCGAAAGAATCCTAAAGTATATGCTCGCTGGAACGATGGTTTGAATGATAAATCGATTGGTTTCGAATTTGACTATTATACGAACAGCGACATGAACACGGACACGTTTGCCAGGATTAATATTTTAGGAAATGGATTCGTAGAAGATGAATCGTTATAGCCCGGAAATAACACCGTTCGCACCGGAAACACGACCCAAGTGGCGACGTTCGAGTCAGACGGTCGCATCCGGTTTGGATCGATCGAATCGGACACGACAACCGGGGTATTCTTTCGCACGGAAGATGACGGCAAAACAGGTTATATGCGAATTCACTCGGATCAGGATGAGAACGTTACGGCGGTATTGGACGGAACCGATACGGAACTGCCTTGGTAGTTCTCTGGAACCATTTAGTTACAACACGGAGGTGTCAGAATTCTAAATACAGATGGAGATGTCAAAACAATTATTACAGATAACCGCAATCTTATTTTCTACGGTTCGGATGTCAATACTGGAATCGTGTTGGACGCCAGTGAAAATCTTAATTTAAAGATCATCGATAGAAATTTTGGGATTGCAACTTTAACAACGGAAATCGCAAACTTTAACCCTGGTAATATTCAATTTAAAAAACCTCTGATCGTAGAAGAGAATACTACGATACAAGGGAACGTATATGGAGATGAAACTGCCGCCAATCACGAAATCGTAGGATTCACTGGAATCACATTTGGAACAAGTGCGTTTGGTGCGAATCCACGTATCAATTCGAACGGACAAGGAAACGGTTAGGGAATTATGTATATAAAGGACTCCACGGATGAAGAGGGAAAGCTACGAGTTGGTCATAATAGCGACGAATCTGGGGTTGAATTGTTTACGGTGGGAGATGGCAAGATTGGATAGGTTCGTATTAGGAACAATACTAACAACGAAATCAAAGCGGAACTGAATGCGGCAAACACAGCGGTTCCGTGGTAGTTCTCTGGAACCATTTAGTTACAACACGGAGGTGTCAGAATTCTAAATACAGATGGAGATGTCAAAACAATTATTACAGATAACCGCAATCTTATTTTCTACGGTTCGGATGTCAATACTGGAATCGTGTTGGACGCCAGTGAAAATCTTAATTTAAAGATCATCGATAGAAATTTTGGGATTGCAACTTTAACAACGGAAATCGCAAACTTTAACCCTGGTAATATTCAATTTAAAAAACCTCTGATCGTAGAAGAGAATACTACGATACAAGGGAACGTATATGGAGATGAAACTGCCGCCAATCACGAAATCGTAGGATTCACTGGAATCACATTTGGAACAAGTGCGTTTGGTGCGAATCCACGTATCAATTCGAACGGACAAGGAAACGGTTAGGGAATTATGTATATAAAGGACTCCACGGATGAAGAGGGAAAGCTACGAGTTGGTCATAATAGCGACGAATCTGGGGTTGAATTGTTTACGGTGGGAGATGGCAAGATTGGATAGGTTCGTATTAGGAACAATACTAACAACGAAATCAAAGCGGAACTGAATGCGGCAAACACAGCGGTTCCGTGGTAGTTCTATGGGAATCTTACCGTTCAAGGCGAA
>Ga0222632_1000091_pt1 | contig 73969 bp, 66 predicted proteins | sample AntAcemetageno46_FD_179828 | JGI IMG/M metagenome (GOLD analysis project Ga0222632, IMG submission 179828) | Saline water microbial communities from Ace Lake, Antarctica - #46 | ecosystem: Environmental > Aquatic > Non-marine Saline and Alkaline > Saline | place: Antarctica: Ace Lake | collected...
AACAACTCCCCAAAACAACCTTCTCTTATAAAAAGGAATATGTGCCGGCAGCATGTGCTGTGGATCTATTTTCATATAGTTTTATAATACTAGATATTGGGTGGACTGGGGGGGAGTTATGAACAAATTTGGATTAGTTTGAGTGTGTTAGGGAGGATGTTGTACTCAGGTTGATTATTTTTCTATATTTTTTATTTGCTATACTAAAGCTCACGAGTATATGAATTTATTTAATAAAAATTTTTATAGTTTCCTGTTTAGATTTACGGCGATTATTACTATCACCCTGGTGTTGATAATTCTGGTTAATGTGTACTCATAGTAGTAGGACTCTTTCTGTATGATACGAATCACTGATCAATATGTATGGAATATAGTATGTTTACTTTTTTTTCTATGGCTTGTAGTCATAGGAGGTATGATTCTTGAGTATAAAGACTCAATGAGCTATGTAGACCTCACTCTGTTTGATCTAGTGCTCATCTCTCTGGCATCCTTTCGGGTAATCCGACTCTTTGTGTATGACTCCGTCACTAAATTTTTTAGGGAACAGTTCTATGATGCAAAAGTAACTAAGACAGGTACGGTGACCCTCCATAAGCCAGCTAAAGGACTACGAAGAACTATTATTGATCTTCTGAGTTGTCCATGGTGCTTTGGTGTGTGGGCAACAGCAATGGTTACCTTTTTCTACCTACTCACCCCAATAGCATTCTTCCCAATACTGATTCTGGCAGTATCCGCCGTAGCAACCTGGCTACAGCTATTTGCTAATATGATTGGATGGAAAGCAGAACAGCTCAAACGAGACGTAGAAGGATAAGAACAGGGTATTTCTATTGCATTCATGGCTTAGAGTGACAGGACCGACCTAGCTAGACTTAATCAAGTTACAGGGCAAACCTATCTAAAAGGGATAGGTCGGTCCTGTATACTGCAAAGATGGGAGAGAGGAAAATAAAACTTGTTCCTGGAGAGTTCTATCATATTTACAACAGGGGCAATAGTAAACAAATAATTTTTAAAGATGATTTTGATTACCAGAGATTTCAAATTCTACTGTTCTTGTCAAACTCGTCCACTAATTTTAAGGTAGAGAATCTTAGAAAAGGAAAGATAGACTTCTTCGAGGCCGACAGGGGTGAGCAGCTTGTGGCTATTGGTGCGTATTGTCTTATGCCTAACCATTATCATTTGCTACTTACACCACTGGTAGATGATGGGGTGAGTCTTTTTATGAAAAAATTAGGTACAGGGTATTCCATGTTTTTTAATACAAGATATGACCGAACAGGAACTCTATTTGAAGGTCGGTACAAGTCACAGTGGGCAGATACTGATGAGTATCTCAAGTATTTATATTCATACATACACCTAAATCCAATGAAGCTGTATGACGCTAACTGGAAAGAATCTGTGTTGCAGGACACCAGTATCACCTTTATCGAAAACTATTTGTTTTCCAGCTATTGGGATATGTGCAACGAAAAAAAGAGGAGAGAGCATAAAATTTTAACTAATACCGCTTTCCCGCAATATTTCTCTAAAAGTGAAAGTGCCTCACATATACATGACTGGTTTAGAGCTAGGACCGACCTAGCTACAGATTAGGTTTGTATGTTGGTGCTTGGGGTTTTCTTTTGTGGTATTTCTGCTATAGTAGCTGGCAACAGGCTCATGACAGCTGGTTGTGTATCGTAAAGGATATGCAGTAAAGGAACATTTGTTCCGCCGGTCGAGGTCCATCTTATGCATTTTGTGCTGATATTGGAATGGTCGTAGCCTAGTGGAATATATTTCCCTGGGTCTGTTTTTATAAAACCGTAATCCATACTCAAATGGCAATTACAAAAGAAAAGAAGCAAACAATTCTCGCAAAGCTTGATGGTATCAAGAGTGATTCAGAATCTATTGTTTTCGTGAACTTTAAAGGTATGGAAGGCAACAATGTTGCTGCTATGCGTGCAAAGCTTCGAGAAGAAGGAGTTGGGTACTTTGTTGCCAAGAAGACATTGATCGCGCGAGCGTTTGATGGAACATTCGAGGGTGACATGCCGGAGCTTGAAGGGGAAATCGCTGTAGCATTCTCAACTGACGCTATTGCGCCAGCCCAGAATATTAAAGCGTTTGTTGCAGAACACAAAGATCAGCTTGCAATCGCAGGGGGTATCTTTCAGGGTGTATACAAGAACAAAGAAGAGATGACAGAAATCGCATCTATCCCAGCACTTCCAGTGCTACGAGGTATGTTCGTCAACGTTATCAATTCACCGATTCAGGGACTTGTCCTAGGATTGAACGCAATCGCCGAGAAAAAAGGTTAATTTCAAGCCATTTGCTTTGTTGAGCTACAATATTTTTCTTTCGCCGTACCAATGTACGACTCAAGAAAAATATCTTGCTCGCCTTGCAACTAACGCAAAATAAACCTTTTTTACAGAAACGAAATTAATTAAAATAGTATTATGGCTGAAGAAACTAAAGTAGAAGCTGAGGCAGTAGTTGAAGAAGTGGCTGCTGAAGTAGCAGTAGAAGAAGTGGTTGCTGAAGTTGTTGAAGAAGCAGCAGCATCAGACGTAGACGAAACTGTAGAAGTACCAGAAGCTTTCAAGGCGCTTGTAGAGCAAGTTGAAACGATGACAGTACTTGAACTACACGAACTCGTGAAGGTTCTAGAAAAGCGATTTGGTGTATCAGCATCTGCAGTTGCAGTAGCTGGACCAGCTGCAGGAGGTGATGACGCTGAAGAGCAGTCAGAATTTACCGTAGTACTTGCAAACGCAGGTGGATCAAAGATTGCAGTAATCAAGGCAGTGAAGGGAGCATGTGGTCTTGGTCTGAAGGAAGCTAAGGAGCTCGTAGATGGAGCACCAGCTGACGTAAAGGCAGGACTGAAGAAAGAAGACGCTGAAGAGCTAAAGAAGCTACTCGAAGAAGCTGGCGCAACGGTAGAATTGAAATAAATTCTCTAGTCCAAATAAAAAGACCAGGTGTAAACCTGGTCTTTTTATTTGGGCAGATAATTTTCAATTCTACTGTAGAGTCGCAGACGCGTGATACAAACTTAAACAGTCCGGGGGACTGTTTAAGTTGTGAGCGTCGAGACGAGGTCACGGGTACTTTGCAGAATCTGAGTGGGGCGAAGTATTATGCTTAGTAACCTGGGACACAGTAGAGCGTTCCCGATTTACTACGAGGGAAGAATATGTTTAGTGTTAGGTTTAGCTATTTAACTTAGTAACTCGTGACACAGTAGAATTGAAATAAATGCTCTACCCAATAATAAAAGGGCCGCACACAAATATGGCGGCCCCTGCGTATGTCCTGCTGGAAGGAACCGTTTTTCAAATGAATCCCCTCCGCCTCCCTATGGCTTGGGTGCCATATCTTCGGGGAAATTCTTTTTCCCCTCTGAGGTTTTCCCTACGAGCTCTCATTAGTATTTCATGCCAGGTTTCGTCCTGCTGAGTGGCCGTGCCAATGAGTCTTCGTCCTGTAATGCCTGCGCAGCTTCTGTCAATCTCTCCGGCCTTCATTTGGTGTTCCTCCTGTGATTAAGTATGTCCATATAAAAACATACATATGTGGACTATGCAATCAGCCACCTCCACACCACCAACTCTCTTCCTGTCCATCTACCCAAACCTGCTTACATGCTATAGTATGGACCAATAAATATCTGATATGTCTGCTGACCCACTTACAATCCTGTTTGGAAGCCAAGCCCGAGTAAAGCTCCTGCGCTTTTTTCTATTTAATCCTTCTAAAGAGTTCACCTTTGATGATATTTCAAAGCGTTCTCGGCTCGTACGTCGAACCGCCCGGACGGAAATCACTGCCCTTGAAAAAGCTGGGGTGATTAAGAAGAAACAAATCTATGTGCAGAAAGAAGAGGGGAACGAGACTAAGGTACGTGCGCAGGGCTATGCCCTAAACAAAAAGTTCACTGAACTACAGGCACTACAGACATTTCTCTTTGAGACCGCCCCTATAAACGGCAAGACCGTACTCGCTCACTTACGGAAGGCTGGACCAGTTGATTTTATATGTGTTGCTGGAATCTTTGTGAGAGACCTCGAACATCGTTTGGATATACTCGTTGCCATGAAGAAGCTTCCAGCCGGGAAGGTAGAGAACGCAATTAGGAGTCTGGAAGCAGAACTGGGTATTGAAATACGCTTTGCAGCCTTTACCTCTGAGGATTTAATTTATCGAGTAGGAATGTATGACAAGCTTATACGTGATGTATTTGACTACCCCCATGAAGTAATCCTTGATAGAATCGGTATTAAAGATGAGTTAAAGAGGCCATAAGGTGCCTAAAAATCCAGATATGACTAAAAGTTTTTATCTGGATTTTTCTTTACATACAATAGAAGTATTGCCCATTTAAACTATCCAGACTGAGTGCTTGACTTTATTTCGAACTCCTATAGAATAGCCCCTACGTGTTTAGGAAGAACTGCTAAATAAGTCAGGAAGTAAGAGAAATTCACTTGAGTTTCAGACAACTTCCACCGGCTTGTTTGGATCACAGTTTGACCATGAAACTCGCGATCGTTGACATCGTGAATAACTACAGGAACCCCATCTAGGATAGGGGTTCCGAAAAGTCCTACTGCGGAATCGACGCCCAGTAGGCAGGTTCATGTTGCTTCCGTTACTCGTTATGCAACATGGACATAGGTAGTCTGTTGAGTAAAGATTGAATGGTACTTAGGTATCATTCTGAGAAGACATGTAAATGTCTTCTCAGGGTCTTTTCGTCCTCAACAGACAATCAACGTTGTGAAGGTGACTTTCATGGAATGAATCATCTTCACAACACAACACATACCGAGTTTCAAAAAGTTAGTATTTAATCTTTTTGAAACAAACTTTCTCTAATGCGTAGATGCGTTAGAGAATACACTCAACAAATTGTACAGCGGTGTACAGCATTCCCTATGGGAATGAAGGGTGTATGGTGGATGCCTTGGCTTTACAAAGCGATGAAGGACGTCGAATGGCTGCGATAAGTTCCGGTGAGGTGCCAATCAACCTTTGACCCGGAAATGTCCGAATGGGGAAACCCTACTGCTATCAGCAGTAACCTATGTATGTAGGAGCAAACGCAGGGAACTGAAACATCTAAGTACCTGTAGGAATAGAAAGCAATATATGGAACTTTCGTTCTGGATTACACTATTTTGAATTTATTCAAAATGCCATTGTATTCAGGACGAAGGTTCTTGCGATTCCCTTAGTAGCGGCGAGCGAAACGGGAACAGCCCAAACCATACGTATTTATATGTGTGGGGTTGTAGGACGGAGTCTGCATTTAGTTGCAGAGAGTTACAAATTGTATAGATAGCAAAACAAGCTGGGAAGCTTGACTCTAAAGGGTTATAGTCCCGTATGCGAAATTTATACGACTCTCGTGGTTCCGCTCCTGAGTAGTCCGAGACATGAATAGCTCGGATGAATCTGCGAGCACTAACTCGTAAGGCTAAATATATGTAAAGACCGATAGTGAACTAGTACCGTGAGGGAAAGGTGAAAAGAACCCCGGAAAGGGGAGTGAAATAGATCTGAAACCATACATCTACAAGGAGTTGGAGACCTGCGGGTCGACAGCGTGCCTATTGAAGAATGAGCCGGCGAGTGTATCTTTGTCCTTTGTCTAAGTGGTAACCCCACGGAGGCGCAGTGAAAGCGAGCGTGAATAGCGCGAATATAGGGCAGGGATACGACCCGAAACGGGATGAGCTTGCCATGAGCAGGGTGAAGCGGCAGTAAAATGCCGTGGAGGCCCGAACCGGTTGACCGTACAAAATCATCGGATGACTTGTGGTAAGGAGTGAAAAGCTTATCGAATTCCGTAATAGCTGGTTCTCTCCGAAACAGCTTTAGGGTTGGCGTCGCGTGATCCCTCTGGGGGTAGAGCACTGGAAAGGAAGAACAGGGCGAAAGCTCGTCTTTCTTATCAAACTCCGAATACCAGTAGGTTACAGCGCGGCAGTTAGACTATGGGGGAGAAGCTCCATTGGTCGAAAGGGAAACAGCCCAGATCGCCAGTTAAGGTCCCTAAATATATACTTAGTGCAAAACAAGGAGGTGAGGATTCACCAACAGCCAGGAGGTTGGCTTAGAAGCAGCCATCCTTTAAAGATAGCGTAACAGCTCACTGGTCGAGAGTCCTTGCGCCGCAAATGAACGGGGCTCAAGTATATTACCGAAACTGCGGATTTTATATTTCTTCGGAAATATGGAGTGGTAGGAGAGCATTCCATTCTGCTATGAAGCCAACGGGAGACCGACGGTGGAGCGTATGGAAGAGAGAATGCCGGCACAAGTAACCGCAAGGAGGGTGAGACCCCCTCCCGCCGAAATACCGAGGTTTCCTGGGCTATGATAATCAGCCCAGGGTTAGTCGGTCCTAAGCAGATCCCGAACGGGGGATGCGATGGATAGCAGATTAATATTTCTGCACACTGATGTGTTGCGATGGAGGGACGGAGCGTTGTACTCTTTACATCTTATTGGATTGATGTTGGAGCTATGAGGGTGTTATTTAGGCAAATCCGGATAACATTAAACCCAAGTAGAGTCTGAATGTGAAGCTACGGCTGATCAGAAAAGGGGAGCACGCTTCCGAGAAAAACTTCTAAGCATAAACATAACGGTACCGTACCTAAACCGACACAGGTGGTAAGGTCGAGAAGACCAAGGCGAACGAGTGAGAGGTCCTTAAGGAACTCGGCAAAAAAGCGACCGTAACTTCGGGATAAGGTCTGCCCACATACCTTCGGGTATCAGTGGGCCGCAGCGAAAGATTTCCTGGCGACTGTTTACCAAAAACACAGCTCCCTGCGAACTCGTAAGAGGATGTATAGGGGGTGACGCCTGACCAATGCCGGAAGGTTAAACACGGATGGTGAAATGAACTTCGGTTTGTTTTGCTGGGCTGTGTAAGCCCCGGTCAATGTCAGCGATAACTATAATCGTTCTAAGGTTCAGTGCGTATGGCTAAGACATCGGGTGTCTAAGGACAACCGATGTCAGCCAAACGCTCTGAAGGACTGGAACGATTATAGGGTAAGCAGCCTGAGCCACAGTTACCTTGCGTACAGTAATGTCCGCATAGTCCGACTGTAACCAACAAGAGACCAAATGTTACACAACCAACCTTCAGTAATGAAGCGGTTGAAGATAGAGTCCTATTGTGCACGTATACATTGAAGGCGTATACACAAATAAAGGAAAAATAGAGCGTATTTCCTTGTCGGGTAAGTTCCGACGTGCACGAATGGCGTAACGACCGGGAAACTGTCTCAAGGACCTGCTCGGTGAAAATACAATCCCGGTAAAGATGCCGGGTACCTGCAGTTAGACGAAAAGACCCCAGGAGCTTTACTGTAGCTTCGTATTGGGGCTGTTGAATTTATGTGTAGTATAGTGGGGAGACTTTGAAGCGGGCTTTCGGGTACCGTGGAGTCGCAATATGAAATACCCATCTTAATTTCGGCAGTCTCTAACCTGGAGGGAAAAACCTTTCAGGGACAGTGCGTGGTGGGCAGTTTTAGTGGGGCGCTACCCTTGGCACCGTCATCTATATGATGGTTGTGCCAAACCGTGGCGCCTCCAGAGCAAATTCGGGCGAGATGGTTTAAAAGCTATTTCGAGGATGAAATTGAGACTTCATCACCGCTCAAAACAAACAAATTTTAGGGGGCATTCTTACAATTAAGAATGGGATTCAGCTGTATGCTTGAATATCCGGAGTATCCGATGGTACCCATTGTGGTAAAAATCCATTCGGTGCGGGCAACAAGCAGGGAAGCCGTTAGTGGCCCCTCAGAGACTAAACGCTGAAACAAATTATACGTTATAATTTGGTGATATAGTCCGATCTTGCTGGCGACAGTAAGTGCGAAAATCGCAAACCAAAATCATGGAAAATAAAGAAAACACTCTCAATGAAGAACAACGCGCAATCCTTGTAGGGTTGTTGCTTGGTGATGGACATCTTGAGACACAAAATAACGGTCGTACATACCGACTGAAAGTTGAACATTCTGAAGCACAAGCAGACTACTCACAGTGGCTGTTTACACAATTTCAACATCTTTGTGATCAAGAAGAGGTCTATAGACGAGTACGAAAAGATGGTCGAATAAGTGTAGGTTTTACCACACGGTCTACGGGAATTTTTAGATTTTATGCTCAACAGTTCTATGTTGATAAGAAAAAACGAATTCCGCCTATGATTCATAAAATACTTACTAAACTTGGTTTAGCAATATGGTTTATGGATGATGGTTCACGTAAATCAAATCGACATCATACGTATAACATTCACACGCTTGGATATACAAAAGAAGATCTAGAGTTTGCAAGAGAAAAACTTGATATCTTATTTGGAATACAAGTGACACTTCATAAGCAGAGAAATGATTCATGGAGGTTGTATATAGGTGCACATTCTGCATCAAGTTTTACCCATTTGGTAGAGCCATATGTACAGCAGATTCCGTCTATGCGGAAGAAATTGGTTAACATAAATGCCTAAAGAGTAACGGAGGGGTCTCAAGGTCAACTAGTCGCGAATGGAAACCGTGATGATAGTGCAATGGCATAAGTTGGCTTGACTGTAAGGCGTAGATGCCGAACAGATACGAAAGTAGAGCATAGTGAACCGATGGTATGCTTTAGATGCATCCGGAGATTACCCGATAAAAGTTACCCTGGGGATAACAGGCTAGTATTGCCCAAGCGTCCATAGCGACGGCAATGTTCGGCACCTTAAATTTTGTTTATGAAAGTTTACATTACATCGGGGTGCCTAGCGCAGTAATGTGCTACCAAAACCAATTGGCTATATGCTGGAACTCCCAAGCCTAAAAACAAAAGCATGCAAGGCCCAAACAGTAATTCGAAAGAATACGCTGCGCGGCTTGAAAACATTGCATGGTTGGGACAATCAGCAGGGAAGACTTCTACGTCATTAGTATGATATGAAGAACCCTCAGAGACTACACGCCAATCTCCAAATTAGTGGTTCGCCACAATAATATTTGGATGAAGATATAGTCCGATCCTCACAGTAATGTGAGACCCTTTATGTACTTTATAATGTATCTCACGCTACATTATGCTAATAAATACATAGAATCGACAGCGATGTCGGCTCGACTTATCCTGGGGCTGGAGCAGGTCCCAAGGGTTTGGCTGTTCGCCAATTAAAAAGTCACGCGAGCTGGGTTTAGACCGTCGTGAGACAGGTTGGTCTCCTATCTACTGCAGGCGTCGATACTTGACGAGATTTATCCCTAGTAAGAAATTGCTACTTCAGCTGGAAACGGCTGTCGAAAACGCAACTCATAACGGTGAAACCTTCATACGTTTCTAGTCCAAGAATTATATTATGTACGGTCCAGTCATGATATAATTTGCTTGAGGACCAGAATCCTCTTTAAGGTAATACCGTGGGAAGTCGATCAAGTGAACATACAGCTTATATTGCCGGATTTCTTGATGGTGATGGCAGCTTGATGCTACAAGTGAAAAAACGCAGCGATAGCTCGCGTGGTATTCGCTTCATGGCAACAATCTGCTTATATCAAGATTCTCGGTATGAACACCATCTTCTTTGGATGAAGAAGTTTCTTGGTGTTGGGTATATCTCAACACGAAATGATGGTATGAGTGAACTGCGTATCCAAGGATACAAAACAGTTTGTGAATTATTGTCAGCATTTCAACCGTATATACGGTTTAAGGACGTGCAATGTGAAGCACTCATGCATGCATGTGAGCTTCTCATAAAAACGAAACTTAAAGATATGACTATGAATGATCTGAAAAAGATTGTTTCATATATAGTTACTATTCAAAATGCGAATTACGATTCTAAGAAACGTAAAACTAAAGAAGAACTGTATGCACAACTTGGTTTGACCCCGTAACGACTCAGCGCACGAATAACCTCGTGTTGCGGATCGGTAGATGTTTTGAATCAATATGATGTCTTTGGACATGGAATTGACATTCTCTATTGATAACATGTTGCCCCTTAGCTCATTTGTTCATATGAGAAAGGTGAAGGTATAGTCTGTGCTCCTGGAAACAGGGGAACACACGACGAGAGGACCGGGATGAACAAACCTCTGGTCTACCTGCTGTCACGCCAGTGGCACCGCAGGGTAGCTATGTTTGGAATGGATAACCGCTGAAAGCATCTAAGCGGGAAGCCAACTTGAAGATTAGGTATCATTAAGTCTCCTCAGAGATGATGAGGTTGATAGGCACTAGGTGGAAGCGTAGTAATACGTGCAGCCGAGGTGTACTAATAAGACGTAGTTTCCCATAGGGAATGCTGCACATCACCCATGAATGAAAAACTGGATAATTTCAGTGTTGTGAAGAAAAAATAATTGGCGCTGGCCTAAGGGCCCACTTCAATTATTGTTACTCCACGCCTCGAAATTTCCTCCGTTTTTCATCCATGGCAAGCTATACAATTTGATTGTGTGTACGGTGTGTGTTGTAAAAGTCAGTCTATAACAGGTTTTGCCTGTTATAGACAGAAAGTAGTTATTTACGAATCAATATCGTGGGTTACGCAATAGTTTTAATTCCCTTTAAAATTATTGCGTAACCCGTGATGTATAATAACCACGAATTTATTGAAAATTCTATGTTGGTGCTTCGGCGGCGAGGGTCCACCCGTTCCCATTCCGAACACGGAAGTTAAGCTCACCAGCACCGATGGTACTTCGCAAGAGGGAGAGTAGGTCAGCGCCAACATAGAGTTTTGAATTTCAATTTCGTGGTTTTTATTATATTTAGTCCTGCAAGATAGAGTCTGTACTCTCCAGAGGGTAAGCAGAGCTTTCTTCGTCTGCATTCACAAAACAAACAAAAATAAATTTTGGTTTGTTTGCTCATTTGACGAAGTAGGTCAGCGCCAGTCCAGCAATTCCTTCTAGGAAAGGAAGGAATTGGGATCTAAATTCACAATAGTCGCTACGCTCCTTTGTTCATTCAACATAGAGTTTTGAATTTCGTCCAGCGATTTTCTCAAGGAGAGAAAAAGTCTTGCACTCTGCGTACAGAAAATATGTTCGTAAGCTCACTATTTTCCAGCAACATAAATTCTGAATAGTCACTACGTTCCTTTCATCATTTAATTTCGTGGTTTTTATTATATTTAATTATTAAGCAGAGATTTCCTGCTAGAGGTTGGCGCTTTCAGCTTCGTCCATGAATTTGCCCAAAAGGAAAATTTCGACATATATCCGTGATAATTACTAAGCTTGTTCACTTATTCACAGCAGAATTCTGAACTTATGTTATTGACTAATACTATTGCATTTAGGTGTGCCATGCCCTAAGATTAGTCTATGATGGTGAGTTAGCTTATTTATAAGCAGCGGGTAAACGACAGTAGCTAGGAAGTCTACTTGGTAGTAATCGCACAGGGAAACAGGGCTCCGGGTCACATAGTCCCCACGGCAAACAAGCACAATACGTGAATGTCCTACCCATACTGAACTGCGGTTAAGGGAGAAGCTTGGGGTCGGTGTATCGCCGACCCCCGCCATCACGTATAAGTTGCCTTAGGGCATCTTTTTTATTTGGCAGACTGTTCGTCTTTAATTGACTGGGGCATGTTAGGGTCAGATATGGATTCATCGCTCTTTGAGAATTATTCTTTAAAGAGAAGCACCTATGGGCATTTGTTTGGTACAATGTATGCAATGAGTATTATACGGAAGTGGGCATTTTATCGTCGAGTGCAGTACGGAACTGGGTTTGGGGCTTTTTGGGTGATTGTTGTAGGTCTGGTATATGTAACCACCTTTTACGCTGCGCCAACCTGTTTTGATGGCAGAGAGAATGGAGAAGAACGGGGGACGGATTGTGGGGGTGCGTGTAATCGTATTTGTGTGTTTGATGTGACGGCACCAACTGTGCAGTGGTCACGAAGCTTCCGGGTAACAGATGGGCAGTATAATGCTGTGGCATACATTGAAAATAACAATCTTACCGCAGCGTCTCCAGAAGTGCCGTACACTTTGTCTTTGTACGATTCGCAAGGACTTATAACAGAACGTTCAGGTACGACGATCTTGCCTCCTGATAGCGTGTACCCAGTGTTTGAAGCCCGTATCGATACGCAAGGAAGAGTTCCTACACAGACCATCATGCAGCTTGGTGACATCACTACCTGGATTCAGTCATCCGCTGGAAGAGGGCAGTTTACAGTACAGTCACGAAAGCTAACTGGTGCTGATGCACGTCCTCGCCTTGAGGCGCAAATTTATAACAATGCTCTGACCAGCGTAAGAGAAGCTGAGGTCATTGCAACAATTTTTGATGCCAAGGGTAATGCCCTCACGTCCTCACGAACCTTTATAGATAATTTTGCAGCTAGGAGTACACAGACGGCAATATTTACCTGGCCTGAGCCAATTGCAAAGACCTTGCGTAGCTGTGACGTGCCAACAGATGTGCTGCTTGCTATTGATCTTTCGGGGAGTATGAATAACGATGGTGATACACCTCCACAGCCAGTGACCTCAGTATTAGCCGCCGCGCAAGCATTTACTGCCCGACTTCAGCAGGGAGATCAGGTAGCATTGGTGACTTTTGCTAGTGATGCCATTGTACGAAATACTCTCACGGGAGATGTACAGAAGGTAGCAATAAATATAGCAGCCCTTACAATTGATCCAAACGAGGAGGCTGGAAGTACCAACACGGGAGATGCCTTGTACCGTGGTGGAGAGGAATTAACTTCACTACGCCATAGTAGTGAAGCCCGGAAGGTGATGGTGTTGCTCACTGATGGTCTGGCGACTGCACCAGATGAAGAGCCTGAGCAGTATGCCCTCACAGCCGCTGCGACAGTACGAGCACAAGGAGTCAGTGTCTTTACTATTGGCTTAGGGGATAATGTAAATATGGACTTTGTGACGCAACTGGCAAGTAGTCCCAAACAATCGTACAAAGCAGTGTCAGTTGCTGATATTGATAGTATCTACAGGTCTATCACTGAAGAGATTTGTGAAGATGGGGCTGCAATCATTGAGATCATTACGAAGACGGATGCTGGGTTTGGTAGCTTGAGTCAATAAAAGAAATACAATGACCACAAGAAGTACTGCTTCTTGTGGTCATTGTCTAGTGGTGCCAGTGTTAAGTGTACCTCAGTCTCTCCAGAAACAAATAAGTCTGCTTGTTATGGATTGTATTACCACATTCGAGCCCCTGGGGAATATATTGCTCCGGTCTGTTGAGAGGTCCGAGCGGGGTCCTGCAGCGGGCAACTACCCGCTGTACATCCTTCATAGGTCCCATGCACCAGAAGCTTAAAATTAGTACCATCTGATCTGTAGAGAAAACACGCCCCACCCACTGGCTGAGGTTCTTTAGGTAGTTGTGAAATATAATTTGGCACTAGTCCAGGAATGTACCCTGTGGCACTATAACCATGCCCACCGTAACATCCAATTGCCCCTCCTCGCCAAGAACTCCCTGTGCTCGGATAGCTATTATTATCCAGCCAGTATAGCTGTAAAGCCTTTTCTGCCTCTTTGGCACTGGCTGATCTAAATGCATCTCGAGCCTTTTCTCTTGCAGTATTGAGGCTGGCAAGTACCACACTCGCCAGTGTGCCAATAATAGCAATCACTACCAAGAGTTCTATGAGTGTAAAACCTTTGGCGTTGATGTGTGGCTTTTTATACATGTTAAATAGATAATTCGAGTGACGGATCGTCAACGGGCACAAATTCTATTTCTTCCGAACCTGATGAGAGGGAAAGAAAAAAGATTACACAAAGTACTGCAATCAACCCTATCAATAAAAAATTCGCCCCCTTTTCGTCTTTGACAAGACCAAGTGCAATTAATGCAGCAGCCATCTTAGATGGTTTCTGTCCTGAACTAGTAGTTTGAGAGTACTGTTCTTGGTCAAATTCAATGTTGCTCATATACTTAAATAGTACCACGTGTTTTGAGTCGTAAAAGTTGATGCTGTGCGGTAGTCCTTGGATACAGTATTATTGGGTAGAATAGGGTTCTATAGAGACATCATTTGCTCTTTTTCTTAGTTCTCAAAATTTCCTGTCACCCAGTCAAACTCATTTTGCCAGTTCCTGCTTGGGCACGACCAGCCAGGACTTAGTGGATGGGGACGTCCACTTGATTCCATATCACGCGCACCCAGTACGTAAAATTGCCCTCTGTTTGAGGGACAGGCATAGCTCCCAGCACCGTAAACGTAATAACTATATTTAAAGTTACTAGCGTTTATGGGGTCAAGTATTGCGCTTGGTAGGTAGCCACCATCAACTAGTTCATCAAGGAAGTCACCGCCATCTTCTGTACTGTCTTCCCAGGATCCATTGCTAGAATTTTCTTGAGGATAATTACCATCATTTTCTAACCAGTAGAGTTGTAATGCTCGTTGTATCTGATGTATTCCTGCAAGTCTGGTCGCATCACGAGCTTTGTCTCGTGCAGTATTTAAACTTGCAAGCACCACACTCGCAAGCGTGCCAATGATGGCAATTACTACCAAGAGCTCGATCAAGGTGAAGCCTTTACTGTTGTTATCAATATAATTCATGTTACTATGCAGGTCTTTCAGATGCTGCTCTCTCTATATTTGTAGGGATGTTATTGCTTCCGCCAGACAAAACAGCAATAAAAAATATGACCACCAACACTCCAATCACACCTATTAATAAAAAATTCGCACCCTTTTCATCTTTGACAAGACCAAGCGCAATTAGTTTAGCAGCCATCTTCGATGGTTTCTGTCCCGAACTCGTAGTTTGGGAATACTGTTCTTCGTCAAATTCAACGTTATCCATATACTTAAATAGTACCACGTGTTTTGAGTCGTAAAAGTTGATGCTGTGCGGTAGTCCTTGGATACAGTATTATTGGGTAGATAAGGACGATATTCTTACTTGTAAGAGCCCTGATCCCAATAGCCGGGTTCAAAGTAAACACAACGCTGATGTCAGTATGAACAATCTATATTAGTCACCGTATACGAGTACCTGTAGTAGTCGCCATAGGATGTGTTGCCAATGTTAGAGTGGTTACATAGATATGCTTGACTTGCAAAGAGTGCTTCCCTGAAGCCAGCTCTGCTGTATAAGCCACCACTTGTGTCAGTAGGTCCTGATTCAACCGTTCCCCATGCGGAAAGTATGTAGTATTCACCATCACTTGCGTACATGTAGCATGCGTGTTGCCATCCTGAATTTCGAGCACGGTCTTTTGGGTCTGGGTCCTCGGGCAGTGTAGCAATATATCCTCCACTAATAAGTCCAGGAACCCAATTATTTGGACGAACTTCGTCGGGAGAAGTGAGTGAACCGCAGCCAGGTCCTGCATATACTGTCCCCAGACTACCTGTGCTTGGATAGCTATTATTGTCTAGCCAGTATAGCTGAATTGCTTTGTCAATTTCTAGTATTTGTGCCATTCTAGTGGCATCACGGGCTTTTCCTCTAGCAGTATTCAGACTCGCTAATACCACACTTGCCAACGTACCAATAATAGCAATTACCACCAAAAGCTCTATAAGTGTAAAACCTTTATTTTTATACATACGCCATTTTATACTGTTTCCTCTGTGTCAGAGAGCTGCATTTTGTCGAGAGGAACTCTTGGTGTATCCAAGGGTTGGGCAAACAAAAATCCAATGATAAGTAGTATGAGGACTAGTCCTACTAGTACAATATTCGCCCCCTTTTCGTCTGTAACAAGACCAAGCGCAATTAGTTTAGCAGCCATCTTCGATGGTTTCTGTCCCGAACTCGTAGTTTGGGAATACTGTTCTTCGTCAAATTCAACGTTATCCATATACTTAAATAGTACCACGTGTTTTGAGTCGTAAAAGTTGATGCTGTGCGGTAGTCCTTGGATACAGCAGTATTATTGGGTAGAATAGAGGTCTATGCGGACGGTATTCTCACTCTTAAAAGGATTCGATATATGGCTAGTGGGATCATGCCTACTGCTAACTGGCATGGGTTTAGTGACGATGTACTCGTATCAAGGAGATAACTTCTTCTTTGAGCGACAGCTGATTTGGATTGTAACTGCGGTTGGGATTATGTTGCTTGCGATGATTCCTGATTATCGATTTCTTCGGATTGGTAATGCAACATTTGGTTTGTATCTTTCCTTTTTGTTCCTGCTAGTGCTGGTACTGTTTGTCGGGGAAGTGACACTTGGTGCGCAGAGTCGTTTTGACTTAGGTTTTTTCTCTCTGCAGCCATCAGACCCGGCAAAGATTGTGCTCATCCTAGTGCTGGCCAAGTATTTCTCTAAGCGTCATGAACTCATTGGAGACTTTAGGCATATCATTATCTCTGGAATGTACGCCCTGTTATTCTTTGGTCTAGTATTTATTCAGCCTGACTTTGGGTCAGCGATTATTCTCTTTTTTGTCTGGTTCGGACTGGTGTTGGTTGCAGGCATTAAGCCTAAGCATCTCGCTGTTGTATTTCTTCTGGGGACACTTGCTTTTGGAGGTATGTGGCAGTTCGCATTTCAGGACTATCAAAAAGCCCGCATTGCCACGTTTTTAGACCCGTTGTCTGATATTCAAGGCGCTGGGTACAATGCCTATCAGTCGACCGTTGCAGTCGGGTCTGGACAGCTGATTGGAAAGGGCATTGGGTACGGAACGCAGTCTAAGCTCCAGTACTTACCAGAGTATGAAACTGACTTTATTTTCGCTGCCTTTGCTGAGGAGTGGGGACTCTTGGGAGTTATTGTACTATTTTTATTATTTGGGGTCGCCATTAGTCGCTTGTTACTCCACGCAATCCGGGCTGACAGCAACTTTGAACGTTTGTTTGCCACCGGTGTTGCAATACTTTTTGTAAGTCACTTTTTTGTACACATCGGAATGAATATTGGTCTGTTGCCAGTAACAGGAACAACCGTGCCATTTTTGAGCTACGGAGGTACACACCTGGTAACTGAGTTCTTAGGTATCGGTATAGTAATGGGGATGAGTCGCTATGCTAAGACACAGTATGAGTCAACGAGCCTGGTGATTGTGGAGGAGTAATTATGTTTGGTACAACTGAGTTGTTTTCGCTACCATGTTTTTTAAAGTGAATTGGTTTGCAACAGTTGCATTTGCGTTTGCTAGTTTTTCACCCAGCTTCTTGTCAGTAAGTAGCGTCTGAAGTGCTAGTGTCAAAGCTGGGGTGTCATGTACAGGGACGAGAAGTCCATTTTCGTTATTTGTTATGAGATCAGGAATTCCTCCAGTGTTTGTGGCGACGACCGGAACGTGTGCAATACCCGCCTCAAGCAGCACATAGCCAAAAGCTTCTGATTCTGAAGGGAGCACAAACACATCAAAGGCTGGTAGTAGTCGGGCTGCTTCATGGACTGCACCAGCAAAAAATACGTGTTGTTCAATTCCAAGATTTGCGACTTGCTGTTGCAGAGAAGCTTCGCACTGGCCAGCCCCAATTATGATATATCGCACAGTAGGTATAGTTCGAGACAGTGAGGCTATAGAATCTATGGCTCTATTTAGCTGCTTTACAGGATGTAGTTCAGCAATCGTACCTACCCACATATCGGTATGATACTCAGACAGGTTAGCAACTGCATCAGTCATTTTTGTTTCCAGAATTCCCCGAGCTTCCAAACGGTGCTTCAGGTCAGTAATCGAACGTCCAGGATGAATCACGGTCATTTTATTTTGCACGCCAAACCAATTCATCTGGGTCTTGGTGGTGGTGGATACTACAATGGTACGATGACTTAACAGTACCGTTACCCAGTGCAATATTTTAAATACTTTCTTTTGTAGTTGTGGCCGGTCTTCATTAAAGGCCCACCCATGGGCAGTAAATAGTACCCGAGGTACTCTGAGTACTCGGCCTACTAACGCACCAATTGCGCCAGCCTTGGAGCTGTTTACGTGCAGTATATCAGGGCGTTCTTTCCGAATGATACTGCCGATAGTAACTATTGCTTTGAGTTCTTGGGTGATAGAAATATTACGAGTAAGTTCGGCAATGTTGATAGTTCGAATACCAGCCTCTGCTAGCTTTGGTATAAGTTCTCCATCTCCGCCCAGGGCAACCACTGCCTCGTATTGATGTGGATTGAGATTGGTAGCTAAGTCAAAGACGTAGCGTTGCGCGCCTCCCCAGTTACTCTTGGTGATCAGAAATAAGACCTTTTTTCGTGTTGGTAGTGTCATAGAGATCGTGTTGGTAAGGTTATGAACTGGGTCGGGTAGCTATAGAGACGTCCCATGTCTCTATAGCCCCAGTTACTATTGGTTATCAGTAATAGTACTTTTGTTTACCTAGTTGGTGTCATATAATTGAATGTTGCCAGGCAGTCTTGGTACTGTATTCTAGTATAACATTTAGTATAAGAACTAAGATACAACCCATACGCTTGCCAATTTTGAGTCTTTCTGTAGGATAAACACACAACTATATAATATGGGCGAACGCAGAAGAGAATTAGTAATACTTATCGTAGGCGACATTGTCTGCTTTGTGATTTCTTTGTATCTCATGCTCACTATCCGGTACTTCGCCATCCCAAACACACAGTTGCTGGGGGATCATGCTGGACCATTTTTGCTGCTGTCAGGCATCTGGCTCTTTATTTTCTATATTGCCGGCCTCTACGACAAGCACACTGTTTTCCTGAAAAGTCTTCTTTTTAGCCGTATTTTAAATACGCAGTTCATGAACATGCTCATCAGTGCCTTGCTGTTTTTTGTTCTTCCTCTTGGTATTGCTCCAAAGGTGAACTTGGTGCTCTACTTTGGTATATCGGTGATACTTATTACAGTATGGAGATTGAAGCTATTTAATTACTTTTCACCAAAGAATCTGCATAAAGCTATTTTGATTGCAGATGGAGCTGAGGCTATTTCATTGGTGGATGAAGTCAATAACAATGAGCGGTACAATTATTCTTTTGTGCGCATTATTGATAGTGCTACTGCGGCAGATACTAATAATTTTGAACAGAAATTGCTGAGTCTGATTGAAAAAGAGAATATTTCGATTATTGTTGCAAACTCCACAGAAGATTCTATGGAGTCCGTAATGCCGACAGTATTTGATTTAGCCTTTCTTAAATTTGAATTTACCTTCCTTGATTTTTATAAAGTGTATGAAGACACGTTTGACAGAGTCCCTCTGTCAGCCCTGCGATATGACTGGTTCATCAGTCATGTGTCACAGTCTAAAAGCCTGGTGTATGAAGCAGCCAAACGTGGGTTTGATATGGTTGTTAGCGTGGTGCTACTAGTACTGCTTGGGCTTATAATGCCATTCATTATTCTGGCAATGCGCATTGAAGGTGCCGGTCCTATCTTTATTACGCAAGACAGAATTGGGAAACAAAACAAGCCAGTTAAGATCTATAAGATACGGACAATGACGAACAGTGATGCGGATAGTGGAACGTGGCTCAAGGAAGATATACAAAAGGAAAATGTAATTACAAAGGTTGGTGCGATATTGCGGAAAACCAGTATTGATGAGCTACCACAATGTATTAATATCCTTACCGGAGAGATGTCCTTGATTGGTCCACGTAACGATATTGTCGGGTTAGGCAATCGACTGGCTGAAGAAATACCATACTACAACATTCGTAATTTTGTAAAACCTGGTGTAACGGGATGGGCGCAGACACATCAGCACTACATGAAAAACAATATCAGTCCGCAGTCAATTGAAGAATCTCGCGATCGATTATCGTACGACTTGTATTATGTAAAAAACCGATCAATGATGCTTGATATAGAAATCGCGTTACGAACACTGAAGACACTGTTGTCTCGATTTGGCATTTCTATTACCCTACCAAAGTAATGCTTTGGTAGGCAGCTTCAGACCCGCTGTGTAACTATGGTAAAATATCCAACGTTATAAACATGTATATGGAACAAAAAACTATCTTAATTGTCGGTGTTGGGTACGTAGGGGAGATGTTGTGTGACCAGCTGTCAAAAAGAGAGGATGTTAAAGAGATTATTGCGCTTGATAAAGAGCCGCAAGGGCAGTGGTGTTCCACTATTGCAAAGGTGACGTACATCCAGCACAATATGGCAGATGATGGCTGGCAGGAGATTGTTGCTGCTCACAAGCCTGACGCAGTAATTCATACGGCCTGGCAGATACGAGCAATGTATGGCAATGCCAACGAGCAATGGCGATGGAACGTTGATGGGTCAGACAAGGTATTTGAATTTGCACTATCACAACCATCAGTGAAGAAGTTTGTGTATTTCTCCACAGCGTCTTCATACTCAGCACGCAACGACAACCGGTTCGACCATCTCTTTACTGAAGATGAGGGGTTCCGTGACGATGACTACATCTATGCTCATGAAAAAAAGGTGACTGAAGAAAATCTAGAAGCGATGTACAACACGCTCAAGTCAGATGGTGCGACACTGCCACAGGTATCTATCGTACGCCCGGCGGCGGTTACAGGCCCTCGTGGCCGCTACATGCGTATTCGGTTTGGTCTGCAGTCGGCCCTGTCTGGAAACCTCAAAGGTGGTTTTATAAATAAAGTAATTACGACCCTGACATCATTCGTGCCCGCTACCAAAGGTTGGGTACGGCAGTTTATTCACGAAGACGACGTGACTGATATCGTTACACAATTTGTATTTGACGACGTTGCTTGGGAGTATAACGCTTTTAACATCACGCCAGTGTCTGACGCGGTCTATGCCGGTGACATGGCACAGGCCGTCGGAAAAAAGATTCTACCAATCCAGCCTTGGATGGCACGATTTGCATTCTTCTTTTTCTGGCACACCACCCAAGGACGTATCCCGACCTGCCCCGGTTCATGGCGGTTCTATTCATACCCGGTAGTGATGAGTGGAGAGAAACTGGCACAGGTATACTCCTGCAAAAACACTAGCAAGGATGCCTTCCAGTACACCGATGGACGCTATGAAGATTGGGTTCCAGAAGCTGACAAACATTCAAAACCAGCCCTCTAGGTACACGAGCAAAAACACCTAAACACCCAAAATGGCCCCCATTATGCGTGTTTAGGTGTTTTTATGTGGCTATTTTGCTATACTGCGCCCATGATTGTTGACGGAAAAGCCATAGCAAAAGATCTCTATAGAGAAATTGCAAATCAGGTAACCCATCTCGCGCAGACTCCACACCTGACAGTTTTTACCTGTGCACCAAACTTTGAAACCCAGAAATATTTGGCACTGAAAAAACGCAAGGCCACTGAAGTGGTTCAGTCTGTGCGGTATGCGTGTATGCAAAGTGAGTTTGATTTGGTAACAGGTGCTTGCTAAACATGATTAAAAGTGTGCGGGGATATACGCCTGCAGGCATACAAGTAAAGATTTATTCCTGTATACAGATGGACGGTATAAAAATTGGACTCTCGAGGATGTTTCATGGGTGAATAAGGTATAATCACACTACATGAAAGATGTACTACTCTTTTTATTAAAAATTCACTTTCCAGTATTTCTTTTAGTACAATTGATCTTTGTTCAAGAGTTTGAACCTAGTGAGCTATATTATTTTCTTATTCTAAACGCCACAGCAGTATTAGCTATTGTATGTGGATTGTTTTTTATTAATGTAAATGTTGCATTTTCTAAACAACCTTTAGTTACAGCTTTTAAATTTATTTTTTATACAGTTGGGATTGTTGTTTTTATGAACGTCTTAATGCAGGTAATTAAGCTTGATTTCACTATTACTCAACTAACTGCTGTGGCGTACGTAGCATTAGTTTTTCAAGTAATGACCTTTGAAGCTAGAAGACGATTAGTTTTCTACCAAATAATGGATAAGCGCTTACGCCATGTACCAAATGTAGTTTTGGAGTCACCATTTTCACGACTTGGTTGGTACATAGCTATATCTATTGGTGCTAGCACCACTGCGTATATTTTTTTTGGAAATGTAATCTCATACGAGGCAGCATTTTTTAGTGTTTTCTATATCAACATAGGATTACTTTGGTTTGAGTCTTGTTACTTCTTGGTTACAAAAAATATAATACATAGCCATCAGCGAGTTATTTTTCTATTAGTCACTATTTTTATTTTTGCACCCTTGCTGGCACTTTTAGCAGTTACTAACATTGCACTGTAGCCTATTTGTAGGTACGCCTAACTTTGTTTTTCTGCTACAATGCCCCCATGATTGTTGACGGAAAAGCCATAGCAAAAGATCTCTATAGAGAAATTGCAAATCAGGTAACCCATCTCGCGCAGACTCCACACCTGACAGTTTTTACCTGTGCACCAAACTTTGAAACCCAGAAATATTTGGCACTGAAAAAACGCAAGGCTACTGAAGTGGGTATTGGTATTAGCATTGTCGAACTGCCAGACACCCTTACTACAGATAAAGTGGTCCAGTCTGTGCAGCATGCGTGCATGCAAACTGACGGCATTATCGTCCAGTTGCCGTTGCCAGCGCATATTGATACTAGTGCAGTACTGGCTGCTATTCCACTACCGTATGACGTTGATGGAATGCATTATGATGGTACGGCAGTATCGTGTATGTCTCCAGTAGTTGGTGCTATTTTTGAGATTGCCCGCAAGCACGATGTGCTCTTTGCTGCACAGAACGTGGTGGTAGTAGGGCACGGTAAATTAGTTGGTGCACCCGCAGCAGTGTGGGCGCGTGGTCAGGGTGCGAAAGTGACCGTGCTGACTACTGAGTCTGACGATGCAGATTCGGCAGTGGCTATCGCCAATGCCGACATACTTATTCTTGGAGCTGGAGTTCCGTCGCTTATAAAGGCTGACATGATTAAAAAAGGTGTCGTGATTTTTGATGCTGGTACGTCTGAAGCAGGGGGAGAGCTCACGGGAGATGCACACCATGACTGTCGACAAAAGGCGTCATTGATTACACCCGTACCAGGAGGGATTGGCCCAGTGACGGTAGCGGTTTTGTTGCGCAATGTGGTGGCAGCAAGTGAGCAGTAAAGAGTGCAAGAAAGACCTAGAAATGATATAAATGTAGCCAAGATATGTCTAAAATTAATTTACAGAAAAAAGAAGCTGGGGGAAGTGAGGCCTTTATTAGGAAGTTCCATGCACTTGGAGTGCTCGTACTTATTGCAGTAGTCGGATTTTTCGTATACACAAACACTGGGACAGAAGATGCCCAGCATCCATTTAAATTAGGACTTGATCTTGCCGGAGGGTCACACCTTGTCTATGAAGCGGATGTGTCCAAAATTGCACCAGCAGAGGTTGCTGACTTGATGAATGTCCTGCGTGACGTGATTGAACGGCGGGTAAACACCTTTGGGGTCTCAGAACCAATTGTGCAAGTAGAACGAAGTAGTTTTGTTTCAGAAAATACCGTCGAGCGGTTAGTGGTAGAACTTCCAGGAGTAACAGACGTCGCCACTGCGGTAGCGGAAATAGGGAAGACACCACTACTTGAGTTTCGCCTGATTGATCAAGAAGCGCTACAAGCGCAGTCTGTTGCCACTGTTGAAGTTGATGGAGTTTCAGTCCAAGCAGAACCAGCAGAAGACCTCAGTCCATTTATTGATACCGGACTGACAGGCCGATATCTCGCCAGTGCAGCACTGGAGTTTGCTGGCGGCAGTGGTGGACAGCTTTCAAATGAACCAATTGTCTCCATTGTGTTTAATGCGGAGGGAGGTGATTTGTTTGAAACAATCACTCGAGAACACACGGGGGAAAGTCTGGCTATTTTTCTAGATGGAGAAATGATTTCCTCGCCACGAATTAATGAAGCAATTGCAGGAGGGAGGGCAGTTATTTCAGGAGGATTTACTGCTGAAGAGGCCAAAGCACTCGCACAAAACCTAAACTTTGGTGCTCTACCAGTACCAATTGAGCTCGCTAGCACCCAGACTGTTGGGGCGTCCTTGGGAGAAGAAGTATTAAACAAAGGTGTTACAGCCGGAGTTGTTGGTCTGGGGCTGGTGATTCTCTTTATGATGCTGTGGTATCGACTACCGGGTCTGGTTGCAGGGATTTCACTCATTGGGTATGTTGCCATGATGCTGGCACTGTTTAAGCTCATCCCGGTAACACTCACTGCAGCCGGTCTAGCCGGTCTGGTACTTTCTCTTGGTATGGCCGTAGATGCAAACGTATTGGTATTTGAACGAATGAAAGAGGAGTACCGAAACGGAAAGAATAGTCATCAAGCAGCCCGAGATGGATTTGCCCGAGCCTGGAGCGCGATTCGTGATGGAAACATTACCAGTCTTCTTTCAGCCATTATTCTGTTCTGGTTTGGAACATCTATCGTGAAAGGCTTCGCATTAGTGTTTGGACTTGGTGTCGTCGTATCAATGATTTCTGCGTTACTGGTGACACGAACACTGCTTTTGGCACTTCCAGAGTCACACATCACGAAGAAAACAATACTTTCAAAGCTTTACAATTCAGGCGTACATACTAAATAATTATTATGCTATTTATCACATACAGAAAAGTCTTACTGGGTATTGCAGTTGCCGTAGTGCTGGGGTCAGGAGTTATTATTGGAACACTTGGTTTGAATCTTGGTATCGACTTCACAGGCGGTTCGCTTACTGAAGTGTCCTATGCAGAACGTCCGGCAAAAGAAGGTCTGTCATCAGAGCTCGACCAACTTGGTCTTGGCGGTTATTCATTGCGAGAGACACTCGACGACGAAGGTCGTGATGGCTACATTCTTCGTACTCGCGACCTGACTGAAGGTGAGCGCGTCACCGTGGAATCAGTGGTACTTTCTGCTGGTACAGAGTCGACTATCACTCGCTTCACCTCCATTGGCCCAGTCATTGGACAAGAACTTAAAGACAAAGCATTGTGGGCGATTGTTGCAGTGAGTTTGATTATTATTCTCTACGTAGCCTTTGCATTTTCTGGTGTGTCCTACCCAGTAGGTTCATGGGTCTATGGAGGTATCACCATTCTGGCACTGTTACACGATGTGATTGTGCCAACCGCAGTCATGGCACTGATGGGGTACTTCCTGGGGGTTGAGGCCGATGTGCTCTTCATCATGGCGCTACTGGCGGTGCTGGGCTACTCAGTAAATGACACGATTGTTGTATTTGACCGAGTACGGGAAAACCTCATGAAATATCGACAAGAAAAGAAGGTAATGGTGGTTGGTACAGATGGCATGGAGCGAGAAGAGATTACCTATACTCTCCAGAAGCCATTTGCAGAGATTGTCGGTGTGTCAGTATCACAAACCCTCATGCGTTCAATTAATACCTCTGTAACCACACTGGTTGCTCTTACAGCCCTCTACTTTGTAGGTGGTGAAGTCACTCAGACATTTTCACTGGTACTGATTGTAGGAGTACTAGCCGGTACCTATTCATCTATCTGCATTGCAAACCCGTTATTGGTATTTATAGCGGAGAGGAAGGTAGCCACAGAAGCGATAACTAAATAGCCTCCTCAGAACAATAAAACTGGCCGACATCCGATGTCGGCCAGTTTTATATTACTCAATCATACTGCTCCATTTAGAGAGATAGGAGTCTGTAATTATAGTATTGATATTGGTTTGCTGACGAGACTTACTTCCCAGTATGTCAGTTAGCAATGCTCTGTATGTAATTGATGGATAATTTGGTATACCGAAGTAGTCCATAAAACTACTCCATCGATACGTTTGCAAGAAATTAATGGCCGCTTTTCCATCTTGGACTGTCCCTGTGCGCCATTCAGGAAATTTTCCATCTAAGGGATTAAGGTGAACATAATAAGGAATATAGTTGAAATGATTGTCATTTTGGATATGTATACTTTTATACGCACCTTGCCAGAGTGCTCCCGATCGTTTGTACTTCTCATTAAAGTACTTTGAGTATCCCATATTCAATTTTTTCATAAACAAAGAAATCTCGTCCATGTCTTCATGTGCTGGAGAAAGTAGTAGATGATAGTGATTGTCCATTAAACAAAATGCATGAATCTTGACTAGCAAATCGCGTTTAGGAATTTCTCTCCGTGTGACAGGTTTTCTTCGAGCATTTCTACTAAGGGTATTTCTATCATTATACATATATAGCCCTTGAATAAAACGCATTCGATCAAGATCGTCCTGAACAATAATTCGTTTATCAACACCTCTATTAAGCACATGATAGATTTCCATATACTCCTATCGTACCACAACTGGCCGACATCGGATGTCGGCCAGTTGTGGTATCTGGAGGTATCGTATATATTTTTGGTATGTTAATTGGAATCACGGGAACGGATGGAGCTGGAAAGGGAGCTGTCGTTGACTATCTGGTACAAGAAAAGGGGTTTGTACACTACTCAGCACGAGCTATCTGGGAAGAGGAGTTTGTGAAGCGTGGTATGGATAGCAATCGTGCGAACATGCGTTTGGTGGCCAATGAGTTACGAGGTATCCATGGCAATGATTTTTTAATAACGTACTACCTCAAGAAAAAAGCTGATGATGGAGCTGGCAACGCAGTGATTGAATCCATTCGTACTACCGCCGAAGCAGATACTTTAAAAGAGAACGGTGGTGTTCTGCTGGCTGCTGATGCAGAACGAACGCTTCGGTATGAGCGAATTACTGCACGCGGTTCGTCTTCGGACAATATTTCCCTGGCAGAGTTTATCGCGCACGAAGAGTTGGAAATGAATGACCCAGACCCCAATGGTATGCAAAAGGCTAAAGTTATGGAGATGGCAGACTATACAATTGTGAATGAAGGGACTCTTGAAGCGTTAGGGGAGCAAATAGAAGAGGTGTTACAGAAGATTGGGTAAACCTTGCTATTAAAGACCGTAACTTTGGTGTATTTTGTACTTACAGTTATAATAATAATAATATACTCTCTATGCATTGGTTTATTGACCCAATTAAAAATCAGTATGTTGATTTCAGTGGAAGAACTAGCCGGAAAGATTTCTGGATGTTTACACTATTTTTTGTCTCAGTTGTTTTCCTATTATCTTTCTTACAAATAACTGCCGTATTGTTTTTTTTAAGCCTACTAATTTTTGTACTATTGCTCCCAGCTTTTTTAGCAATTTTTGTTAGAAGAATGCATGATATTGGATTCTCAGGCCGATGGATTATTTTAATTTTGTTTCCCCCTGCTGTAACTCTCTTGGTGTTGCTTGTTGGATTTGCTCTGTACGCTATTGGTGTAAATGTTGAATTCATGCATCTACTCAGTCTGCTCGTAGGAAGTGGACTTTCTGTAGTGACTCCTCTGCTATGGGTGGTTGCGGTGACGCTTGCATCCCTTAGAAGTGAGGTGGGTAGAAACAAGTATGGAGTAGTAACTGGGGGAGTACCTGGAGTCACTCCAGACACTGCTGCTAGTAATGAGCAGGGCGTAACTCCTTCTTCACCAGGGGCAGGAACACCAGATGTTGAAGCAAAAGAAGCTTCACAAGAGACCTCTCCAGAAGAGGCAGAAGAACCAGAAAACACAAAACAAGGGTTTGGAAGCTAATCTAAGGTAGGACACCAAAAAAGACAGTGCTCGCGAGCACTGTCTTTTTTTGTTTGATACTGATACTTAGTTATGAATCCTCGTGCCAGTAAATGGCTTGCCATCAAGATAATTTTTTAATGACACCAGCTTGGTTCCATTCAGCGACGCAACTTCAATATTCATTGCTTGGGCTTCTTTTGCTGCAACGGGATCAAAAGGGGAGTTGAGTCCTGGCCCCCATTCATCAGGGATGAGTTTTCGGAAGTCTTCCCAGGTAATGTCCTCAATTTTCTCAGCGTCCGGATTCTTCTTTGGGTCTTCAGTATAGACATAGTCGATGTTTGAAAGGTTGATGACTTTCCTCGCACCAACTCGATGCGCAATCTGAATTGCTCGAAGGTCCGTACTCGCTCCCGGGCGGTACCCGGCAGCAATGATGAGCTTCGCATCCTTTGGCATGTCGAGCACATCGTCAGGGTTGGTTACCATCACTCGGTGAGCCAACTCGCGGAAGATAGTGAGTAACAAGTGACCGTTAAGTCGTGTGGCGTGTAGGCCCAACCAGTCAAGGTCCTCGTTTTGAAGCTTCGCTACCTCAGCTGCTGCGTCTTGGTAGCGCCGAGCAGTCTTGCCACCACCAGCAATGATAATAAAACGACGGCCATTAGCCGTCTCGGTCTCTATAAGATCTTTTAATGATGATAAAAAGTGTGTATCAATACCGTCGGGCACAATCAGTGACCCACCTACAGACATTACAATTGTTTCTTGTTGTGACATATCGTGGACCATTGTACCGTGTACCTGCAAAGAGTACTACTATGCAGAAGGTGTTTCAGTATGTGTACGAAGCCCCCATTTGTTTGATACTCCAGGTAGGCGGGTGGTAGCAGACAGACGGAACTGCATCATGCCGAAAAGGACTATGATAAAACTTTTGAAGAAACGGTATTCAATCCAGCTTTCTGGAGTCAGAAGATTTCGGGCCAGTTCATTTGCTACCGCAGCAAGCAGAAGAAAGATGCACCAGCGCCAGGTAAGCTGTCGCCAACCACTATCTGTAATAGCAAACACTGAGCCAAATAATTTTATTAATAATGGTTTCTTGTAGTAGATACTGATACCTAGGGTACCCCCAATACACGCGTAGTAGAGTGTGTCAGCAAAAATGATTGCATTGGGGTCTTGAAAGTAGAGGGTAATCAGGCCACCAAGTACTACAAATAAGGCTGAGATGATAGGGAGCCAAGGAATACGCTTTCCTAAATGCCAGCTGAGCCCCACAGCCAGGAAGGTAGTTGTCATCAGGATACTTACTGCTATAAAAAAGTCAGTAAACTGTCCGGCAATAAAAAAACTAAGCAATGGTCCTACCTCAACAATGAGCGCTAACAATGAATTTCGATTCATACAATTATAGTGCAAAAATTGTAGCATGGTACACATATAAAACTGTTACTTGTATCACCAGAAACCCAAGTATTTCTCAGGTAAAAGTGACGATACACATAAGTCACAGAGGAGACTTGCACTTTATTTCAATGTCTGTATAATAGCGGACACTGTGTGACTGATGACGTCGTTTCGACTTCGACATTCAGACGACACGCAGTACTTTGACAATACTCTTCAATGAGTATCACACCTACAGAAAGTATACGCACTATTGTGTTTTTACTTTCTTTCGTATGATGCAAATTGTGAGGTATTGTATGATTAATTTACATACAATATTAAATACGTTTGATGACCGATACGAGTTGGTCATCAGAAATACTAGTTGCAATGGTAGCGGCGTACTTTGTACGTTTCATTGCAACTGTATGCATCACTTTTTTTGTTACATTACGAACGTGACAAAAAAAATAGCAAGACAAAAGAGGTCTAGCAATTTTCCTTAGTTGGAAAAATTGAGACATAAATTCAACATAGAAGCTTCGCTTCTTGTTTCATTTAAAATTATATTTTCTTTTGTCTTATCCTTTGGATGTCTAGATAAGTACGCGATATGAAGTACACGCGGAAATAATGTCTAGACGCAGGTAAGCACAATGAGAAATTAAGTTTGTTTATTCATTCTTAATTTCACTGAGCTACCTGTCTTAACTTAGAGTTTGATCCTAGCTCAGGGTGAACGCTGGCGGCGTGGATGAGGCATGCAAGTCGAATGGGTTTAGACCCATGGCAGACGAGGTAGGAACACGTAGGTACATACCCCAAAGTCAGGGATAATCTGGAGAAATCCAGGATAATACTTGATAGTCTCTTCGGAGTAAAAATTTATTGCTTTGGGAATGGCCTGCGTTCTATCAGCTTGATGGTAAGGTAACGGCTTACCATGGCTATGACGGATAGGGGAGGTGAGAGCCTGACCCCCACCGATGGAACTGCGACACGGTCCATACTCCTACGGGAGGCCGCAGTCGAGAATCTTCCGCAATGGACGAAAGTCTGACGGAGCGACGCCGCGTGGTGGATGAAGCCCTTAGGGGCGTAAACACCTTTTATGGAGGAGGAATTTTATTGACGTTACTCCATGAATAAGGGGCTCCCAATTCTGTGCCAGCAGGAGCGGTAATACAGAAGCCTCAAGCGTTACCCGGATTCACTGGGCGTAAAGGGTTCGTAGGCGGTTATATTAGTCGGACGTTAAATCCTGAGGCTCAACCTCAGGCTCGCGTTGGAAACGGTATAACTAGAAGAAGTGAGAGGTGAACAGAACTCATGGTGTAGGGGTGAAATCCGTTGATATCATGGGGAATACCAAATGCGAAGGCAGTTCACTGGCACTTTCTTGACGCTGAGGAACGAAAGCGTGGGTAGCGAACGGGATTAGATACCCCGGTAGTCCACGCCCTAAACGCTGTCCGCTGGTTTTTGGAGGAATCGACCCTTTCAGAGACGAAGCTAACGCATTAAGCGGACCGCCTGGGTAGTACGAGCGCAAGCTTAAAACTCAAAGGAATAGACGGGGGCTCGCACAAGCGGTGGAGCGCGTGGCTTAATTCGTCGCTAAGCGAGGAACCTTACCGAGATTAGATATCATACTGCACGCCTACCGAAAGGTAGGAAGCCTTAGAGGGTGTATGACAGGTGATGCATGGCCGTCGTCAGTTCGTGGCTTGAGCTGTTCCCTTAAGTGGGGAAACGAACGCAACCCTCGTTGCCTGTTACAAGTGTCAGGCGAGACTGCTCCCTCACGGGAGAGGAAGGTGAGGATGACGCCAGGTCAGCATGTCCCTAGATATCTCGGGCTGCACACACGCTACAATGGTAAGCACAACGGGACGCAATACAGCAATGTGGAGCAAATCCTTATAAAACTTGCCCCAGTTCGGATTGTGGGCTGCAACTCGCCCACATGAAGTCGGAATCGCTAGTAATCGCGGATCAGCACGCCGCGGTGAATACGTTCCCGAGCCTTGTACTCACCGCCCGTCAAGTCAGGGGAGTCGGGAGTGCCCGAAGTCCATGCTAGTCATGGCCGACGGTAAGCTCGATAACAAGGACTAAGTCGTAACAAGGCACGGCTAGCGGAAGCTGGTCGTGGATTAATTCCAATTGGAAACGTCGTTGACTAGGGGTGACCCAACATCAATAACGACTAATTGGTCGATGTTACAAGTTTTCGAACATGTAATTGGTAATAATACTCAACAACCATTAACTGGTATTTGACACTAGGAAAAGACTAGGAAAAAGGATAAGACAAAAGAGGATGTAATCGAATCAGTAAGATGTTAGTACATCTTACGCCGATGGAATCCGCCGGAGTCATGTATATTCTTCAGAATATACAGACGAGGTGCGTCCAGCGTTCTTATGAGCGAAAGCGAATTAGAAAAAGCGGGATTTAACTCTTTTGCATGATGCAAAAAACGTATTTAATATTGAATGAAGAAAGAGGCGCAGCCTCTATTCTGAATTTAGTTCCCTAATAGGGCAAATTGCTGGACTGTGAATTCAATAAAACCGCACTTAGTGCGGTTTTATTGAATCTTAAGACCAAGTCTTGCTTACATACTAGCCTGTAGCAGGACTATTTTGAGATGTTTTTGCGTACAATGTCCGAAGATGATGAATATACGTCTTAAAACGTGTTACAAAAGGCGTCAGTTGTTTGTGCGTAGGTGATTGTGGTGCTGGCGTATGTTTGATAAAAGCTACTTAGAGCCAGTACTTCTTCTGGAGCGAGTGAAGGGAGTTCTTGGGTGGCAGTATCTGCAAAATGGTTTTGATACTGAGTTGGAGTCACCGAATCATTCCTGTAGGTAGTGAGTTCTGATGCACGGGTTGTGGCCTCTAAGGAAGACATTGCCACATATGTTTCCAGTAGTGGTAGTACGTTTCTGGCGGCTACGCTATAGGGACACGTATCGGCTTGCTGTGTCATTGTCCAGATGCCGTTCCAGTCCACTACTGCGTAGGTGATACGTAGGTCGTTGTTGTTGCACATGGCGCTCATATCAGCTGCACTTGGCCCGTGTCCTTTCATGATGAGGTCAAGATTCTCAGTGCGTGTATTTTGGTGGGTATTAATAACGTGTAGCTGACTGATGTTGCTGCCAAGTAATGCGTCTAGGACATCTTTGTCGTAGGTAACGTGGTTTGCACTATGTAGGTCAGTGAGGTTTGCCCAGCGGGTTGTACCAGAAGCGTCTTTGTAGAGTGCAAATGCGGCTTGGGTAGTCTCAATGGTGTTTGCAAGCAGAAGGGTGTTCAGTCCCGCCTCACAGCTGGCTGTTGGTGAGATAGTAGGTGTTTGATACATGGCTCGGGGGCCTCCATCAGATAGAGTAAAGAGAGCACTGTCTTTGCCGGTACCAAACACAAGTTCAGCCAGTCCTCCAAAATTCGAGCTCGAACTACCTCCAGCACTACCACCCCCAGGACTACTGCCACTTCCATTGCTAGAACTACCGGTTCTGCCACTACTACCACTGCCTGTGCTACCAGTACTTCTAGGTGTGCCACCGGTAGTACCTCCACCAGCACCCGGGAAGGTTACAGAACCAAAGCCACCACTGGTTCCAGAGTCATACTCTATATCTTCTCCACAGGCACCTTGCAGATAATCTGGACAGATTGCATCATTATTCTGGATACCAAGACCATTTACCAAGAGGGTAACGATGGACCAGATACTAATCAAAAACACAAACGCAATCAGGCTGTAGAGTACATTTTTCTTTCCTTTAGCCCGATCTTCTTCACTAGCACCACCTATGATGAAATATTTCACCATGTTCACCAAGAAAAAGAGGAATGCGATACTAAACAGTACTGGGATAAGCACTTCACTGATGAAGAGGCTTACGTTGCCCAGAAGTGCTTGGATGCTGTTGTTAGTAGCTGCATGGGCGTAGAAAGGTGCTAGCAGTACTACTGCCATCCCTGAGAGTATTCGTGTGCAGGCTGTTTGTGCTGAAGTGAGCTGTTTTTTCATACCCCTATTCTACCGTACACCCAGCAAACAAAAGGCGATTATAGACAGTTATTTGACATATGTAGTAAAACATGCTATTGTGTAATCAAGGCTAAGGAACCTTCCTGGCTCAATCAGTCGCCGTAGAGTGACACAAATGAGGTAAGTAGATGAAAATTTTTTTAAATAAGTGTTGCGAAGTAATTGACGATGTACACATCGTCACACGCATTACGATGGTAATGACTGTCTGTGGCGCGGGGATCCTAGGATGGTCTATATTCTGGTAAAAGCCACACAACACGACAAACAGGGCGACATGTGTATGTCGCCCTTTACGCTGTCTGCACTTACATTTCCTTGAAATATTTGGTATAGTACTGGCCACTTGTGAGAACAAGTGTGCAGGTTGAATTAAGTATTGATTTTAGTATGTATCTGACGTGCGGCTGTAAGCAAAGCTTTCATCCGCTGCGTTCAGAAATAATATAAAAATAAATTTTGATATTTTTCTTCACTTGCGGCTGTAGCTCAGTTGGTAGAGCAGTCGCCTGATACGCGAAAGGTCCTAAGTTCAAATCTTAGCAGCCGCACTTTCATTTTTATACTAGCGACTAGAATGTTTACTCAGTATGTAAAAGGTCCTAAGTTCATGCCTTACAGGCACTGTTCAGGTTGTTGTCATTTATTTCGTAAACTCAAGAAATAGAACTAGCAACCTCTTGCAAAAGTGTTTAGACACTTTCTCACCCCAAGGGTGCTTCCATTTTTACATTCTCTCCGGTCATTAAAAATTGGGCGTTCTTAGCAGCCGCACTTTCATTTTTATTCTAGCGGCTAAAATATGTACTCAGTATGTAAAAGGTCCTAAGTTCACACCCCCAACACGACATATAAAAAACCACTAGTAGTGGTTTTTTATGCTGCTAGTCAGCGTTGTCCAGTGCCTCTACATTTTGTAGGGTGCGATCAGAAAGTGGTATCGATGATGATTGGAGCTTGGTAGTGAGATAGTAGGTGAGCAAGGCAAAAGCAATGAGGGTACACCAAGCCACAATTGGGAATGCTTTGTGAGTTTCAAGTGCGTGTTTCATGTATGTATAGTATACCTGCTTTTGATACATATATTCTAGAGAGTGTTGGTATGTATACTGGGATTCTTCTACGTAGTGGTGAGTGTTGTAGGTATATCGTCGCCAATAGCAGATGTGGCAAGAGTAGAGAATGGATTACCAGGCTAGGAAAAATTGTGTATACCTTAAAAATTAGGACGGATGCTAGTTTCATCTTTGGTATGTCTGGCGAAATTCCAGTATTTTGTGTAGTATGTCACTAATCACTATGAATTTCACTGACTATTTTAAAGGGAAGAAGATTACTGTCATGGGACTTGGGCTTTTGGGGCGTGCAGTGGGAGATATTGCCTATATGGCGGAAGCTGGCGCTGAGCTTATTGTGACCGACCTAAAGTCGCAATCAGAACTTACTCCTTCGATCGAGCAGCTGGCGCACTACCCAAACATCACCTACGTACTAGGCGAACATCGGCTAGAAGATTTTGAAGAGCGTGACTTTGTCTTGGTGGCTGCCGGAGTCCCAATGGACTCTGAGTATCTTGAGCATGCCCGGCAAGCGAATGTACCACTCAAGCAGTCGGCTGCGCTTTTTGCAGAGCTTTCAGGAGTGCCGATTGTGGGAGTCACCGGGACCCGTGGGAAGACCACAGTCACGCAGATGATTCATCATGTCTTGTCAGTAGCTACAGGTGAACCAATCATCCTTGGTGGAAACATCCGTGGTGCCTCAAACTTGCAGTTACTCAAGGAGGTGCACGATGGTTCGCTGTGTGTCATGGAGCTCGACTCATGGCAGCTACAAGGTTTTGGCTGGGTAGGCATTTCTCCGCAGATTTCGGTATTCACAAATTTCATGGAAGATCACATGAACTATTATCATGGTGACATGAATGCCTACTTCCTGGATAAGGCCAGCATCTTTAAGAACCAAGAGGGCACAGGAGTGCTTATTACTACTCCAGAAGTATTTGAATACGCCAAAGGAAAAGGGCTCACTCTCCAGCAAGAAGTAGTGCTGGCTGATTCATCAGTGATGCCTGAAGATTGTTTGTTAGCAATGCCAGGAGAGCACAACCGCCTGAACGCAGCCCTGGCGTATGAAGCACTGAAAGCCATTAGTCTGTCTGATGAAACTATCTACGAAGGACTAGCATCATTTGGTGGTGTAGAAGGACGTCTACAATATGTACGGTCAGTAGATAACGTCCGCATCTACAACGACAACAACGCCACAACTCCCGCAGCGACCATTGCTGCGCTTGAAGCATTAGACCTTGGGAATAAAAACATCATTTTGATTGCCGGCGGCTCCTATAAAGAAGTTGACCCTTTACCACTTGTTGCTTCCATCCGAAGGCACTGCAAGCAGGTTGTACTGATTTCTGGCACCGGTACGGACAGGCTTATCAAGCAGTTCGATGCGTCTGAAGATGCTGTAACGTACTTAGCGGTAGAGAGTCTCCAACAAGCACTGGAGGAAGCACGTCTCACTGCAGAGAACGGCGACATTATCCTTTTCTCACCAGCCTTCGCATCATTTGGTACCTACGCAAACGAGTACGAACGCAATGATGAGTTTATGAGTTTAGTCGACGCTGTATGATAGAAAGATTTGACCACAACATTGAAGCTGATGGATTTGAGATGCGATTCGCAAAATGTATATCTAACCCTACTGTCTACCTTGATTCAGTTCGACTGCAGTACCTTGACGAACACGAAGGAGATATCTCTGATCTAGTAAGTGATGTTGTTGATGAGCTTACGGTGTATCTTGAGCATGCAGACAGTACATTGCCTCAGTTAGACCGGCACCCACAATTTAAGTTGCTGGAGCAGGCACGCGAGGCCAAAGATTTTTATCTTACAACGAAATTTCTATTTTCTCTCTTGAAAAAGTCGGGGTTTCTGCGGGAGGAAGTCGATAGATACCTTGTACATATTCCTGATATTGATGGTAAAGAAGAGGAACTTAAGCTGAAAGGAGAACGGGTAATTTTTAATGAGATATATGGAAACCAATAACAACATACACTTCATCGGAATCGGAGGAATCGGCATGTCAGGGCTGGCTCGGCTTTTTAAGCATGAAGGCAAAAGTGAATGATTCATGTGTGACTGACCCTACTGTAGGGCTATTTTGTAGGAATCACTATGATCTTCGAATAAACTAAGAGTATTGTAATCAGTAGTGTCACTAGTGCTATACTCATCTTATAATATGAGTCTCGTCATGCAGGTATCAAATGCATTATGAATTTTCACAAAAATAAAAAAGGTTTTACCCTTATAGAACTTTTGGTAGTCATTGCAATTATTGGAACGCTTGCAAGTGTAGTTTTAGCGAGTCTTAATAGTGCTAGAGAAAAAGCTAAGTACGCAGCGGCAAAAGCTGAGATGCGAGAGATAAGTCGAGCAATTACTATTGCTCAGCTAGATTCAGGCCTGGTACTTGGTGCCATGACAGGCTCATCTTGTTCTGGGTGTGTATGTCGCAACCAAGGGACCGGCAGTAGTGCATGCGTTACTGGTTGGCAAAACGTGCGTGCTGGTGTAACTAATGCAGGAGGTGGCAGTGGTTCGCTTAGTGACATTACTAACTTCATAACTGACCCCTGGGGCACACCATACATAATTGACGAAAACGAACTTGAGTTCTCGTACGATCTTTGTAGGCAAGATGAATTAAAAAGTGCTGGGCCAGACAAGGTTATGCTTAACTGGGGTGCACGTGATGATGATCTTGTACTCTTCCTGCCCTTTAATTCATCCCAGTGTAATTAACTGCTTTTGATAAAGGGGTATGCCCATAATTGTATTGCCCTCTCTTTACTTCTGTATACTATATAAGTAAATTCTTTAGTTACATCTTGTACTAGATATGGTACATTTTCTCTATGAATATCGCTAACAAAATTTATTTCATAGGAATCGGGGGAATCGGCATGTCAGGGCTGGCTCGGCTTTTTAAGCATGAAGGAAAAGAAGTAAGCGGCTCAGACACGACAGAAACAGAAAATACAAAAAAACTCATCACCCAAGGCATCACCGTAAGCTACACCCAAACATCCGAAAACATCAGAGCTAGGACCGACCTAGCTACACCATTAGATTTGGTGGTGTATACCGAGGCGATGGCTGAGGATCATCCTGAACTGGTGGCTGCTCGAGAGGCAGGTATTCGGACGATTAACTACTTTGAAGCACTTGGTGAGATTGCTAATGAGTACTACCTGATTGCCGTTGCCGGAACCCACGGGAAGACAACTACTACCGCGATGATTATCGACATCCTTGAAGCAGCCGGCTTCGACCCGACGGCTATCGTGGGCTCATTACGTACCAAGACAGGGAGTAATTTCAGAGCTGGTAAGAGTAAGTATTTCATCGTAGAAGCTTGTGAGTACAAGCGTGACTTTCTCACGCTCGAGCCTGACGTATTAGTCATTACTAATATCGAGCACGAACACGTCGACTACTACAAAGACCTAGAGGACGTACAAGAGGCGTTCCATGAGCTGGCTATGAAGGTGCCAGAAGATGGTGCAGTCATTGCGATACGCTCGGACATGAAAGTGCGTCCAGTGCTTCGTAGCTTACGTGCCCGGGTGTATGACTACAAGATAGAGGTGTTTCGAGACATCGTACTGCAGCAGCCAGGATTGTATAACCGCATGAACGCAGGGGCAGCCCGAGCTACCGCTTTGGTTCTTGGTGCTGACAAGCACATTATCCAAGAAGCTCTAGAGAATTTTGCGGGGACTGCACGACGATTTGAGTACAAAGGAGACGTCAACGGAGCACGCGTCTACGACGACTACGCACACCACCCAACTGAGATTGAGGCGACTATAAGTGGTGTACGGGAGAAGTATCCAGACAAACAGCTGACGGTTGTGTTTCAGAGTCACACGTACTCTCGCACACAGGAGCTCTTTGATGAGTTTGTAACCTCACTGGCAAAAGCAGACCGAGTACTCATGCTACCAATCTACGCAGCCCGCGAAGAAAATGAATCAGGAGTATCAGCCGAAAGACTGGTAGCATCCATACAAGAGACAGGAACAATAGCAGAATTTTTCCAAACATTTGAAGGTGTGGTGGCGACGGTGCAGGAATCAGTCGGGACCGATGACGTGGTGGTGATTATGGGAGCAGGGGATGTGACGAAGGTTGCAACGATGTTGACTTTGTAACCTTTGTTGCACGAATGCTGTATACTACTCTGACAATTACATAAAGAGTATCCAGAGTACGAGTGAGGGAATTGACCCGCTGAACTCGTCCGCAACCTCTTGCCGTTTGGTAATAAGGTGCGACATTCAACTGAAGCTAGTTTCAGGTAGATGCAAACAACTCCTCGGATGTGCCTGTATAGGCGCTTTTGTATTTGTACAATATTAATGTAAGTACATACCAGTATGATGAAAACAGCCGAATGCGTATCCCCAGGACACCCCGATAAAATGTGTGACCGAATCAGTGACGCCGTGCTCGATGCCTACCTTGCGCAAGACCCACAGAGTCGAGTTGCAGTAGAAGCAGTTGGTTCGCACGGAAAGATTTTTGTCACGGGGGAAGTAACCTCAAATGCAGAAGATGTAGATATTTGTAAAATTGTCGACGGGATTGTGGATGGTGAGTACGACATGAAAGTCCATGTCGTAGAACAGAGCCGAGAGATTGGACAAGGAGTTGATACCGGAGGAGCGGGCGACCAAGGGATTATGACTGGCTACGCAACGCGTGAGACAGATACCTTCATGCCAAAGGAGTATGAGCTCGCTCGAGGGCTCTGCCAGAAAGCCTACGCAAAGTACCCGTATGATGGTAAGACACAGGTGACACTTGGTGCAGATGGGAGTATCTTCTCAGTGGTGGCAAGTTTTCAGCATGCACCACACGCTGATTTACTCGCCCTAGCACAAGAAGCAATTCCGGACGCAAAAGAATATCACATCAACCCAGCCGGGGACTGGAGCCAAGGAGGGTTTGATGCCGATGCCGGACTTACCGGTCGAAAGATTATTGTCGACAACTACGGCCCAGAGATTCCGGTTGGAGGTGGCGCGTTTTCAGGTAAGGACCCGAGTAAGGTAGATCGTTCAGGAGCCTATATGGCACGACGCATTGCCGTAGACACACTAGAAGCAAACCCAGATGCACAGACTGCGTTTGTAAAACTAGCCTATGCTATTGGACACCCAGAAGCGCTCATGGCAATAGTGGTAGTTGACGGTGTACCACAAGAGGTAGAAGGCTATGACCTGACACCAAATGGTATTCGTTCATTCTTGCAGCTAGATCAACCGGTGTATGCTAAGACCGCCGAGTGGGGGCACTTTGGACGAGGATTTACCTGGAAGTAATTGTCTACAGCTTCCGTAATTACTTCGTTACGCTTCGATAAAATAATTCTCACCGTATAAACATACGACTCGCATTATTTTTCTCACGTACCTCGTACTTACAAAATCTGAAAACAATTAAGTAGTGCAAAATAAGAAAAGAAAATCCTGATGACTTTGTTATTGGGCTTTTCTTTTGTGTTCTGGAATGGTACTTTTGTGTGTATATGGAAGAAGAAACAACTGGACTACTTTCGGTGGTGGCGACACCAATTGGGAACATGGAGGATATTACTCTTCGAGCACTTCGTGTGCTTGGTGAGTGTGATTATCTTTTGTGTGAAGATACCCGAGTGACCGGTAAGTTACTGGCACGTCATGAAATTAAGACGCGGATGCGACGTTACGACGCTCACGCTTCAGAAAAAGCCCATGAAGAAATTATTGCAGACCTAGAAGCGGGGAAGCATATTGCACTTGTCTCGGACGCAGGAACGCCAGGAGTCAGTGACCCAGGAGTCTTCCTTGTATCACGCATTCGAGCAGAAGTACCTAAAGTCCGCATCGATGCAATCCCAGGAGCGTCTGCTGTCACTACTGCTTTCTCGATTGCTGGTATCTCTGGAAACCAGTTTTGTTTCTTAGGGTTTATCCCCCAGAAAAAAGGACGCAAGACATTTTTTGAGACCCTGCCGTCTTTCATGTACCCAGTCATCTTTTTTGAATCAACCCATCGCATCATGAAGACACTTGCATCACTCGCGGAAACCTCACCTAAAGCAACGGTGTACATCGGTCGTGAGCTCACCAAGATGCACGAAGAAATGATTATAGGCACTGCCCAAGAAATTTTTGAGATATTAGAAGCACAGCCAGTACGACAGAAAGGAGAGTTTGTAGTCATCGTGTCTACCACGTAAGACGTCGACGCTGTAAGCATAGACTCATCCACAGTGACAATTGTGCAAAATATCGTTATACTCACCTACATGACACGAGAATCAATTGTATTTTTCCTAGGAATGGTTGTATTTGTAGTACCACACGTTGGAATCCCGGAAGGTTGGAAAGTATATGCGTATGCTGTTTCCGGTATTATGTTAATGGTTGTTGGGTATTCGCTACGACAGAAAGCATATATACGAAGTATCGAAAAAGACAATGGCGAACGGGACACAGACTCATTTGTGGAGAATGTTGGCTCACGCCCTAATGCAGATTCCCAGACAAACGCCTAAGACAGTGTATGGTTAAAACTAGTATCGCTGGCGCAATAATACTCCTAAGTATTTTTGGAGCACTTTTTCTATATGGACCCACGTTTTTCTCTGTAACCTATGAAGCTACCGGTGTCGCTGATGCAGTAGTTGATAGGGCAATGGAGGCTGGTGGAGTAGTTGCCGCAGAGGAGGTTGTCTCTGATGTGCGACCAATAATTGCACACGTCCCCTTACCACCACAAGTGAAAGCTATTTATATGACCTCCTGCGTTGCTGGAACTCCAAGCTTCCGAGAGAAGCTGGTTACGTTGATTCGTGAGACAGAAATCAATAGTGTCATCATCGATGTGAAAGATTATTCAGGAACCATATCATTCCCTGCTCAGTCAGAAGGGTGGGGTCCGGCCTGGCAAGAAGCCCGATGTGGGACTCGAGACATGCAGGCACTGATACAAATGCTGCATGACAATGACATCTTTGTTATTGCCCGGATTACCGTCTTCCAAGATCCTTTCTATGCAAAACTACGACCTGACCTGGCAGTTAAGAAAGCTGACGGCGTGACAAACTGGGAAGATAATAAAGGTCTGTCATTTATTGATGTCGCAGCCACAGAGTACTGGGACCACATCATTGATTTATCAGTCGACTCATACAATATAGGGTTTGATGAATTAAACTTCGACTATGTGCGGTATCCGTCTGATGGACCAATGAATGATATTTCGTTTCCGCACAGTATGGCTTCTGAGTATGGTAGTGATAAGCAGGCAAACCTAGAGGCGTTCTTTAAGTATCTCAACGAAGAGCTCGACGACGAAACTCGGTTTAGTGCCTATCGTCATGAAAACACTGGGCGCGCATCGAGTACTCCCTACACATCAGCTGACCTCTTTGGGATGACTACAACCAATTGGGACGACCTTTCAATTGGGCAAGTGCAAGAACGTACCGTCCCATACTTCGACTTCACCGCTCCTATGGTGTATCCCTCACACTATCCACCCAATTACTTGGGCCTTGGCAATCCAAACGATCACCCGTACGAGATAGTGAACCACGCCATGCAGTCTGGGGTGAATCGTCTATTGGCTTCGACTACACGTATGGAAGGGTTTACCCATCAACGTATCGGGACGTCTACCCCCGCGGTGTATGCAAAGGCGGTGCAGGGACCAGACAAGCTTCGTACCTGGATTCAAGACTTTGATTACGGAGGAGACTACGACGCTGCAGACGTACGGGCACAAATACAAGCCAGTTATGATGCAGGCGTGATGAGCTGGATGATTTGGGCACCAAGCAACATCTACACCACAGCCGCCTTGTTAGGTCCTGGTATATTAGAAGTTAAATTATAATATATGAAAGTATTAGTTACTGGAGGAGCAGGATTTATTGGAAGTGCATTAGCACGCAGGCTTGCTGATGACGGCAATGAAGTAATTGTTCTGGATAATTTTAATGAGTACTATGATCCAGAGCTTAAACTAGCTCGAGAGCAGTCGTTACTTACCGGTATTACGGTACTTCGTGGAGACATCACTGATGTAGATTTTGTGAACACTGTGTTCCAGGAGCATGAGCTCGATGTGGTGTGTCATTTTGCTGCCCAAGCAGGTGTGCGCTATTCAGTAGAGCATCCTTCAAAATATGTCCTGTCTAATGTACTTGGTACACAGATTATTCTTGAAGCAATGAAGGAGCATAAAGCGATGCATATGGTGTTTGCGTCGACTTCTTCTGTCTATGGTATGAGTGCCCAGTCACCATTTAAAGAAACCGAAAACGCTGACCGACCCGTGTCGGTGTATTCAGCAACCAAGCGAGCGTGTGAAATGCTAGGGCATTCATATCACCAGCAGTATGGTATGAATGTTACCTGTCTGCGCTTTTTTACCGTGTATGGTCCATGGAGTCGTCCTGACATGGCAATGTTGAAGTTTGCCCACAAGATAACCGCTGGAGAGACGATTGATATTTATAATAATGGAGATATGCGGCGTGACTTCACGTATATCGATGACATCGTAGAAGGCTTCAAACTGGCTGCAGAAAAGCCTCTGGGGTATGAAGTAATCAACCTTGGAAACGGGGCTCCAATAGAGCTGTTGGCATTTATTGAGCTACTTGAAACAGAAATGGGGATTACTGCAAAAAAGAATATGATGCCCATGCAGCAAGGAGATGTCTACGAAACGTTTGCAGATACAGACAAAGCCAGGGAGCTCCTAGGCTTTGAAGCGAAAGTCGACTTCAAGGAGGGAATGAAGAAGTTTGTTGCGTGGTACAAGGAATACTACAAAGCGTAGGAGAATTAGAATATAAGAGGGGCAAACGCATTAGTTTCCACCCCCTTGTGCTATGTAGATAAAGGTGGTTTAATATGCGTCACGAAATTGTTATTTGGAGATGCAGGCATGCATGAAAAGATCGTTCCACCTGATTCAGACCGCCAGTTGATTATTGTATCCACTTGCGTCCTCATAATGGTTCTGACTATGTTGGGACTTGGTATGTGGAATGAAAATAAAGACTTGGCACAAAAACAACTAGTGCCGCATTCCTCTGCCCGATAAGAATGAACAGGCGGTAGTTCCCACACTACCGCCTTTTTCTATACCACCTTTGCTATACTAATTACATCATGTACGATCCTGATCAAATTACGTTCTTCGCCAAGACTGATGCCCGTGGGCAAGAGGTGCCATTTGGTATTAAGGCTAGCGACCGCACACGCCACGTGTACGTCATTGGAAAGACGGGGATGGGTAAGTCGACGCTCTTGGAGAATATGGCTGTGCAAGACATTAAGAACGGTAATGGCCTGGCCTTTATTGACCCCCACGGACAAACAGCTGAAACACTCCTGGACTATATTCCTGAAGAACGTAAAGACGACGTCGTGTACTTTGCACCGTTTGATACTGATAATCCAGTGTCCTTTAACGTGATGGAAGACGTAGGTGAGGACAAGCGACACTTAGTAGTGTCGGGTCTTATGTCCGTGTTCAAGAAGATATGGGTAGATGCCTGGTCTGCACGTATGGAGTATATCCTTACCAATACACTTCTGGCTCTGCTAGAGTATCCAGATGCAACGCTTCTGGGAGTAAACCGCATGCTGTCTGACAAAGAGTACCGTATGCGGGTCATTGAAAACATTACTGACCCCGCGGTAAAGTCGTTCTGGGTAGATGAATTTTTAAAGTACAACGAGCGGTATATGCAGGAGGCAGGTGATGCCATTAAAAACAAGATTGGGCAGTTTACCTCCAACCCACTGATTCGTAATATCATCGGTCAGCCGCATTCTAGTTTTGATATTCGTAAAATAATGGATGATAAGAAGATTCTTATCATGAACCTTTCAAAAGGCCTGGTTGGTGACCAGAACGCAAACCTACTGGGGTCCATGCTTACCACTCGTATCTATCTGGCAGCCATGAGTCGAGCCGACCTCACTGCCGAAGAAATGCGCGCAGCACCAAACTTCTATTTCTACGTAGATGAGTTTCAGTCATTTGCCAATGCTACCTTTGCAGACATTCTCTCTGAGGCACGTAAGTATAAACTCAACCTTACCATCGCTCACCAGTACATCGAACAGATGGAGGAGGAAGTGCGCAACGCCGTATTTGGTAACGTCGGAACGATTATTTCCTTCCGGGTGGGTCCATTCGATGCTGAAGTACTTGAAACCGTGTACACACCAAAATTCCTGGCCCCCGATATTGTAAACCTTGGCTTCGCGCAGGTATACCTAACACTCATGATTGATGGCATTGGGTCCACACCGTTTTCAGCTACGACACTACCACCGATTGAGATTACTGGTGAGTCATATAAAGGGGTGGTTGTGGCCCGTAGTCAGGAGCTTTATGCAAAGAAACGAGGACCGGTTGAAGAGGTGATTAAAGCATGGCATCACAAAAACTTCAGCAACAAGCCGCCCTACGTACCGAAGCATTTACGCGAAGAGTCTGAGGGTGGTACGCTGCCAAACACTGGTCAAAATAGTAAAAAAACGCCCGAAGCCAACACTCTTCCCAGGTCTGGCCACACGCGGACTACCGGTCCTATCGGAAGCACCCGTACCCAAAGTGCTAGCCCACGCAGTGCCAATGAGCGTACAAGTACTCCACACACAGCACATAGGGTATCTGAACCAACGGCCAATCAGCGAGGTTCGGCAGAAAGAGGTGGAGGTGACAGGTCTGAAAAAAGTGATACCCCAAGAAAAGAGGTACTAAAAAAAGAATATACCTCTACTGAGGCTCCTGAGAGAAAACAAGCCCCCGAGCGTGCATCGCACAGAAGTGATTCGCCAAAAGTGCAGGCACATACTGCAAGCAAAGAGCGTTCTGGTAACCCCCGTGCTCCAAAAGAAAAGAGCTTAGACGACTTGCGTTCAGTCCTGCAGAAACTTACCTCTGAGTCAGAACGGGAACAAAAAAAGGAAGCTACCGCTGCGAAGCAGAATGGTGCAGCTCCAAATGAAGTACCTCTAAAGGATATAGTCGCAGCAGCAGTTGCTGGTGCTACCAGTCACAATGCAACAGTAATGACAGTAGAAAATCAGACTTCTCCTGAGCAAAAAGAATCTACACCACGAACTGTCAGCAAAGAAAAAGCCCAATCCCCGCAGTCAGATGCACAAAAGAATCATGCCCAGAACAAAGATTCTCATACCCAGAATCGTGCAAATAACGATAGTAGAAATCAACAAAAGAAGGGAGGATCTAGGCAGGATTCACTGCCCGACCATTCACGAAAAACAGCTGAGTCCACGTCGCAAAGCCAGCAGCGCACTCCAACAGTTTTGCCTGACCAGCAAGACTACGCCCAGATGAAAAATATTGATGATCCTTTGTCGATAAAGAAACTGGAGCGAATGATGCGGGTGAATACCTCCGACAAGCCCCCTATTAAATAGACATATGAAATTTATTTTTATATGTCTATTTTTATTTGTAGTCCCGCTTGGCGCACAGGCCGCTGTGGTAATTAACGAGATTGCTTGGATGGGGACTGAGGTATCTGCAAGCGACGAATGGATTGAACTTTATAACGATGGTGCTACAGCGGTGGATGTTACGGGGTGGGAGCTTACCGATGGTATCAATTTGAGTATTGCCCTGGCCGGTAGTATTGCTGCAGGCGCGCACGCTGTGCTTGAACGGACTGACGATGATTCTGCTTCAGGGACTGCCTTCTTGGTGTACACCGGGGCGCTTGCAAACAGTGGTGCAACACTTTCTGTGTACCGAGGTGATAGTTCGCTGGAGGACAGGGTTGCCGGTGGTGAACATTGGGAAAGCATTGGTGGTGACAACACCACAAAAGAAACTCCACAGTACACGCCAGATGGCTGGGTAACTGCCGAAGCTACACCAGGTGCTCCAAGTAGTATAGTTGCATCCAATGTTAATAAAGAAGCTGAAGATGATGCCCAGCAGGAAGAGGAATTAGTTTCAGCACCAACATCTACACCAGCTCCATCAGTATCAGGAACGTCTTCAGGTGGTAGTTCTAGAAATGCTCCTACAGTACGTACCTCGGCACCGCACTCGCTACCACTCTCTTTGTCACTTATATCCCCTGAGCGTGCGTATGTACGCCAAGAGATTTCGCTAAGTGCTGAAGGCTCGGGCATGTCAAAAGTGATTATCAATTCACTGATACACGAGTGGAATTTCGGGGACCTGACTACCGCCCAAGGAAAAGAGGTGGCACATCGCTTTCAATATCCAGGGGAGTATGTTGTAGTCGTACAGGGACAATACAAAGACTATGCAGCCTACGCCCGAAAAACTATTACGGTACTACCAACTTCTTTTTCTATAACCACCAACGCAGGTGGTGATATTCAAGTGCACAACGATGCACCGTATGAAGTAGACGCATCATTGTATAAAGTTGCAGCTGGTGGCACATTGACCTTTCCCGAAGGCACTATCATACTCCCAAACGCAACCATCACCATCCCAAAAGAAAAGCTGCAGTACATGGGCAATACCTCTGTAGTGCTGTTTGATGACACGGGTACGCCTGCATCATCATTTTTCCCAACTCTGCCTGAGGCAGTTACCGTTGTGTCACCTGTAGTCCAGGGGCAAGAGCTGTTATCGGCCACCACCCCGCCCAGCCCAACTTCAATACAGACGCCTTTAGCACTACCAGCACCCTTGCCAGTAAATTTTACATTTGCATATGAAGTAGCAGTAGTCGAAGAATTAACAAGGGAACAAAAACCAACCATCCCACAAGAAGCAGCACCTCCAGAAACAGACACCAGTCAAATGGCAACCTCAAGTAACGTCCCAAACACAACCCCCAAAGAGAAGTGGCCATACTTCGCACTCCTTGCAGTCATAGGACTTGGTATTACCGTTGTGTTTGTGGGGAAGGGTACAGACAAGCTATAAGCGTTAAGTCCCATAAGATGCATATTGGTAACGTTTACTCTTCAGATTTGGTACTATACATATATGAAAACTACTACAAAAAATATCCTCGTAACTGGCGGAGCTGGGTATATTGGGTCTGCTTGTGTAGCTGCTCTTTTGGAAGTGGGTCACCAAGTAACTATTTTTGACAACTTCTCAACCGGTCAGCACGACAAAGTGCCTGTCGGAGCTGTTGTTATCGATGGGGATATTTCTAATTTGGCAACTATCGATGCAGCGGTTGGAAGTGCTCACTTTGATGCAGTCATCCACTTTGCCGCAAAAAAATCAGTTGAAGAGAGTGAAGACAATCCTTCATTATACTTTAATACCAATGTGGTTGGCTCTCTTCATTTATTGCAAGCAATAGAACGACACGCTGTCCCACAACTTATCTTCTCTTCCTCAGCTGCTGTGTACGAACCCTCCATCAGTGATACACCGGTAACCGAAACCACTCCTACTAGGCCAGTAAGTGTGTACGGCACAACCAAGCTCATGGTGGAGGATATGATTCAAAGCTATGCTCGTACTGGCAAGTTGGCGCAGTACACTATCTTGCGTTACTTTAATGTAGCGGGGGATGCAGGGCTCGCTTATAAAGAATATAATGCACAGAATGTCTTTCCTCTCTTGGCTGATGCGACCAATAATGACACCCCTTTTAATATCTTTGGGACTGACTATGATACTCGTGATGGCACCTGTGTGCGTGACTACATTCATCTCAGTGACCTCGTAGACGCCCATGTGCGGGCTCTCAGTAGTTCTAAGAGTGCAACATACAACCTTGGCACTGGCACTGGCTACTCTGTTAGAGAGCTTGTTGCCATGTTTGAACAGGTAAGTGGAAATAAGATAACGGCCATAGAAACAGACCGACGGCCAGGCGATGCACCCAGTATGACAGCCTCTGCTGTGAAGGCTACTACAGATTTACAGTGGAATCCTCACTATACACTCGAAGATATGGTACAAAGCACCTTACATATTTTCTAATAGTACCTATGCAATTTTCTGTCATCATCCCCACCTATAAAAGACCAGACGCATTGACTACAACCGTGCAGTCATTACTTTTAAATACCCGACTACCAAGCGAGATTCTCATTATTGACGACGATACTATTACTTTAGAGCTCCTGACTTTGCTCACCAGCCAAGCGGAGAAGAAAGGCGTGTCATTTAAGTACCACCAAAAAGACCACGCACATCTGCGACGTGGTTTGTCTGAGTCAAAGAATTGGGCAGCGACCCTTGCTACTGAAGACATTATCATGTATCTCGATGACGATGTGGTGCTTGATACTGGGTACTGCAGTGGACTTATGAAGGTCTGGGAAGAACATGAGGAAGAAGAACATCTGATTGGGGTAGGGGGGAAAATTAGTAACAATCGACCGACTGGTCACTTCGAGAAAATGTACCGTACATTGTTTGGTCTAACGGGCGAGTGTGCATGGGACGTGAACGCTGTAGGTTTTCAAGTCTGGGATGAAGGGATAATTGACACCCAGAAAAGCTACTACCTTCATGGAGGAGTATCATCGTACCGACGAGAACTTATCAAACAAAATCCATTCGCCACCTTCTCCGGCGGCCGCACTGGCCTGGAAGACGTGGAGCATTGCCTGCGAACAAAAATAGCTGGCTATCATTTCTATTACACCCCACACGCTCATCTAACTCACCACCCAGCACCAGCCGGCCGCGAAGTAAAATATTTGTCTGGTAAAAAAGAGAGCATTAATCGTAAGAAGATTTTCAGGAAACATTGCCAAAAAGGAATAAAACAGTATATTTTGTTCTATTGGGCCAATGTTGGGTGGGCTTGTAAAAAGCTAGTAAAGCGAGATTTACGCAATGCATGGGGGATGGTACACGGGTTATTTTTTGAACATGAAAAATATTAAAAAAATTTTAATAATATTGCCATGGGGTGTTCACGGCATTGGTGGAATAGAAAGGGTTATGATAAATCTAGCAAATGGTTTGTGTCGCCTGCATATCGTTGAAATTATCGCATTCTCTACCAATGATGTCATGCGTCCAGCTAGTTTAAATAATAGAGTCATATTTCACTCATATACAATTACACGTATTCGCTATTCTTTGGGGCATATACGAGGTTATTTGTCTAAGCATCATCCACATATTATTTTAACAAATACTTCGCATATCACTCTTATCGTGTGGCTTGCAAGATTATTAGCATCAAATAATGCTTCAGTAGTATCTATTAATCACGGCATAGACGTAAAAAATATGAAATCAAAATTACTTGCTGTGCTTGCTGTAATTGTTTCGACGACCACGGTCGCAGTATCGGAAGGTATTAAAACAACATTAGCTGCCATGTTGCCATTAGGATCTTCTGGAATAAAGGTGATTTATAATGGTATTGACAATGCTCAGATTAACACTCTGGCTTTAGTTCCTGTAAGGAAGAAAGATATTGTATGGAATACACAAAGGCCATTAGTGGTTAGTGTCGGCAGGCTTGTTGCCCAAAAATCGCATGAGACAATCATAGCTGCTACCGCACTTATTGTTAAAGAGCGAGGCATTCCGATTAACGTCGTTATAATAGGTGACGGAGAACTCCGAAAGGATTTACAGACTCAGGCTGGTAATCTTGGAATTCATGAATATGTTTTTTTCTTGGGCTGGAAAGATAATCCATATCAATTTATAAATCTAGCAAACATGTTCGTTCTGTCATCTAATTTTGAGGGTTTTCCAACAGTTCTTATAGAAGCACTAGCTTGTGGTGTCAGTGTAGTTAGTACGGACTGTCCGAGTGGACCCATGGAAATTTTAGATAAAGGAAAATATGGAAAGATTGTGCCAGTGCGTAGACCCCGTGAAATGGCAGATGCAATTATTGAAACACTAAAGGCCCCAGCCGCCAATGAATCATTGCTGAATAGGGCATCGCAACTTTCTAAAGAAGAAATGGTGAAAAAGTATGTAACGCTCATAAAAAAAATATGATGGACTTTGTTTTAATTTTTGTACAAAGAGCTCAGTATCTCCTAGAGAGGTTTGCTGAGTATATAGTTGTAGCTATCTATAGAGTAGGATATTACTATAAGATAAGGGGTAAATATGATTGTAAATTTGAACAATACATATTTAAAAAAAGTTGGTTAGATAAAGATAGAAAAGACGGAATTTCAGGTTTTTACAGGGTAAAGAATGAGGAGGAAATATTGTCAGCATCTTTAGATTCGCACATTCCTTTTTTGGACGAGATTATTATTGTGTACAATGGAAGTACAGACAATACTCCACAGATTATAAATGAATATGTTAAAAAATTTCCTCAGATAGTAAAAGCGTACCACTATAAACCGAATGTGCATCCTCCTTTTTCTAAACTGCATGTTGGAACTCCCTCCTCTTCTCCTCATAGTTTGGTTAATTATTATAATTATGCTTTATCAAAAACAACTAAAAAAATTGTTGTAAAAATTGATGCAGACCATATAGCTATACCTGAAAAATTCAAACAAGTAACCGACTCTATCCGTGAAACGATCTTGCCAGGACTCGTTTGCTTTTCGGGGGTAAACCTATCAGTAGAGAATGGTCAGTATTGCGTGCACAATAGAGTTCCTTTCACTAGCGGGCGTGACCAATGGTTTTTTCCGGTTTCAATAAATACATATTTTGTACATAGAAAGAATTGGGAATTTCTGCATGTACCGTTAGGAATGTGGCTTGGGAAAAAGTGGGCAGGTGTACTATTTTATCACTTGCGTGGTATAAAGAGTGACCGAGGTATCAAAAACTATGGTACAGATACGAAAATTTCTACACAACATAGGCGGGAGGTTGAGAACAAGGTTTGTATAGACTGGGAAGATTCAGTGAATCAATTTGAACAGCTCAGAAAAATTTCAAATCCTAATAATTATTCTGTGGGCTTACAGTGTCTAATAAAAAAATAAAATTTATGAGTATTGTTGAAAAAATAGTGTCTGATATAACGCATAAATTTAATATAGTTTTATTAAGTGAAATAAACCATTTTAATGGAGGTGAATCTAATGAAGTCGTTGATATTGACTTCATAACAGATACTTATGAAATATCACGTCTTTATAGTTATCTCACAAACCTTGGTTTTGTGACAGTTACAAGAAATGGTGGGGGGTTAAGTGCACGTAAATGTATTGACGGTCATATCTGTTACTTCGACATCATGACACAAATTAATTTGCAGTGGTTTCCTGATGTTGTAGGAACGTCTAAACTTTATGATGAATTATGGTCAGGAGATCGTCGTGTAGAGAAATTTATTCGATATATTGTTGGGTTTCGAGGTGTAGCAAGGGGACATAATATAAAATATATAAAATATATTAATGATAATTTTGATGAATATGGGAAATATTTGTATGACACTACTTATCTATCGAAGCCTATTTTTAAAAAAGGTGTAACAGTTCATGATGTCACTGCTGTTCTTGAAAAAAAGTGGAATAAACTCCCATACATATTTTCTGTTAGCAGAATCTTGAGAATTATTATTACATACTTTAGCTTGAATTTAAAAAAATTATTTTTTTCAGAAGGGAAAATTGTTGCATTTGTAGGACCAGATGGATCGGGAAAAACAACTGTTATTGATATTTTGAGTTCTAATATTGGGACTCATCGTGTCTATATGGGTGACATGCAATTTTGTTTCCAAAAATTTTATGAAAAATTATGGGACATGCCCCGTCCTGTATGTTACTTTACCTACCTGATGATGTGGATGGAGCATTGGTCGCGGTATTTAGTTATATACTTTAAAAAAATTAAAGGTGACATAGTCCTGGTAGATCGGTGGCCTGGGTATAATCAAAATTTACATGGTACTAATCATAGGCGCATTTTATATAAAGTTTTGTATATATTTTTCCCAAATCCAGATGCTGTAATTTTTTTAAATTCACACCCGTCCATAATTCATGACCGAAAACCTGAGTTGACGATAGACGAGATTGCCTTAGCTCAAAAAAATTTAATGAAAATATGTGAGCTCTCAGATACATGTGTACAGGTACCCTCTGTAGATATTTCTGAGACATTAAATATGAGTATGAACTTAATCTTTGGGAGTGACTCAGATAAATGTGATGTCGTTGCAGCCTTTCATCCAGATGTAATCGAATTTTGTGGTATCTACGCATCAGGTAAATCTACTACAGCTAATATGCTAACAGCAGAGCTTGAAACCATGGGATATAATATTTTGTCAAATAATGACTTGTGGTTATGGAATGAAGGAAGAGGCAAAATTGTGCGCTGGCTGAGGTATATTTTACATCCAATGAGCTGGCTCTTTATTATTCTTGCCCTAAAAGGGCTAGTAATGAATAATAATATAAGTATACCCAATAGGTATAATATAAGGCAAATATTGGGACCCGCCAAAGATATTATCGATCGTAATTTATTTATTAAAAAACATTCCTACGCAGATTTTATTATTTTCGATGAGGGTTCTGTATATCATATTGCAGATTTATTTTGGAAATATACTATTTCTACTTCTTACATTTTTTTATATATTAAGAGTGCGAAATATCTAAACAATACAACATTATTTTTATTTGAAAATGATAAGGTTTTGTCTCATAAACGTACGTATAAGAGAGGGAGTTCCTCACTGATTGATCAAGAAAATGATGAAGTACGAGCTGTGGCACTGACAGAATTATTGCCATATTTTTTGAGAATGTACTCTGTAGTTCAGGATAAACGTAGACAAGTCTTTATGGTCTCCCCACATTTGAAAACAGAAGATCGGGTCAGATTTGTATTAAATAAGTTAAGGGTAAGATAAATTATATGAATATACTCTTCACTAAACATAATGTTACTATCCATCCGTACCTTAAAATACTTGGAAAGAGTAATGATGTAGTTGTTTTTCATCACGAGCAGGCAAGCGTGCCTGTTCCTGAAAACTGTAAAGAGTGTAGAGTTGTTTACAGACCACGTTTTGTCACTGATGTGTTTCATAAGTTTTCTATTTCCCTAATGTATCCCCAGTATGTGTGGAATATTTATGCAAAGATAGAAAAATCTTTCCCAGACTCAATTTTTATTTCTGATATCTCACACTTTATCTTTGCTCAGACTGTGTATTACAAACATAGATACCCAGACACAAAGTTATACGTATGGAGTGAAGCCCGGCAGTGGCCAAAGCTTTGGCTAAGTCGATGGATAATGTATGGATTTTGGTGGTACTTCAAACGTAATCTGAAATATGTTGAAAAAGTTTTTGTGTTTAGTAATGAGGGAAAAAAATTCTTTAATACCTATGCACCAGACGCTACTGTTGAGGTTTTTCCGCCAGCTATTGATACATCAGTATTCTCACTAGACACACATAAAGAGTATCTTTCTAGTGGGGTGTTACGGATCATTATGAATGCCCGCTACATACCACTGAAAGAACATAAGACTCTTTTTAAGGCGGCAAAAATATTGCAAGGAACGAATGTTAAATTCGAGATATCTTTAATAGGTCGGGGAGGTCACTTAGAAAGTGATTTAAAAGCCTGTGCACAGGAACTGGGCATCAGTAAATTGATTCAATGGCTAGAACCAGTACCAAGCTCTGAGTTGCAAAGCATCTATTCAAAGCATGATGTATTGGTGTTACCAAGTAACCGTGAAGCTATTGGTATGGTGGTGCCAGAAGCAATGGCTTGTGGTCTGGCTACAGTCACAAGCACAGCAGTAGGAGCCAATACGTACGTAGAAGAAGGGGAGACCGGATTTATTTTTGAAACAGGTAAAGCTGAGCATCTAGCAGATTGTCTGGAACTGCTGACCAAGCCAGGCGAAGCACAGCGTATGGGAAAGCAGGCGGCTCAAGAGATACAGAAAAAATACACGATTGATGTGTTAGGCGAACGGATGCTCTGTGCACTTAAGGCTGAATAGTGTTGGTCTGCGCTTCGCTGCTGTCTGTCGTAGTATCAGTCAAGAAGAAATACAATAATAAAAAGAAGCTGGCCACTTGACGACCGATGGTGGCTAGTACAGCACCGAGCGCCCCTAAAGAAGGAATGAGTAAAAAGAATAAACCAATCAGGACTACTGGTAGGACAAATTGCATAGCATAGAGGGCACGAGTGTGCATCGTGGCCTGAAAGTATTGAATGAGGAGAGTGATGGGAGTGAGTAATATGAGAACAGAGGCCACTTGAGAAAGGAAAACGTAGTCTAAATATTGAGGTAAGAAGAGTTGAAAGATTAGTGGTGCAGCAATAATATAAGCGAGAGTGACGGGAAGTGAAGCAAGAAAGAAGATTAGCATTTTACGAAGGAGTGACATTCGCAAGGTAGTCTTATTCTGGTTAGACATTTTGGGCAAAGCTAAAATACCTATTTGAGTAAACGCACCGGCTACCTCTCTGGGCAGTGCACTGGCAATTGTGTATGAAGCAACAGATAGAGGTCCAGTTAGATACCAGAGGACAATTTTGTCGAGCTGGCCAGCTGCAGTACCGATTGCCCCTAGTAATGAAAGCTTCTTACCGTAGGGAATTGTTTCAGTTTCAATTTGGTCATTTATAGGCCAGCGATGGTTGGTGTAGTAGTAGATTGCAATATTTGCCAGTGCAGTACTAACCATAAAGCTGCCTAGTATCCAAAAGATGTTTTGGGTGAATATAATCGCACTAACTGTGGCTATTACCATGATCACTTTTTGGGACACTGTGATGGGAGTGAAGCTTCTGTAGTCTTTCCGACCAATGAGGTATGAGTTGTAGAGGGTAAAAGATTCGTAGAAGGGTAGAAAAAGAGCAGTGATAATAAACAGACCACTCATAGTCGTGTCACCTTGCCACAAGTAGTAGCCAGCAGCGCCAAAAGCAGCCAGGGTGCCAAGTATACTCCAACGTAAGCGGGTATGTAGAATCTGCGGTAGCAGTCCCGAGTACCCTCGGGCCACGGCTCGGATAGTAGCGGTGTGCATACCAGGCAAGCTTGCAATAGCCAAGATTGCTACTGCTGTGGTGAAAAAACGGTATTGTCCGTACACTTCTGGCTCGAGATAGTTAGCGAATACCCAAAGCAGTCCAAATGAGAGTGTAAAGAGTAGTGCTTGGGAAAGCAGTAGCCAAAAGCCACCTTTGACCAGGTAGGTCATGTCGGTCTTGGTATATTTTTCACTCCAGTTGAGGATTTGTTGTATCGTACTCATGCTATGGGTATAACTGTATATCAGTTTGTTTAGTTTTGTAATAAATACTTTTTTATACTACCACTTACTAATTAGTAAATCTAAATACGTTTGGTATTGTCCGTTATAACTCTATGAACATATTAAATTTTTATTTGCCGCAATGCACATGCACAGAATTCTTGTAGATACGAGTGCTCGTTATTGCTCGTAAATAAAGGTCTAAATCTTGTCTGAGTGAGATACATCACAACATACGCTCATGTTAACTGGGTATTTTTTCAAATGGTGGTATTATTTTGCATATATTTTGAAACCTCTAAGTGATTTAGATAGTTTTAGGTACTATTGTTGGAAAAAGATAAAGAGTGATGTTGAAAAATAGTTATATGGATAAAAAATCAGTTGTAGTAATAGGAGGAGGGACAGGGATTTACCCTGTTCTTAGTGGTTTAAAAAAGTATACCGACATCGACGTCACGGCAGTTATTACTGTTGCAGACTCAGGGGGTTCCACCGGCAGACTACGCGATGAATTTGGACAGTTACCGGTAGGTGATGTACGGATGGCACTGGCAGCACTGTCTGCTGAGATAGATAACCATGACGAGTTACTTCGAGAGCTTTTCTTGTACCGGTTTGATAAAGGAGAAGGACTCAATGGGCACAACCTCGGCAATCTTCTTCTGGTCGCACTGACTGACATGCTTGGCTCAGAGCTTGAGGCGGTGAAAGTGGCATCACGAATCTTGCGGGTACGAGGGACGGTTCTGCCGGTAACGGAAGACAAGGTGCATATTGTTGCCACCTATGATGATGGAGTTGAGATAGAAGGTGAGCACAATATCGATGAACCCGAGGAAGAACGATTTACGCACCATATTGTAGACCTCGCCACAGAGCCCAAGGCAGTGATTACCCCAGATGTCCAAAAGGCAATTGAGGGAGCCGACATGGTTGTGCTTGGCCCGGGAGACCTGTACACCAGCTTACTGGCTAACTGTGTTGTAGGAGGGGTGCCAGAAGCTATTCAGGCTTCCAGCGCACAATTCGTCTTTATTACCAACCTCATGACCAGTCAGGGGCAGACGCATGGCATGACGGCGAAGGACCATATCCATGAAGTGTTTAAGTACGTCGGCCGTGCGCCAGATACTGTGGTGGTTAATACCGGCAACGTCTCAGAGGATTTGTTGCAGCGATATGCTCAAGCGTGTCAGTTCCCCGTAGTGGATGATACAAACAATGTTGCTTGTAACATTGTTCGGGCAGATTTACTCGATAGTGAGCCAGTGGTTAAAAAGAAGGGGGATGTGTTGCAACGCAGTCTGGTTCGTGGCGATGCCAAGAAGATGGGAGTTGTGCTCTACAACCTGCTACAATAAAAATATGAAATACATTCTAGACTTTGATGAAGTGCTTTTTAACACTACGGCGTTAAAAGCAAAAATGGCTGAATTAGGTGTTGGTGAAGAAGAAAGAGGTCTTAAGGTGTTTGAGCGCATTACAGAGCTTGACCCAGAATTTGATTTTACGTCGTTGATATTCCCCGGAGCACTAAAGTTTCTTACTGACCATGGGGCTGACTGTATTGTGGTTTCTTCTGCCACGAGTGTGACACCCGAAAATAATACTGACCTAGAAAAACAACGGGCATTTCAGATGGAGAAAATCACACGCTCAGGAGCACACAGTCTTGTGCATGATGTGCGTGTGGTGGGTACCTCAAAGAGGGAGGAGTTACAGGACCTGCAGTCCCAGCTAGAAAACCAAGGAGAGGATATGGTGTTTATGGATGACCGAGAGCAGTATGTGCGTGAAGCTCAGGAACTAGGGATAAAAAGTATATGGATGGATAGGGCTGGAAAGGGATATGTATCAAATGCTGAAGGTGTCCCGATCATGTTGGAGTTCCCCCGAGTGGGAAGCTTCGCTGATTTTGTGAAGCTAGTTGATGGTTGGAAATAAGTATGTCTGGAAGTAGGTGCATAGAATTATCCGCAGACTAACAGTGTATAGATGGACTCATATTCCATCGAGGTATGCGATATACTAGAGAGATATGAAGAAGTTCTCTATGGAAGAAAACGAACGATACAATGCTTCTGACCGGGCAGGGAAGGTGCTTGACTATGTGCTTGATGACACCTCAGAAGTTACTATCGCAGAACGAGCAAATGAGGTGTCTGTTGAAGATGAGCTGCGAAAAGAGCGACTTATCCAAGATGTCTCTACTAGAATTCGGTCTCGAGTACTTTTTGTAACCAATGATAAGACAGTACTTGAGTCAGATGGCCCTAAACAAGAATATTTTAAGAATCTCACTGAGGTATTTGATGAAGTTCACGTCATTGTACTTGGCCTGAAAAAGCGAAAAACAGACACGATTCGCATCGCCGAAAAAGCTTGGGTATATCCAACAATGTCCAAATATTTTTTGCAACAACCATTTACTGTCTATGGCGTTGCTAAGCAGCAACTTAAGTTTACTGACGGTTTTCGACCAGACATTGTGGTTGCCCTCGATCCTTTTGAGTCAGGCATTGCTGGGTATTTCATTGCACGGAAGTTCAAACGCGCATTCCAACTGCATGTAACAGAAGATTTTTTAACTGATGCGTATGCAGAAGAAAGCGAGTACAATCTATGGCGCTTACGTTTCGCTCGCTTTGTATTAAAACGTGCTCAAAGCGTCCGTGTAAACACCGACACCTTGCTACAGAAAATAGCTGCAGTGTACTCAAGTATTACAGACCTGGCGGTACTGCCAAAGTACTTCAACATTCAAGGTACCATCCAGGCAGTAGCCAGTCTGCCAGTAGAGAAGTTGTATCCCCAGTTTGCTTTTACTATATTATTCGTTGGAGAGCTCGATCACAACAGCACCCTCTTTCGTGCCATTGATGCCGTTCGTCCATTATTGCGCACACCAAGCATAGGGTTTGTAGTCATTGGTGATGGTCCAGCAAAAAAAGAGTTTCAGGAGCGAACACACCTCCTTTCCATCGATACACAAGTCTTGTTTGTGCCAAAAGTAACAGACGTACTTCCACACATGCAATCTGCCAACATACTCATCTGTACCGATACTACGAGTGAAAGTGACGCGGTAGTCATACAGTCGGCAGCAGCCGGACTTCCGTTGGTGATGGCCCGTACAGCCCTACGAGATGACTTGTTTACTGACGGCAGGGATGCCTTTTTATGTGAACCAAATGACACCACTGAGTTTTCAAAAAAATTGGCAAAGTTTTTAAATACAAATGCTATGCGCTCACAATTTTCAGACATTGCAAAAGAAATTGTGAGTGAGCGTATCGAAGAAGATCCAAAAATGTATCGTATCTCAGTACGCGACTCTATTGAGTCTGTGTTCTATCTAGAGCAAGCTGCACAAATCAGGGCAGAAGTAGAGCAGCAAAAGAAAGTCTCAGCTGAAGTAATACAGAAAGAGAAAGAAGTGGCACAAACACAAGCACAAGAGAAGAAGCAAAGACAAAAACAAAAAAAATCACTAAAAAAAGCCAACCACGACATCGACATGAATCTGCCTAAGATATAGAAAAAATCTATAAAAATAGTATGGGAGAAATGCTGTTGTTTCTAGATAGATAGCTAATGCGTGTACAGGTATTGTTGATTACTTTCTGTAGATTTCTATTTTGTGCGTATACTAGGATTATGAGTCGTACCTACATAAGTACAATAATTGCAGTAATACATTTTAATATATGTACATACTAATTGGGTTTATAGTTGGAGTAATGATAGGTGGTGGTATTGGTGTCTGGTGGGTCGGGCGTACTCGACCAGCTTCGGTATTTGCTGAAGATGGTGAGGAGGCGGAGGTGCTTCGTACACAGGCGGGTAAGGCAGTGCAGGCACGTATTGAAAAGCGTAAATCTCGTATCGTTGTGGCAGCACAGAAAGAGGGACGCGTTACCAATGACACTGTAGAAGATATGTTCTGTATTGGAGATCGTACCGCCGGAAATTATTTGCAGCAGCTGGTGGATGAGGGGCAACTTACGAAGGTAGGGACTACTGGACGTGGGGTGTACTACACGCTCACAGAGAAGGTATAAACAGACTATTAAATCCCTAAACACGCAAAATGGCCCCCATTTTGCGTGTTTAGGGGGTGTAGAGGAGAAAAGTAGGGATTGACAATATAACCGTTGTGTATACAATGGGTATATTATGAAAACAGTATTGAATGTTAAAACTGATGTAGAAGTGAAGAAGCAGGCGCAGGAACTTGCTAAGCACTTAGGCGTACCTCTTTCTACAGTGGTCAATGCCTACCTAAAAGAATTTGTACATTCAGGGGAGTTTACCTTACGCCGTGAGCCTCAGTTGCGCCCAGAGGTAGCTAAGCGTATTGATGTAGCAGTTGCAGAATCAAAGGAAGGTAAGAACCTTTCACCTGCGTTTACAACGGTAGAGGATTTTGCAGCACACCTTAATTCATAAGCTTCATATGAAACTTATTTCTGATAAAAGGTTTGAAAAACAGTACAAAAAATTACCTGAAAAAATCAAGAAAAAGTTTATTCAACGAGTAGGGATTCTGGTTACTGATGGTAGGAATCCATCCTTACGCGTACATACTCTTGCAGGCAGTAAATATCCCATGAAGAGCATGAACATTACGGGAGACTATAGAGCACTCTTTATAGTTGAGAAGAATACAATAACGTTTTATAACATAGGAACACATAGTGAGTTGTATCAGTAGTGCAAAAAATAGCACCGGTAAGTGTGGCTTCTTGGTGCAGTGTACGCACACGTAGTAATTCAGAGTGTACGTCAGGAGTGCAGGTGTGCAAGTTCACCCAGTTTGACACAACACCCTGCACGCAGTCTATAGGTTTTTGTCTAGGCGCAGAGTATTGTCAATATGGTACTATGCTATCCATATGAAAGATATGTTACAGGCAGTAGTGTTTGGCGGATTGTTTTTGGTACTGTGCCTGCCCCTCTACGTAGAAAATGATTTTTTCTTCCCGTTTATTACTGGTAAAAACTTTGCCTTTAGAATACTAGTAGAGATAGTGTTTGCGGCCTGGATATTGCTCGCCTTGTGGGATGTGCAGTATCGACCGAAATTTTCTTGGATTCTTCCAGCGTTTGGAAGTTTGTTAGTCATTATGTTTGCCGCCAATGCTCTAGGGGAATACCCGCTACAGAGTTTCTGGAGTAACTTCGAACGGATGGACGGATACGTCACATTGGTGCATGTATTTCTGTACACACTGGTGCTTGGCAGCGTGATGACTACGCATAAGTTGTGGTCGTATTTTTTAAATACTACAGTCGCAGTAGCATCGGTGGTAGCCCTGTATGGTCTGGCCCAGTACACCGGAGTAATTGAAGGTGGGCGTGATCGAATTGATTCGACCCTTGGCAATGCTGCCTACATGGCGGTATATATGCTTTTTCACTTATTCTTTGTTATTTTCCTTTTGGCTAAAAATAAGGTTAATTTTGTCCAGCTTCTTTTGGGCATTGTAGGCTTAGTGGGATATGTATTTGTGACACCTTTGGGAAAGAGATATTTGGTACAGAGATACATATCTTCATTTTTAAAAGATAGAACCGCACTAGTGACTCTTCTGTACTTACTTATGATACTTGTATTCACAACAACTCTTGTGCTTACTGGTACGCGAGGTACCTTCCTTGGATTTGTAGGAGGCTCTGGTGCAATAGTTTTGTATATAGCCCTGTTTGGAAGACGTGTCCCTGAGCTTCGTAAGTATGCTGTTGGTGGGTTGATTGCATTAGTGATTGCTGGCCTGGCGTTTTTGGCAGTACGTGATAACGATTTTGTACAAAATTCTGGCCCGCTGGCCCGTATCGCAAACATCGACCTTGGAGCTGACTTGGTAGTGCGTAGCACTATCTGGGGGATGGCCTGGGAAGGAGTAAAAGAACGGCCGATACTTGGCTACGGACAGGGGAACTTCAACTACGTCTTTAACGAGAAGTATGACGCTTCATTGTATGCCCAAGAGCAGTGGTTCGACCGCGTGCATAATATTTTCTTTGACTGGCTGATTGCTGGCGGGTTACTAGGATTCATCGCGTACTTCTCGATTATGGCAGCTGCGGTATTCTATCTTCTGATAGAGCCGGTATTTCTCAAGCGGGAGTCGAAGTTTACTGTAGTCGAGCGAGCGGTGCTTACGGGTCTGCTAGTAGGGTACCTGACGCATAACTTGGTGGTCTTCGACAACATCATTAGTTACATCTTCTATGGAACTGTGCTGGCACTCATTCATTCGCGGGTAGCAAAACCGGTTGCGTCAGTTGACGCATATAAGATGGAGCCGGCACTGATTACACAGCTTGCAACACCGATTGTTATTGTTATAACTGGGCTTGCAATCTACTTCATCAACCTGCCAGGCATGCAAGCTTCTGCAGACATGATTGATGCACTACAGTCACCAGATCCACAAGAACGCCTTGCAGAATTCCGCAGTGCGATTGATCGAGACTCATTTGCTCGGCAAGAAATAGTTGAACAACTTGTACAGCAAGCGATGAGTATTTCACGTAATCAAAGTATCCCCCTAGAAGACCGTGAAGCTATGGTGAAACAAGCAGAGCTTGAGCTGCTGGTATTACTTGATGAGCAGCCAGGAGATGCCCGTCTTCACAACTTCCTCTCTATGTTCTACCGTTCTATTGGTGCAATAACAAAAGCACGAGAGCAGGCTGTTATTGCCGTATCTCTTTCACCAGAAAAACCAATGCTTATTCTCGCGCAAGCAATCATTGAGCTACAGGAAAATGAGATTGAGTCTGGGTTAGTCTTCCTTAAGCAGGCATTTAAACTTGAAGAGAGAAATCTACAGGCACGTGTATTGTATGCGGCAACATTGATGCAGTCAGGTTCATCTGAAGAGGCGGTAGCACTTATTGAAATTGACCCAAAGTATGTAATAGAATTTGCGCGTAGTGACTATGCGTTATCAGCATCAAAAACATCTGAAAACCTTGTATTTATTACGACACTCCTTGAGGTGCGTGTAGCAGACGAACCTGCTAACGCACAACACCGAGCAAGTCTTGCCTCTGTCTACCACGAACTTGGAGACACTGACAAAGCAATTGAAATATTGGTTAAAGCAGGTGAGGATATCCAGGCGTTTGCCCCTACTGCTACCTGTTATGTAGCAAATCTAGAAGCAGGAAATACACCAGAAGCAGGCTGTAATCAATAAGTCATGTCACTGTCTATACGAAACAATGAAGCGCTCCAGCCCTACACCACTCTACAAATTGGTGGAGTGGCACAGTATTTTGTGGAGGTGGCTTCTGAAGCGTCATTGGATGAAGCTGTCGGGTACGCACAGGCGAATAATCTTCCGGTAACCGTACTTGGAGGTGGTTCAAATGTGCTTATTTCTGAACAGGGGATTCAAGGATTAGTCATTCGCATGTCCATTGCAGACGTCGCAACGGAAGTCCTTGAGGACCGGGTACTACTGACTGCTTCGGCCGGAATGGAGCTTGACGACCTCGTAGCGCACGCTGTAGCGCATGGGTATTGGGGTCTAGAGAATCTTTCGCATATCCCTGGGACAGTGGGTGGCGCACCAATCCAAAACGTTGGTGCATACGGTGTAGAGGTGCAAGACGTCATAGAGTCTGTGCGGGTCTACAATACACAGGCTCGAAAATTTCAGGTCCTGACTCCCGATGAGTGTGAGTTTGAGTACCGTAACTCTTTGTTTAAAAAACCTGAAGGGGCTCAGTATATTGTGGCAGCAGTTACCTTCGCCCTGACGACAAAAGTAACACCACAACTTTCGTATACAGATTTGCACACTCGGTTTGCCGAATCACAACCGACACTCGCAGACATTCGTCAGGCAGTTATAGAAATCCGGGCTACTAAGTTCCCAAACTGGAAGCTAGTAGGTACCGCCGGATCGTTTTTTAAAAATCCAATCCTACCGCAAGAAAAGTACGAAGCATTGTGCGCGAAGTATCCAGGGCTGCCGGGGTTTGACATGGGTGATGGTCATACGAAGGTACCGCTTGGATGGATACTCGACAAAGTACTCCACTTGAAAGGGATTGGAAATGAGCGGGTAGGAACCTACCAGGAACAGGCACTGGTCCTGATAAATAAAGGAGATGCTTCAGCTGAAGACATCTCAGTATTTGCAGAAGATATCATACAAAAAGTCTACGAGGCTACAGAAATAGAAGTGCAGTGGGAAGTGACGAAGCTCGGTGGAGAGTAGTCTGATGGAGGAGAATAAAAACACATGAACTTTTCTTAAAATTTCATGTGTTTTTTTATCCACTACTATGCGCATAAAAGTTCTTGTGTTCAGGTGCAACAGACGCAATAATATACGTAAGCGACATTCTCTCCCGATTAGTTCTTTATATGAGAGGTCACGGTCGAACTTTATTTACTAACTCTCATCACACACAATAAAATATGGCAGCAAAAAAGAAAGCAGTGAAAAAAGTACCTGCAAAGAAAAAAGTAGTAGCAAAGAAGGTAGTTCGTAAGGTAGTAAAGAAAGCTCCCGCAAAAAAGAAGGTGGTAGCAAAGAAGCCAGCAAAACCAGCTGCAGCTAAAAAAGTGGTAAAGAAAAAAGCACCAGCTAAGAAAAAAGCGGTAGCAAAGAAGAAGGTGGTAGCAAAGAAGAAGGCTCCAGCTAAAAAGAAAGCTGTAGCTAAGAAGCCAGTACGTAAAGCAGTGAAAAAAGCTCCTGCAAAGAAAAAGAAAAAGAAATAATTTTTCTACATACGCGTAAAGCAAAACTCACTCTTGGTAGTGGGTTTTGTTTTTTTGAATCTACTGCAATTGTGCGTGCAAGGGAGTGTGGATAGTTGTGGAGGACTACCCGATACACTGCTACATAATGGGCAACTACTTTGATTCAAACTACCTGTTTCGTCAAGTGTAGAGAGCGCCTTATTCGTGGTATGATACCGACATTATGTCATTTTTAGACCGTTTTTTTGGACCTTCTTATGAGAAGGAGTTGAAGGCTTTACAGCCTATTGTAGATGCTATTACTAACCTTGAATCACAATATGAAAGTATTGATGATGCAGCCCTTGTAACGACTGTCCAGGCCCTTAAAAGTAAGCATGCCCAAGGAGCTACCCTAGACAGCATCCTCCCTGAAATGGCGGCACTAACCCGTGAAGCTTCAAAAAGGACGCTTGGCTTACGGCACTATGATGTCCAGATGCTAGGCGGTATTTTGCTCCACCAGGGCAAGATTACAGAGATGCGTACTGGAGAGGGTAAAACCCTGGTAGGGACCATCCCAGTGGCTCTAAACGCCCTTACAGGCGAAGGAGTGCACGTAGTGACCGTTAATGACTACCTTGCCCGACGTGATGCTGTGTGGATGGGGCAGATATACGCAGCCCTGGGTCTCTCTTTGGGGATTATCAACCATGACGAGTCATATCTCTACGACGCAGGGCACACCAATGTCGATGCTGACCGTGATGCACTTGGATCGCACAAGGTATTTTATGAGTTCCTGCGTCCGTGTACTCGTACAGAATCATACGCAGCAGATATTACCTACGGTACCAACAACGAGTTTGGATTTGACTATCTTCGTGACAATATTGAATTTGAAAAAGACAGTCTTCGACAGCGAGGACATGCGTTTGCATTGGTAGATGAAATTGACTCTATTCTGATTGATGAGGCACGAACGCCGTTGATTATTTCAGCCCCGGCCGAATCAGGAGAAAACCTCTATATGACGTTTGCGGGTATCGCACGACAACTGAAGATTGAAGAGCACTATGAGCTCGATGAAAAGATGAAGGCAGTCACACTCACCGACGCTGGTATTGAAGCGGCTGAAAAAATGCTTGGCATAGACAATATTTATACTGACAAAGGTATCAAGTATGTACACCATCTTGAAAATGCCGTTCGAGCGAAGGGTCTCTATACCAAAGATAAGGAGTACGTCGTACGTGAAGGTGAGGCAGTCATCGTGGATGAGTTTACCGGACGTATGCAACCAGGCCGTCGGTGGTCAGATGGACTCCATCAAGCAGTGGAAGCAAAAGAGGGTATTACGATTCAAAAAGAATCCCGTACCTACGCGTCTATTACGTACCAAAATTATTTTAAGCAGTATGAAAAGCTTGCCGGGATGACCGGGACTGCACTGACCTCTCTAGAAGAATTTTACTCAGTGTATGGACTCGATGTAGTGCCGGTACCAACCAACCAAGCAGTGAAGCGGATTGATGAAAATGATCTCATCTTCCAGACTGTTACCGGAAAGTACCAAGCAGTGATTACCAAGGTAAAAGAGATTACCCAAACTGGGCAACCGATACTCATTGGTACTGCATCAATTGATACAAATGAAGACCTGTCTGCAGCCCTTACAAAAGCTGGCGTACCGCACGAAATGCTCAACGCAAAAAACCACGAACGTGAAGGTGAAATTATTGCTGATGCCGGAAAAAAGGGGATGGTGACATTGGCAACAAACATGGCCGGACGTGGTGTCGACATTAAGCTTGGTGGTATCGAAGCTACTACAGAAGAGGCTCAGGCGGTCCGTGATCTTGGTGGATTGTTTGTGCTTGGTACTGAGCGTCACGAAGCGCGCCGGACTGACAACCAGCTGCGAGGGCGGTCAGGACGACAGGGAGACCCAGGAGAAACGCTCTTTATGGTTTCTATGGAAGACCAACTTATGCGTGTGTTTGGTGGTGATCGCATCAAGAGTCTGATGGGTACGTTTGGTATCCCAGAAGATCAACCAATTGAAAATCGCATGATTAGTAAGCAGCTGGAGACTGCACAATCACGGATTGAAGGCTTTCACTTTGATGCCCGTAAACAGGTACTCGCGTACGACAATGTTCTCAGTCAGCAACGGCAGATGGTCTATGAACGCCGAAATAAGCTGCTTAAAGGCTTACCAGAAGAGGTGCATGCCATCCTCAAAGAGGTCATAGAAGCAGTGCCAGAAGCAGAAGCAACTATCAGCGCAAAAGCAAAAGAGTACACTGACCAAGAGTGGGATGATCTCACACGACGATTATGTTTACAGATGATAGACATGCTCTGGGTTGAACACCTAGAAGTTATGCAGTACACCCGAGCAAGCGTAAACCTCCGTGCCTACGGACAGCGGGATCCGCTGACGGAGTATCGAAAAGAAGGTATTCGATTGTTTGGTGAGATGCAGGAAGTAGTACTTCATCGTATTGCTGAAGTGATTCCAAACCTGCAGTCAGCAGCACTAGCCAAGGAAGAGGAAGAGATGAAGAAAGCTCGTGCCTTCGCACGTCGGGCTGGTGGAGATAAAGCGACTGCTACAAACCAGAAGCAACAACCGCACATCAGTGAGAAGACGCCGAACCGAAATGACATGGTCAAGATAACCAATGGTACTGAAGTAAAAGAATTAAAATTCAAAAAAGCCGAACCCTTACTTGAAGAGGGATGGAACCTAGTTGAGGCCTAGAAGATAAAAAACACCTGCTTGCAGCAGGTGTTTTTTTTGGTATCATTATCCGTATGAAAATCATCACCAGCATCCTCGTAACTGCTCTGGCATTACTGCTCACAGCCCAGCTACTTCCTGGTATCGAAGTTACCGGTATTTACCCAGCACTCATTGCAGCGCTAGTGCTCGGTATTCTCAATGTCATTGTAAAACCAATTCTGGTTATTTTGACACTCCCCATCACTATCCTGACACTAGGACTGTTTATGTTTGTGATAAATGCCGCTCTGTTTATGTTCGCAGCTTCGTTTATAGAGGGCTTTGGTGTAGACGGATTCGTCTGGGCACTGCTTGGTTCACTGCTGGTCTCCGTCAGTAGTGCTATAGCAAATAACTTTATAAAGTAGTGCACTACCTTAGTTACTATGTCTGGACAGGGCTGTGTATTGCTCTAAGTGTCGTACTGTTTGTTTGGGATGTCCCGATTGACTACCTGCGAGGGTTGCTTTCAGGCATGAACGCCGTTAGTTATGGTGCATATGTCTTGATACTCACTGTAGCAGTCGTGTGTATGCCACTGACGGTGATGCCCCTGATTCCTATTGCAGCGAGTATCCTTGGTCCATTTATGACAGCAGTGCTAAGTATCATTGGATGGACACTCGGTGGAGCAATAGCGTTCTTGCTGTCGCGTCATATCGGACGACCACTGCTAGAGCATCGTATTAATCTACGTCCCATGGACAGTCTGATAGAAAGGATGCCAGAGCATATGCACTTCTGGTTTATCGTCTTAGTACGGATAACCCTGCCGGTTGACCTGGCTAGTTATGCGCTTGGACTGGTAAAAAACCTTAGTTTTTATAGTTATATCGCTGCAACGGCTATTGGCGTGTCGTGGTTCTCATTTTCCTTCGCGTACCTAGGGGAGGCCTTCTTTTCAGGTAATACTGTTGTATTTCTAGAGGTGGCCCTTGCATCAGGTACAGTGTTTGCTGCTGCATGGTATATCCTTAGCCTCTACAAAAGTGACAACACGTGAAAAATATGTTTTTATTGGGGAAAATAAATAGATTATATGTTTGTCGATGAATTAGAAATATACGCCAAGGCGGGGAGTGGAGGAGATGGAGTGGTCCGGTGGGCTCACGCTAAGTTTGTGCCTATGGGAGGACCGTCAGGCGGTAATGGAGGAAATGGTGGGGATGTCTACATCCGCGCTATTCGTGATCTGAACATACTCTCTCGATATACCGGAGCCAAGGACTTTATTGCAAAAGATGGTGATGCTGGAGGTAACGATTCCATGTGGGGCAAAGGCAGTAATGATATGTATATTGATGTACCCATTGGATCAGTAGTAACTGACATTGAACGAGGACAAGTCTATGAGTTATTTGAAGAAGGTGCGCAAGAGCGTGTCCTCAAGGGTGGACGAGGAGGTCTGGGTAACGAGCACTTCAAGTCATCAATCAATCGATCTCCAATTGAATCAACTGAAGGAAAGGAAGGGGAAGAGGCAAGACTAAAGATTGAACTTTCTATCGTGGCTGATGTCGGATTGATTGGATTACCAAATGCAGGGAAATCTACATTGCTCAATGAATTTACGAACGCCACTTCAAAAATTGGTGCCTACGCATTTACGACACTACAACCACATCTAGGAAACTTGTTCGGATACGTCCTAGCGGACATTCCTGGTCTGATTGAAGGAGCTCACGAAGGCAAGGGTCTAGGACACAAGTTCCTACGACATGTCACCCGTACTAAAATGCTCCTCCACCTTGTTTCGCTAGAGCATGAAGACCCTATTTTAGAGTATCATAAGGTGCGAAATGAGCTGACCAAATTTGATGCAACCCTACAAGATAAAGAAGAGTGGATTATTTTCACCAAAAAAGACCTTGTAAATCAAGCTAAAATTGATGCTGTACTAGAGTCTATTGACATAACTAAGAATCGTGTGTTTGTAACTACCGAATATGACGATGAAACCATCAAAGTCTTACAAGATGCACTCGTCAAACACCTCAAAGCAGAAAAGACAGATCTCGATGCATAAAAATCATTAGATACCATAACCAATAAGTAGCATATGCTACGCTAGTTGCACTATGAATTCATACAAAACAACAGTTGGGCTTGAAGTCCACGTAGAACTAAAGACAAAAAGTAAGATGTTTTGTGGATGTGCGAATAATCCGCATGCTGCAAAACCAAATATAAATGTGTGTCCGGTATGCATGGCTCACCCAGGAACACTACCTGTAGTTAACAAAGAAGCAGTACATTTTCTCATGCAAGTGGGGACTGCTATTGGGGGCACATTAGCCGAATATAGTGAATTCGATAGAAAGAATTATTTCTATCCAGATATTCCAAAAGCCTACCAGATCAGTCAATACAAATTTCCGTTTGTTGTCGGAGGAGAAGTCGCTGGTGTAAAGATTCGCCGTGTACACCTTGAAGAAGATACGGCCCGAAGTCAGCATGAGGGTGACATAAGTTTAGTTGATTTCAACCGAGCTGGAGTACCGCTTATGGAATTAGTGACTGAACCAGTTATGCATGACAGACAGACCGCAACTGCCTTTGCAAAAGAGCTGCAACTACTGCTACGGACGCTTGGAGTATCCGATGCCAATATGGAAAAAGGGGAGATGCGAGTTGAGGCAAATATCTCAGTTAGTACCACAGATGAGCTAGGAACACTGTCCGAGATTAAGAACCTTAACTCCATTAAGGTAATGGGTATGGCTATCGATTATGAAACAAAACGACAGATTAAAGTATTAGAAGCCGGGGGGACGTTGCCCCAGGAGACTCGAGGCTGGAATGAAGCTAAAGGTACTACTTTTAGTCAGCGTATCAAGGAAACTGCTGATGAGTATCGATACTTCCCAGACCCAGACATTCCTAAGTTTAAACGGTCCGAGATTGAGGAATTCTCAGATACTCGTCTAGCCGAGATAACGGCTGAAACCCCTGAAAGTAAGCGCTCTTGTTACAGAGAACTCGGCTTGCCAGATAACCAAATCGAAGTAATTATCGGGGATACTAAGAGAGATATTTTCTTTAAAGAAGCGGCATTATTGCTGGTAGATACGAAAAGTATTTCCATACTAGGTAACTACTTTACCTCTGATGTACTGGGATTGTGTGAGACCCAAGACCTGTCCCTAGAGAGGGCCTCAGCGTCTGGATTTGCCGCGTTAGTAGACATGATAGGCTCTGGTGACCTAAACTCACGTGTAGCTAAAGATTTGCTCAAGGAAGTGGTGTTTGAGGATGCAGATCCCCAAACATTAGCTACTCAGAGAGGATTACTACAACAAAACTCTGAGGCTGACCTATTGCCCCTAATTACGCAAATTATAGCTGATAATACGACTGTAGCTACTGAATATAAGGCCGGTAAGGACTCCGCCATCCAGTTTCTGATTGGACAAGCGATGAAATTGACCAAAGGGGCGGCAAACCCGGCTGTCTTGAAGTCTTTGTTTGAGAAAGAATTGTCAAACTAGCTGACCAACAGAATACTTGTATACGACAGCATACAAACCAATCCAAAAGGATTGGTTTTTTGCATGAGCACTGAGCACTTTGTCATCCTCTGCTGGATGGGTCTGCAGAGGTCACTGTGTAGACTTCATGCCGAAGTAATTAAGCTTCTGTCTGGGTTGGTACAAGGACTCCTCCAGTGAGATTATCCCCAGTGAGATTGTGGCCGTGCTCGTCATGATGTATACTGAGCCGAGCATGAACACTATAACTATCGATTCAAGAAAGTACGTAAAAGCAACGGATATTGCTCGAGAACTCGGCTACACTGCAGATTACGTAGGGCAGCTCTGTAGAGCTCGTAAAGTTGACGCCCAGCTTGTAGGACGCAGTTGGTACGTTTCTGAAGATTCGATTCGTGAACACAAGCAGACACGATACAGGAGCACAAAAAAAACTAGCAGAGAAACAATTACGCAATCACTTGAAGCCAGAGGTGTAGATTCTAAGCACTCATCATCAGCCCCTTTGATTGCTCACAAGGACCACACACAGCTGTCAGGAGAAAATTTGTATACACCGGCACCCTCTAGCAAAGAGTCCTATTATTTTGCTGACGAAGCACCTCTGAGTCCTGAGGGTACCTCTAAAATCAAAACTGGTCGTCTCCCAGTTTCATTTGGTGATGCTCACAAAGTTGAGATTACCTCAAGCTCTGGAAAATACGATTTCAACCTAGCGGATAATCCAGAATTACGTTTCTCGGGGTCTTTATCGATATCCGAAGTCGAAGATCAGCCATCTACTGCCAAAGAGTCAGGTAGCATACCTATGGAAGCCCAAAAAGATGATAATGAAGGTTCTGTAGTAGCTATTAACCGGAACCTTGCTCCACACGGTAAAAAGACTAAAACAAGCGAAATAACTAGTAATATAGCGGTAAAACACCTAAAATCAAACGCAAAAAATAAGAAAAAGAAGCTTCCTGTAGAGCATAATACTACTGGTGTACTGGGCATGAAGCGTCGTAGAATCAGCGACAGGAATCCCTCCGGAGGCACTCTCAAGATGGCTGTTCCTACACAGAGAACTTCTGTTTCTAGTGTTGGTGTCTATGGCATCCTATTCTCGATACTTGTATCATCGGTAATCTCAATGTTTCTACTAGGGCTTGAAGCAACCGTATCTTTAGAGGGTTCAGTACTGGTCACATCGTATACATTCGAATTTTCTACCCTGCTTAATATGGTTTCTTTCATGCAGTAGCGTAGTAACAACCCAGCTTTTATTCAGGCATTCAAACACGTTCTGTTTCCAGAAGTGTTTTTTGGTTTTATACCCCAGAATAGCTATATAATACAACGCATTATAGTCTTAACCTGATTAAATGAAGTAATACATACGTATTTCCTCAGAAAGTTGCCCATACATGCCAAAAAATAAGAAATTATGTCAAAATTGGCAGTATTTATCCGCTGAAAAGTGCTCGTGAGAAAGAAATATAACTAGTATAGGACTAGTATTCTAGTATTTCTCACCTGTGCTAACTAGCATTACATATATTCTATAAGTTATCCCCAAAATAGCTAAAAATTGTGTCGATTTATAACCAGTAGGGCTATATAATTCATAGTGATATTGTATGACTAAGGTACCTCAAAAGAAAAATAATTCTCGAAAGTTTATTTCAACTCGTGAGGCGGCGTCTTTAGTGGGGTATACAACAGACTACGTGGCGCGCCTAGCCCGAGAGCAAAAAATTGTAGCAAAGCAAGTGAAGAAACAGTGGATGATTAACCGGGATTCTTTAGAGTCGTTTGTTCAACAAACAGAAGCTAATAAGCGTGACCGAAAAGAAAATCTCCGACTCCAGCGTTTGCAAGAACAGGCTCAGGTTCAGTCTACTGAACAGGCCAACGAGGTTGTACAACAAATTTCTCTTTCTGGTAAATATGCTTTTGCTCAAACTACAGCACTTTTCCTGGCTTTGTTTCTCGTAGCAAATGTAACGTGGTTTGCTTCAGATTCTGAACTGAGTGTAAAACGATTGGTTTCTGGATTGGCATCAATGAGCACTCAATTGCATGCTGGTGTAGTTGCTCCCAGTGCACAGTTGCTTTCTCAGGTAGCATTTATTGGACAGAGCTCTGATGCTAATCAGGTAGTTTCTTTCAGTGATGCTCGCGTGCCAACTGCCTTCGGGATACTAACTGGTAACGTTGCTAGTGTAGTAACAAGCACGCCAGACCTAGCGGAGGACAATCTGCATCACGAATCAGCATCATTCTTTGATGCTGATAGAGAACTATCAGCACAAGCTATTGTTGCTACTGGTATTGACACGGTCCGTACAGACAGTCGTCGAACTGCACAATTTCTTTTCCAACCAGTAGCTGCTGCAGGACGTATGGCATGGTGTAGTACAAAATCATACACACATTGGTCTTGTGAAGGTTTTGATACAACAAAAACAGACCTTGCACTAGAACGACAAGCTATGGAGGATACACAAGTTCGGTTTTTAGGGACTGTGCCTGTAGATCCAGAATCATTACTTGCCAGTGCGGGCACAACGTGGCAAACAGCTTGGTGCTCTGTACGGTCATTGACTCCGTGGGAATGTGAGGCACCATCCCCTAATCACACAAAGATAAACACTATAGTGGTATTTACGCCAGTAGCTACTCCATCAGAATCGGTTGTGATTTCTGACGCAACCAATCGGGTGCAGTCAAATGAAAACGCACGTACCAACATTATTAACGAATACTACTTCCAGCCAGTGATACGGGAGATTATTCGAGAAGGTACTGGTCGTTCACGTGTGGTAACCCAAGGGTTCTCTAATGTACAAACCAATCTTACTTTGGATGCAAGTGGAGATTTGGTACATGGTCTTCGTTCAGATCTTTCTCAGTTTGTTTTGACACAAGGGCTCTCAGTATCGGGCACCAGTACATTTGCCGGTCCTGCTATATTTGCTAATAATATTACTGTCGACACCGACACATTTTTCATAGACTCAGTAAATAACCGAGTGGGAATTGGAACAACGACACCTTCAGTGACGCTAGCAATCGACGGGACAGACGCTTTGCTTCTACCAGTGGGAACAAACATCCAACGACCAGTCGGCACAGTTGGTTTGATTCGGTACAATACAGACACAACCCGATTTGAAGGCTACTCTGTAGGAGCCTGGCAAGGACTTGGTGGTGTTATCGACATCGACCAGGACACGTACGTAGTGGCAGAAGAGTCTGCAGATGAAGACTTCATCCGAGTATATACTGCCGGAGCAGAACGACTCACCGTTAGCAATACCGGCAACGTTGGTATCGGCACAACGACCCCAGCCTTCAAGCTAGACGTAAACGGTACTGCACGATTTGTTGGGGCACTTACTCTCGACTCAACTCTTGGCGTAGCAGGCCTTACCACTCTTACCGACCTTATCGCCACCAACTCAGCCACCCTAGCCACCACCACTATCACAGACGCCTCTATTTCTGGGACGCTTGATGCAGCTGGAGCAACAACTCTAGGTTCAACTCTCGGCGTCACCGGCCTAACCACCCTAGCCACCACCACTGCCAACGGCCTTATCACTGGCTCAGCCGGACTTACCATCGCTGGTGGAGACGTAGCACTACCAACTAACACCATCGACTCAGACGAAATCACCGATGCAACCATCGTCTCAGGAGACATCTCAGGCTCAGCCGCCATTACAGACGGTCAAATCAACGACGACCTAACCATCGACGGCGGAACCATCGACAACACCACCATCGGA